>Ga0068862_100002097_pt1 | contig 17971 bp, 13 predicted proteins | sample KBSSwiS52_FD_66598 | JGI IMG/M metagenome (GOLD analysis project Ga0068862, IMG submission 66598) | Switchgrass rhizosphere microbial communities from Kellogg Biological Station, Michigan, USA - KBS Switchgrass S5-2 | ecosystem: Host-associated > Plants > Roots > Rhizosphere > Soil ... | reverse complement strand
TGCGAATTCAACAAGCGTTGGGCAGGAACAACCAGAAGACGTGGGGATACTACCAATGGGTAATATGAAATTGCTCGCGGCCTCTGCGGCCGCACTAGGGTTGACTGTGTTTGCAGTCAACGATGCGCTCGCTGCACAGCTCGGCAACTCCAAGCTCGGGCAGCGTGACGAGCAGTTGGTGGATCAGGCGCAGCAGTCCGGCAAGAGCCGCATGGTGCTGATCGTCGCGGCCACTAAAGGCTCGATCAACCAAGCCGTCGCGGACATCGCCGCGCTCGGCGGCCAGATCCAGTATCGAGATGACGCTCTCGGCTATCTGCGCGTCAGCGTGGGGGTCGGACAGGTGAAGGCCCTGGCGGCGCTCGCCTCCGTGCAGAGCGTCGATGTGGATGAAACCGTGCCGATGCCCGACCCGAGCCCCGATCCGGAAGGCATCGCCGCGCTCGTGCCGCAGGTGGCGCCGAATGCCGCGACACCTCGTGACAACCCGTATCTGCCGATCCGCGATACCGGTGCTGCGCAATTCACCGCAGACCATCCGACGTGGGATGGCCGCGGCGTGACGATCGGCGTCGTCGACGCCGGCATCACACTCGATCACCCGAGTCTGCAAACGACCTCGACCGGCGAACGCAAGATCGTCGATTGGGTGACGGGCACCGATCCGTTCACGGAAAACGACCCGACGTGGCTGGACATGAGCACCCAGGTTTCCGGCGCCCAGTTCACGTTCGAGGGCCGCATCTACACGGCACCGGCGAATGGCAACTATCGAATTGCACTGTTCAACGAGCGCGATCCGCGCCTCAACAGCGCCGATCTCCAGATGGACGTCAATCGCGACGGCAATCCCACCGGCAGCAGCGGGCTGTTCGCAGTGCTGTGGGATCCGAGTGCGAAGAATCTGGTGTGGGTCGATACCAACCAGAACGGCAGCTTCGCGGACGAAGTTGCGATGACCGATTACAAGGTGAAGTTCGACGTCAATTATTTCGGCGTCGACAACCCGGCGACGCCAGTCGTCGAACGCGTGCCTTTCGTCGTGCAGACGGACGGCAAGCTCAAGGTAGTGAACATCGGCCTCGTCTCCAGCCCGCACGGCTCGCACGTCGCCGGCATCGCATCCGGCAACGCGTTGTTCGGCGGCGCGATGAGCGGCGCGGCGCCTGGCGCCAAGCTGGTCTCAGTACGCGCGTGCTTGTGGATTGCGGGCTGCACCACCCATGCGCTCCTCGAAGGCATGATCTACGCCGTCAAGCAGGCGCACGTCGACGTGATCAACATGTCGATCGGCGGGTTGCCAGCGCTCAACGATGGCAACAACGCTCGTGCCGAGCTCTACAACCGGCTGATCGAGCAGTTCAAGGTGCAGATGTTCTTCTCGGCGGGCAACGATGGCCCCGGAATGAACACTGTCGGCGATCCTGCGGTGGCGACCAATGTCGTCGGCGTCGGCGCCTACCTGAGTCGCGCGACGATGCAGCTCGGCTATGGCGCGGACACGCCGTTCGTCGACAACCTGAATTACTTCACCTCGAACGGTCCGCGTGAGGACGGCGGATTCAAGCCGGAAATCATCGCGCCCGGCGCGGCTGTTTCCACGACTCCGTTGTGGCAGCCCGGCGTGGGTGTGCCGTACGCGCTGCCGCCCGGCTATCAGTTCATGAACGGCACTTCGATGGCAGCACCGCAGGCGACTGGCGCGGCGGCACTGCTGATCAGTGCTGCGAAACAAGCTGGCGCGCAGTGGAAGCCCGACCAGCTTCGTCAGGCGATCCGTTCTTCGACGCGCCTGTTGGATGCGAGCCGCATCGGCGTCTATCGCCAGGGCAACGGCATCCTGCAGACCGAGGCAGCGTGGAACCTGCTGAAGACGAACATCAGCACGGACGAAATCGTCGCGAAGGTGCCGGTCAACACCATCCTCAGCTCCTTCCTCGCGGAGCCGGGCATCGGCACCGGCATCTACGATCGCGAAGGCGTCGTGGCGGGGCAGTCGTACACGCGTACGTACAAGATCACGCGCACCAAGGGCGGCTCGCAGCCGAAGTCCTACACAGTCAGCTGGGTCGGCGGCGACGGCACTTTCAGTTCGCAGGCAACGATCGCTCTGCCGCTGAACGTGACGGTGGACCTGCCGGTCACGATCAATCCGCAGACTGCCGGCCATCACTCGGCGATCATGAATCTCGACAGTGCCAGCGCGGCGGGCATCGAGTTCCAGACGATGAACGTGGTCGATGCGGCTGACCAGTTCAATGCAGGCAACAACTTCTCCGTCACGAAGACCGGCCAGATCGGTCGTGCGCAGCAGACATCGCACTTCGTGCGTGTACCGGCCGGCACACCGGCGCTGAAGGTCGACTTCTCGGGGCCGACCTCGGCCGCCGGCACGGGGCAGGCGCGCTTCCTGCGCATCCATCCGTATGGAGTGGGCATCGATTCGAATGCAGTTTCGAACTGCTACCAGCCGGCCGCCGCTGCCGGCTGCGCTACGGGCTCGCCGACCTCGCGCGTGCTCGGTTCTCCGCAAGCCGGCGTCTGGGAGATCACGGTCGATGCACGTCGCAGCTCCGACGCTGACTCTGCGCCGTACAGCCTGACTGCATCGATCCTCGGTGCGCTCGTGGCGCCGAATCCCGATGTGATCCCCAGCGCGACAATCGGTGCGCCAATCGCCAGGTCGTACACGCTCACGAATATCTTCGGTGCGTTCACGGGTCGTGCAGTCGGCAGCACGCTCGGTAGTGCAAATAGATTGACACCGACGATCGCCAATGCTGAACAGCAGCAGTTCCAGGTGCAGGTAACTCCTGGTTCGACCTCGCTGCGCGCAACCATCGGCGGTACCAGCGACCCGGCGGCGGACCTCGACTTGTTCGTCTTCAACTGCACCAGCGGCACCTGCGTGCAGGCGGGCTCGAGCGCGGACGGCGATTCCGAGGAATCGGTGACGATCAATAATCCGGCCGCAGGCACCTGGGTCGTGCTCATCGACGGCTTCGCGGTACCGGCAGGAACGACGACGTTCAACTACATCGATGTGTTCACGAATGCAGCGTTCGGCGCCGTGTCCGTCACGGATGCCAATGCGTTGCGTCCGGCGGGCGCATCGTGGACCGTCCCGGGATCTGTCACGGCGAATGCCGCGCCGGCGGCGGGTCGCGTGCTGTACGGCACCGTTCGCGTTGCAACCGACACCAACGCGGTCGTTGGTTCAGGCGATGTGATCGTGGAGAGCGTTACCCCGTAGACGCTATGCCACGAGCGCGAGGGCCATGGACGGCCCCCGCGAATCGCGCAGATTCGATCAGCCTTCTTTCTTGCGAAAGGCTTCCTCACCCGCATCCGACACCGCGACCCACTTCGGATCGGGCGCCGCATTCGGCACATAGCTGTCGTGCCAGTTCCACCACTTGTAGCGCTTCGACTGCGGGTAACCCTGCGGTGAGTCCTCTCCCTCTTCCTGACGGCCGAGCGCCGTCATGTCGAGGTAGCTCCACACCGATCCCATCGCCTCGTCGCCACGGCTGTTGATGAAGTACGTGCGGTAGATGCGCTCGCCGTCGCGGATGAATGCGTTGTGGCCGTGCCATTCATTCACGCCGAAGTCGATGTCGAAGCTGTCGGTGATCGTGTACCACGGCATTTCCCAGCCCATTCGCGCCTTCAGTCGCGCGATGTCCGCTTGCGGCGCGCGCGAAGCGTAGGCGAGGGTGGTGTCGCGGGCATGCAAGTGGGCGAGGTTGGAAACCTGATCGGCGCCCAGCGAGCAGCCGATGCACGCATGCTCCGGCCAGCCGTGCACGCCGGGCTCGAAGAATGCGCGATAGACGATGAGCTGTCGGCGGCCTTCGAACAGATCGAGCAGGCTCACTTTGCCGCGAGGTCCATCGAAAACGTAGTCCTTGTCCACGGCCATCCACGGCATCCGCCGACGCGCGGCGGCCATGGCATCGCGCGTGTGGGTCAAGGCCTTCTCCTTGACGAGCAGGTCCGCGTGCGCCGCCGCCCACTCCTTGGGCGACACGATCGATGGCTTCTGCGGGGGTAACGGGGTCGTAGTCATCGCAATCTCCTGATACTCGGGGTTCCTGAAGCGATGACGATCCGGCGCGGCCGATTTCTACTGCGGGTCTCCCTGGCAAGCCAGACGGCCGGAGCGCCCAAGGATCTCCTCGTAACGCACCGTGCAGACGGGGAGTTGCGCGGACTGCGACAGGTACAGGTCCCGCATCGAGCAGAGTTGCACGCCGCGCTCGATCCATTGCTGCAGCAGACACTCGAAGGCGCGGCGCAGCCGCATGCCCTCGAGCTCGGCGTGTAGCGTGAAGACATGACCATGGCGCGCAGGCACGGCGCTCCGCTCGAGGACTTCGGCGGCGACGGTCGCTTCCGTGCAGCCGGCGACTCCGATGAGCTCATCGAATGTCGGCAGCGTGGTCGGCAGCTGCGGGCAGCGCATCGGCACCGGCGCCTGCGCTGGCCAGAACGGTTGTGTGCCGCGCGTGTCGCTGGCGTAGTCGAAGCCGAACTCTGCTTCGAGCGCCGGCACGTGCTCGTTGATCTGCCAGCCCGCGGCGCCATGTGTCTTCGGCATCGTGCCGAACACATCGCGAAAGCACTCCACCGCCAGCTCCATCTGCTGCCGCGTCCAGGCGTAGTCGCGCGTGGCGACGTAGTCCTGCCAGGTAACATGATCGTAGCAGTGCACGCCGACTTCGAACCCGGCGCTGCGGACCGCGCGCATGATCTGCCGGCCTTTTACGCTGATCTGGGGCGCAGGCAATAGCGTGCCGTAACACAGCGTTTTCAGGCCGTAGTGCGTAGCCACCGAGGTGCGCAGAACCTTGCTCATGAATCCGCGGCGGAAGACTCGCCGCAAGGCCTGGCCAGTGTTGTCCGGTCCGAGGCTGAAAAGGAACGTCGCGTTGAGCCGGTGACGTTGCAGCAACTCCAGCAGCGGCGGCACGCCTTCCAGCGTGCCGCGCAAAGTATCGACATCGATTTTCAGCGCGATCTGCTGGCTCATCGAACAGCTGCTTGCGAGTGCGCGGCGACGGACGCCGGCAGCAGCACGGGGAAAGTCCCCGTCGGAGTCAGGTCGCGCGCCTTCTGCAGGTCGTCGGAGTAGGCATCGAAGATCGCGTGCAGCGCCGTGCTCATGTCGGTGCGTGGCGCCCAGTCGAGCTCGCTGCAGGTGTTGTCGATGTCCGGGACGCGCGTCTGGATGTCCTGATAGCCCTCGCCGTAATACTTGGCGGACGACACGTCGACGACCCGCACACGCCGCGCCGAGTCGCGGTATTCCGGCCGTCCGCGCGCGATCTCGAGCATCATCTCCGCGAGCTGGCGGATCGAGCAGTTGTTGTCCGGGTTGCCGATGTTGTAGATCTTCCCGCTCGCGATGCCGCGCGGGTTCGCGAGGATGCGCAGCAGGCAATCCATCGCATCGTCGATGTACGTGAACGAGCGCGTCTGCGCGCCGCCGTCGACGAGCTGGATGTCTTCGCCGCGCACGATGTGGCCGAAGAATTGCGTCAACACGCGCGAGCTACCTTCCTTCGGCGTGTGAATGCTGTCGAGTCCCGAGCCGATCCAGTTGAACGGCCGGATCAGCGTGAAGTCGAGCAGGCCCTCCTGGCCGTAGCCCCAGATGATGCGGTCGAGCAGCTGCTTGGCGCAGGAGTAGATCCAGCGCGACTTGTTGATCGGACCGAGCACCAGGTTCGAGTTGTACGGATCGAAATGCGCATCGGGACTCATGCCATACACTTCGGAGGTCGACGGAAAGACGATGCGCGTGTGGTACTTCACGCAGTGCCGGATGATCGGCAGATTCGCCTCGAAATCGAGCTCGAACACCTTCAGCGGCTCACGCACGTAGGTGGCGGGTGTCGCGATCGCGACCAGCGGCAGCACGACATCGCACTTGCGCACGTTGTACTCGACCCACTCGCGATTGATCGTGATGTCGCCTTCGACGAAATGGAAGCGCGGGTCGTGTCGAAAGGCCTCGACGCGTTCGCTGCACAGATCCATCCCGTACACCTGCCAATCGGTGCGAGCGAGCAGCGCGCGCGTCAGGTGGTGACCGATGAAGCCGTTCACACCGAGGATGAGGATGCGTTTCATGCTGTGCGATCCAGTGAGTTGTTCCGTGAGGAGACGAGCGATACGGGTTCCGTACCGTAGCGCGCGAGCAGGGAAGCGGGCGTGAGCGGCTCGCCCGCGAGTTCCGCAGATGTCAGCGTCAGCCGCTTGCCATCGAGACAGTCGAGATGCAATGCGCCGCTCTCGGCGTACAAACAGGGAGCTGCTTGCCGGTGGCGTGCAGCCTGCTCCAGGTAGCGGCTGCCGAGTGCGCGCAGCATAGAGCCATTGCAGCTGCCGAACGCTCCTGGAAACGGCGGCGCAACCGCGCGGATCAGGTTGTGAATCTCCAGTGCCGGCCGCTCCCACGAGATGCGTCCGTCTTCCGGCCGGCGGCGTCCGAAGTACGAGCCGCTTGCGAGGTCCAGTGCGATTCGCGGCGCCTGGCCGCGAATCAGATCGGGTAGATATCGATCGAGCACACGCTCGGCGGCGGCAGCAACCTTGAGCGCCACGTCGAGCGCCGTGTCGTTGGGCAGTATCGCGACGGCGGCCTGTCCGACGAGCGGACCAGCATCCGGTCGCGCTTCCATGTAATGCAGGCTTGCGCCGGTTTCCGCCTCGCCATGGATGATGGCCCAGTTGACCGGCGCGCGACCGCGATACTTCGGCAGCAGCGAGCCGTGCATGTTGAGGGCGCCGCGCTGCGCGGTCGCGAGCAGTTGCTCGCTCAGCATGTGACGGTAGTAGAACGAGAACAGAAAATCTGGTCGTGCGCGCGCGATCGTCGCGACGATGGCAGGGTCATTGGGATCGGCCGGCTGCAGGACCGGAATCTCGTGCGAGCGCGCCAACGCGGCAACGCTCGAAAACCAGCGCCGTTCGGTCGGCTCATCTTCGTGCGTGATGACCAGCGCGACGTGAACATCGTGACGCAGCAGCACGCGCAGGCAGCGCGCGCCGACTTCGCTGTACGCGAATACGACCGCGGAAGTCATGGTGAATCACCTGCGGCCGGCTCTTCGACGACTGCCTGGATCACGTAGCGCGGTCGATTCCGCACCTGCAGGTAGATCCGGCCGATGTATTCGCCGAGCAGGCCGATACCGAACAGCACAATGCCGATCATCAGAAAGACGATTGCGAACAGCGTAAACACGCCTTCCGCCTCCGGACCGACCAGGAAGCGACGCACCGTCAGAAACACGACGAACAGGAACGACAGCAGCGACACGACGATGCCGGCCATCGAGAATAGCTGCAGCGGCACCAGCGAGAACCCGGTCATCAGATCGAAATTCAGTCGGATCAGCCGATACAGCGAGTACTTCGACGTGCCGGCGTGCCGCTCTTCGTGGCGTACGGGGATCTCCGTCGCGCGTAGCGCGTACAGCGCACCGAGCGCCGGCAGGAACGTGGTGACTTCACGCGAGCGGTTGATCGCGTCGACGACTTCGCGCGAATAGCCGCGCAGCATGCAGCCCTGGTCGGCCATGCGGATACCGGAGATGCGCTCGCGGATCGCATTCATCGCGGCCGAGGCTTGCTTGCGCCACCAGCTATCCTGGCGCTGCTGGCGGATGGTCCCGACGTAGTCATGGCCCGCGTCGTGGGCTGCGAGGAGATTCGCGATCTCTTCCGGGGGATTCTGCAGGTCGGCGTCCAGCGTCACGACGAAGTCGCCGCGAGCGCGCTCGAAGCCGGCGAGGATCGCAGCATGCTGACCGAAGTTGCCGCGCAGAATCACCAGCCGCGTCTGGGCAGGACGATGTTGAAACATCTCCCGCAGCAGCGCGACTGATCGGTCGACACTGCCGTCGTCGACGAAGATGCATTCGTAGCTGCGTTGTAAAGCATCGAGTGCCGGATACAACCGCGCGAACAGCGCAGGCAGTCCAGCCTCTTCGTTGAACACGGGGATCACAACGCTCAGCACCGGAGCGACGCGCGCAGCGAGTCGAGGTTTGGCGCTCATGTTCGATGCGCCAGCACGGCACGCAGCGCTTCGCAGACGCGGCGCACGTCAGAGTCAGCCATTGTGGGAAACAGCGGCAGCGTCACGGTCTCGCGACCGATGCGCGCCGCGTTCGGATAGCGATGAGCCGAGCGATCGCTCAAGTTCCGGTAAGCGGTGAGCGAGGGGATGCAGGGATAGTGCACGCCGACGCCGATGCCTCGCTGGCCCATCGCGTGCTGAAACTGTGCGCGCGTCATGCCGAGCTGATCGAACGGCAGCAGCAGCGTGAACATGTTCCAGCAGTGACCGCTGTCGCCGCGCTCGGGCAGCACTCCCGGCGGGTCGATACCGAGCTCGTCGAAGTAGAGGTTCGCCAGCTCGCGCCGGCGAGCGGTGAAGCCATCGAGGCGTTCGAGCTGTGCGAGGCCCAGGCGCGCAGCTACGTCCGACAGGTTGTACTTGCCGCCGGCACGCACTACATCGACGTTGCCTTCGCCGTCGCGGATGATGCCGTGAAACCGCTCCAGTTCGATCAGGTCCACGTCCACGCCCGAGCCGAAAGCGATTGCGCCGCCTTCGATCGTCGTCATGTTCTTGTTCGGGTGAAAGCTGAAGCAGGCGACGTCGCCGAACGAGCCGATGCGCCGGCCGCGATACGTGCTGCCGATGGCATGGGCGGCATCTTCGATCACTCGCACACCGTGCTTGGCTGCGATGTCGTAGAGCCGTTCCTGGTCGACCGGCAGTCCGGCGAAATGCACCGGCATGATGGCGCGGACGCGTGGCGAGATGGCCGCCGGCACCAGCGCGAGATCGAGATTGCGGCTGCGCAGCTCCACGTCGACGAATACTGGAATGGCACCGACACGCATCACGACGTTCGCGCTGGCCGCAAAGCTCATCGCCGGAACGATCACGCCATCGCCCTCGCGAACCCCAGCGGCGCGCAGCGCGATCTCGAGCGCGGCGGTCCCTGACGTTACCGTGCGGACCTCGCGTCCGCCGAGAAAGGTCGACAACGCGCTCTCGAATTTTGCGACGTAGGGACCCGACGCGATCCATCCGGAACGCAGCACCTGCGCGACATCCTCGATCGATTTCTCGTCGATCGTCGGTCGCGCGAATGGCAGGTGATCGCTCATCAGTGACTCTGGGTCAGCAGGAAGACTCCGACGACGATTACGCCGATGCCAGCGAGTTTGGTAGCGGGCAAAGCCTCACCGAGCAGCAGCGTCGCGCCGACAGCATTCACGATGTATCCGATCGAGAGCAGCGGATAAACAGTGCTGACCTGTGCGCGCGACAGAGCGATGATCCAGATGATCACGCTGACGCCATAGCACGCGATGCCGCTCCACAAGCCGTAGTGAGCAAGTAAACGCGGCGTTGCATTCGTGAGTCCTGCCCAGCTCAGCGTGATCGGGCCGGTCGCGCTCGTGGCCCACTTCAGCAATAGCTGTGCTGCCGCGTTGAGCAGGACGCCGCTGATGACCAGGATCCAGGTGAGAGGTGTCATCGGCGACTCACTGCGATGCGACGTGTGTCCTGACCCAGCACGCGCATCGGCAAGCCGCGCGCGCTGAGCTCCGAATAGCTTTGCAGCCGCATGATCGCGACCGCCTGCGACGATTGCCGCCAGCGCTGCTCGAACGCCAGCATGTCCAGACCTGCTTCGGGTGCGTGACGCAGTCCGTAGTCCAGCTCGCCGCGCGAGTCGACCAGGATCATCGGGCGATGCAGATAGAACGGAATCGTCTGGTCGTAGGTCTGGACGCTGTAGATCGGCGCATGCGCGGCCAGCTCGGCCGGAATCAGCGCGGCCAAGGTTCTGCCGGAGCGCAGCGGCTCGCGGCCGACCGTGCCGAACAAAAGCGCCAGCCCGAGAAACGATGCAACAGCAATTCCGATCGCCGCTCGATCGAAGCGCTGCCGTCCGATGGCTTGCCATGCTGCGCCAGCAATTGCGAGCGTTGCGACGACATACAGCGCCACGAGCGGACGCAGCTCCTCGATAATCAGCACCACCGCCGGTTCCTTCGTCGCCAGCGTCGGCGCCAGACACGCGACGAGCAGAACGACCGCAAAGAGAATCAACATCGCGACGCTGATCTTGAGTCCGCGAGCGCTACGCTGTGTCTGCCTGGCCACGGCCAGCAACACGAGCGGCGGAAATATCGGCAGGATGTACGGCGACAGCTTCGAGTCCGACAACGAAAAGAAGGCAAGAATGAAGACGCACCAGATCCACAGCAGCCGTTGCACATCGAATTGACCGAGCGGCGCACTGGCGCGCCAGCCTTGCAACAGCGCTTTCCCCAGCTGCGGCAGCCAGGGCAGCGCGCCGGCAGCGAAGACCGCGGCGAAGTACCACCACGGCTCGACTCGATTCTCGACATCCGTGAGGTAGCGCTCGAGGTGCTCACGCACGAAGAAGAACTGCAGGAAGTCCGGATTGGCGCGCGACACCTGGATGAACCACGGCGCGGTCACGGCCAGCAGCAAGGCCACGCCGGCGATCGGACGCAGCGTGCGTAACACACTCCAGTCGCGCTGCCAGACCACGTAGATCGAGAGAACAGCTCCAGTGATGAGTATCGCCGCGATTCCCTTGGTCAACACCGCGCAGGCGAGCAGCATCCACGTCGCGAGCATCCAGCGTCCGCTCGTAACCGGCTCGGCTACGCGCAACACTTGTGCCATACAAAACGAGCACAGCGTCGCCGTCAGCAGCAACGTGAACGCCATGTCGAGCGTGAGAATCTGGCCCATCGCGAAGTGCAGCACCGAGGATGCGAGCACCGCTGCCGCGACCGTGGCCACGCGACGACCCCACATCCGCCGCGCAAACAGGTACACCAGCGCAACGTCGAGCCAGGCGGCGAACAGAGTCCAAAAGCGTGCCGTCCACTCGTTCACGCCAAACAGCTGATAGGTGAGCGCGGTCGCCCAGTACTGCAACGGCGGCTTCTCGACGTAGGCGAGTCCGTTCAGATGCGGTGTGATCCAGTCACCCGATGCGAGCATCTCGCGCGGGATCTCCGCGTAGCGTCCTTCATCCGGATTCGCCAACGGACGTTGGACAGCCAGCGCAAACCAGATCAGTGAGCAACCAATGAGAGCGGCGACGACGAACAGAAGCAGCGTGCGCATGCGCTCAGAGGGCGCCGACAACACACGGCTTTGGGTCGATGGTGTGACGGTCTGCATCCGTGGCCCAGCAGTGATCACTCGCCATTCGCGAAAATCCGTTGGACGACGCGCTCGCGCGCGATCAATCGTGTCGTTACAACACCGTCATGATTGCTGCGTCGCGTGTGTAAAGGCTGCGGGGAATGCATTTCTTGCCGGCTCTTTGCGGCGAAGGCAAGATGCTGACATGCAAAACCTTCCCGAAGATCTCTACACCGAACCCGAGTCCTCGCCCGATACGCTGGCGAATCTGGGCCCGCTGCGTCGCCTGGCAGGTGTCTGGGAGTCCGACCAGGGTGTGGACATCAATCCCAAGGCCGACGGCCCGCAACGGCGCGTGTACCGGGAACACGTGCGCATGGAGCCGATCGACGCACAGGCCAATGGTCCGCAGCTCCTCTATGGGCTGCGCTACCACATCCACATCAACACGCCGGAGGAAGCCATCACGTTCCACGACCAGGTCGGCTACTGGCTGTGGGAGCCGGCAACGGGACTCATCATGCAGACGATCGCGATTCCTCGCGGCCAGGTCGTGCTGGCGGGCGGTCAGGCGCAGCCGGGCGATGACCACATCGCAGTCGAAGCCCGGCGCGGCGATCCGCGTTTCGGCATCTGCTCGACGACGTTCCTCGACGAAGCGTTTCGCACCGACTACTACCGCATCGACATCACTTTCAATCGCGATGGCAGCTGGACCTACGTGACGCGTACCGACCTGGCGATCCGCGGCCAGCTGCCGGCGTTCGATCACCGCGACACGAACACGCTGCGTCGCATTGCGGCGCCGACGCCGAACCCGCTCGCCCTCATCGATCGCTGAGCTTCATCGCCGGGTCGAAGTCGCGGCCGGCGATGTCCTTGAAGATGAGAATCTGCGCCAGTTTCGCCGACGCGCCGTCGTAGAAGCCGTTCTCGCTCGTGAACTCCTTCGGGTTGCGGAAGGTCCCGAACAGGATGTCGAACAGCGGCAGGTCCGAGTAGTTGTACTGGTGGATGCCGCGGCCGTGATGGAGGCTGTGGCTTTCCGGCCGCTGCACGATGTACCCGAGCCATTGCGGCGTGCGCACGTTGAGGTGCTGGAAGACGGCGAGGAACGTCGTGGCATAGATGGCATACGTCACGGCCTGAGCGCTGAGTCCGATCACAGTGAGGCTGATGCTGGTGAGAAAAGTGAAGCCGACGGTGTCCAGCGGGCTGAAGTAGAACGCACCGAAACTGTCCACGCGCTCGGCGCTGTGATGCATCTGGTGGAAGGCGCGCCAGATCCAGTGGACCCGGTGCATGGTCCGGTGCCAGACATAAACCAGGAACTCGTAGACCAGCACGCCGATCGCGGCGCCGACGAACGGATTGAGTCCTTGCAGGTCGGCAACCTGGTACTGGGCCAGCGTCTCGCCCCACAGCAACGGCAGGTAGGACGACAAGTAGAAATAGAACACGAACACGACCAGCGCCCGGCTCTTCCAGCCTTTGATCTGGGGCAGGCGGCGGGCGGGGAACAGCGCTTCGAGCAGTATCAAGGCTCCGTACAGGCCCAGTACGGTCAACGAGACTGGATCCAGCAGGATTTGCAGCGGCGTAGGCATGAGGTTCTTCCCCGATGAGGTTGTTGTTGCGACCGGGGTACCACCTTGGGGTGAGCACTGTAACGGCGCTTGGCGGTTGGCTAATTGTTGCGTAATGATTCGCTAACAAAATGAAGTACCAGATCGCCGAATACACGGTCGACACGGCTCGGTACCGGATCACCAGCAGGGACGCGGTGATCCCCGCCGAGCCGAAGGTTTTCGATCTGCTCGTCTACCTGATCCGGCATCGCGACCGGGTCCTGTCGCGCGAAGAGCTGTTCAAGGAGGTCTGGGAAGGGCGTGAAGTCTCGGACGCGACGCTGAGCAATCACATCAAGAGCGCTCGCAAGGTTCTGGGAGACAACGGCGAGCTGCAGCAGACCATCGTCACGATCCGTGGTCGCGGCTATCAGTTCATCGCACCGGTGACGGTGATTCCGGAGGGTGATGCGCGGCCGGCGACAGCTCCCGCTGCCAAACAGGCCGCGTCATCGTGGCGGGTGCTGCTGGCGATTGCAGCCGTGCTGGTGATCGCTGTGTCGATCGGTTGGTGGGCGTTGCAGGAACGACCGACGCCCGAATCGCCGTATGTCGTCGTCGTGCCTTTCGATGTGTCGGCCGATGCGCCCGACGCCTGGCGGCCGTTCGCGGATCAGGTCACGCGCGAAGTGATCCGCAACCTCAGCAAGATCTCCGGCCTGCGGATCGTGCCGACGCCTTCTGCATTTACGTTCCGGGACAACAAGGGACGCGATCACATCCGGCGCCAGCTCCCCGACGTGCGTTACGTACTCGATGGCGTTGTCAGCATCGCCGCGGACAACAAGCTGCGCATCACCGCGGCGCTGGAAGATCTCAACAAGGGCCGCGTCGTCTGGGACAAGGACTACGAAGGCCGCACCGACGACACGAATCTGTTCGCGATGCAATCCAACATCGCGGCCGCCGTGTCGGATTCGCTGAAGGTCGCGATCCTGGCGGAGGAGCAACGGGCGCTGGACGAATTCCCCACCGCCAATCTCAAAGCCTACGAGGCGTACGTGGCCGGGCGCTATCAGCTCGACCTGCTCAGTCGTGAGTCGCTGCCGCAGGCGATCAAGCTGTTCGATCAGGCCATCGCGCTCGATCCGCAATTCTTCGACGCGTACATCGCACGCAGCGACGCGTATCGCCAGTTGTTCGGTTACTTCGAGCCGCCGATCAACATGCTGCAGAAGGTGGTCGATTCGATTGCCGACGCGCAGGCGTTGCGTCCCGATTCTGCCGAGGCGTGGTCTTCGCTCGGCCTCACCTACGTGATGGCCTGGCGCTGGCGGGATGCGTGGATCGCGCTGAACAAAGCGAAGCAGCGCGACCCGACGCTGGCGCAGACGGAACTGGGCTTTGCGATGTATTACTCGGGGCTCGGCGAAGCCGAGAAAGTGAAGCGCGCGCTGGCCGAGGCCGATCGCCTCGATCCGCTCAACGCAGAAATGGCGGACTGGGGCAACTGGGCGCTGTTCATGGTGGGCGAGAGCAAGGCCGCGCGCGAGTGGGTCGATCGAAAAATGCAGCAGCATCCGGACATCGGCATGCTGTTTTCAGGCGCAGGGGTCGGCTCCTATATCGCCGGCGATCACCAGAGGGCGGTGCAGCTCGCGGAGCACGGCGCGCAGTTGGACGGATCACCTGTCGCGTTGATCATGCTTGCACAGGCCTATGGCTATGCGGGTCAGAAAGAGAAAGTGCGCCCGTTGCTTGAGAAGGCGGCGAGCGTCGGCACCTATGTATGTCCGTACGAATCGGCCGCCGCATATCTCAGCATCGACGAGCGGCAGCGCGCGATCTCCCTGCTTGACGATGCCGTTGCGGCGCGTTCGAACTGCCTCATCTTCCTGCGCAACGATCCGCGGCTGGAGCCGATCCGGCGGGATCCTCACTATCAAGTGTTGCTCAATCGCGTGGGACTCGATGACGACGCGCTGGCGTCGTACAAGCGGTGAGGCCGAGTCAGGCGATCCAGGTACAGATAGATCACGGGCGTGGTGAATAGAGTCAGCGCCTGACTGACGATCAACCCGCCGACCAGCGTCAGCCCGAGCGGCCTGCGTAGCTCCGAACCGGTGCCATGCCCGAGCATCAGCGGCAGCGCGCCGAGCAGTGCCGCCATCGTCGTCATCATGATTGGTCGGAACCGCAGCAAGCTCGCGTGACGTATTGCATCGTGCGGCGAGAGTCCTTGCTCTAGCTCGGCGACCCGCGCGACATCGACCATCATGATGCCGTTCTTCTTGACGATGCCGATGAGCAGGATGACGCCGATCAGCGCGACGACCGACAGATCCGTGCGGGACAGCATCAGCGTCAGCAATGCGCCCAGGCCCGCCGAAGGGAGCGTCGAGATAATGGTGAGCGGATGAATGTAGCTCTCGTATAGAACGCCGAGCACGATGTAGATCGCCACGAGCGCGGCGAGGATCAAGTACGGCTGACTCGCAAGCGAATCTTGAAAGGCTGCGGCCGCGCCCTGGAAACTGCCGTTGATGCTCTCGGGCACGTGGATGCGAGTGACGGCGCCTTGGATCGCGGTGACCGCGTCGCCGAGCGCCACGCCTGGCGCCAGGTTGAACGAGAGCGTGACTGCTGGGAATTGCCCTTGATGCGAGACGGACAGGTAGGCGAGGGGATTCGTGTCGTAGCGGACGAATGCCGAGAGCGGCACCGACTGACCCGTCGACGGCGAAGTGATGTAGATCTGCTGCAGCGTCGCCGCGTCGCCTTGCAGACGCGGGTCGATTTCCAGGATCACGCTGTAGCTGTTGAGCTGTGTGAAGTACTGCGCGACCTGCCGCTGACCGAAAGCACTGTAGAGCGTCTGATCGATGAGGTCAGGTGTGATGCCGAAGCGCGCGGCCTGATCCCGATCGATCGTCAACGTCAGCGTGCGTCCGCTCGTCTGCTGATCGCTCGCGACGCCGGTCAGCTGCGGCAGCGATTGCAGCTCCTGTAATAGCCGCTGCGCCCACGTGTTCAGCTCGTCGAGATCGCTCGCATGCAGCGTGTACTGATACTGCGTGCGAGCGGCGCGGCCGCCGAGGTTGAGATCCTGCGCGGCTTGCAGGAAGAGTTTCGCGCCAGGTACGGCAGCAACTCGTTTCTGCAGTCGCGTGATGATCTCGTCCGCCGACGCTGTGCGTTCGTCGCGCGGCTTGAGCGTGATGAACATCTGCGCGTTGTTCTGAGTCCGTCCGCCGCCGATGAAGGCGCCCCAGCCGGCCACATCGGGATCGCTGCCGACTACGTCTGTGAGCGCGCGGGTCAGACGCGACATTTCGTCGAACGAGACGTCCTGTGCGCCTTCCGCCGTGCCCGTGATGACGCCGGTGTCCTGCTGCGGAAAGAATCCTTTCGGAATCGCGAGCGCCAGAACGATCGTGGCTGCGAGACAGGCGAAGAACACGCCGAGCGTGAGCTGCCGATGACGCAGGGCGATGTCCAAAGCGTGGGCGTAGCGCTCCTGGATGTAGTTGAAGGCGCGTTCCAGTGCGACATACAGCCTGCCGTGCCGCATGTCGCTCTCACGTCGCAGGAACCGCGAGCACATCACGGGCGTCAGGGTTAGCGACACGATCATCGACAGCAGGATCGCGACGGAAACCGTCACCGCCATCTCGCGAAAGAGGCGACCGAGAATGCCGCCCATGAGCAGCAGCGGGATGAACACCGCCACCAGCGAGATGCTCATCGCCACGATGGTAAAACCAACCTCGCGCGCGCCTTGAATTGCAGCCTGCATCGGCGCCATGCCGTCTTCGATGTGACGATGGATGTTCTCGAGCATGACGATCGCATCGTCGACGATGAAGCCGATCGCGATCGTCAGGCCCATCAGCGAGAGATTGTCGAGGCTGTAATCCATCGCATACATCAGTGCAGCCGTGCCGAACAAAGCGAGGGGCACCGTGACGCTCGGAATCAGAGTCGCCGACACGCTGCGCAAAAACAGGAACATCACCATCACGACGAGTGCTACGGACAGCGACAGCGTCAGCTTCACGTCAGTCACCGATGCGCGAATGGTCTGCGTGCGATCGACGAGCTTGTGGATCTGGATTGCTTGTGGAAGGGACGCTCGCATCTGCGCCAAGGCTGCATCGACCCGCGCGACCGTCGCGACCACGTTTGCGCCCGGCTCTTTGGAGACGATCAGCAGTACGCCTGGCTTTCCGTCCTGCCACGCGCTGAGGTACATGTTCTCGGCGCCATCGACTGCCTTGCCGACATCGCGAATGCGCACCGGCGCCCCGTTGTTGTACTTGACGATCACGTCGTTCCATGGCGCCGCCGTGGTGAGCTGGTCGTTGTCGTAGATAGCGAGGTTGCGTGTCGCGCCATTCAACGAGCCTTTTGGCTCATTCACACTCGCGGTGGTGATGGCTGCGCTGATGTCCGTGAGATCGACGCCGAGAGGCACCAGCTTCGCGGGATCAACCTGCACGCGTACCGCAGGCTTCTGCTGCCCGCCGAGGTTCACCTGCCCGACGCCGTCGATCTGCGAGAGCTGCTGGACGACGACGTTCTCGGCGTAGTCGTCCACTTGTGTCAGCGGCAGCGTGTCGGATTGCACCGAGTAGATGAGGATCGGCGCGTCCGCCGGATTCACCTTGCGATAGGTGGGAGCGCTCGGCAGGTTGTGCGGTAGCTGACCGCTCGCGGCGGTGATGGCCGATTGCACGTCTTGCGCCGCTGCATCGATGTCGCGATCCAGATCGAACTGCAGCGTGATCGAGGTGCTGCCGAGATAGCTGGTCGATGTCATCTGCGAGACAGCCGGGATTTGCCCGAGCCGCCGTTCGAGTGGCGCAGCGACGGTCGACGCCATCGTCTCCGGACTCGCTCCCGGCAGCGACGCCGAGATCTGAATCGTTGGGAAATCGACCTGCGGCAGCGGCGCGACCGGCAGCAGGCGATAGGCGGCGATACCGGCGAGCAGCAATGCCGCCATCAGCAACGACGTTGCGACCGGACGCTCGATGAATGGCTTTGAGACGTTCATCCGGCCAGCACTCGGGCATGATCACCGGGTTGCAGTCGATACTGTCCTTGCGTAACGACGCGGTCGCCTTCTTGCAGCCCGTTGGAGATCTGCGCGACGCCGCCGATCTCTCGCTCGACGGTCACC
>Ga0068862_100002093_pt1 | contig 17980 bp, 11 predicted proteins | sample KBSSwiS52_FD_66598 | JGI IMG/M metagenome (GOLD analysis project Ga0068862, IMG submission 66598) | Switchgrass rhizosphere microbial communities from Kellogg Biological Station, Michigan, USA - KBS Switchgrass S5-2 | ecosystem: Host-associated > Plants > Roots > Rhizosphere > Soil ... | reverse complement strand
ATCCTCATCCTCGCGGTCTCGACCCTCGCCATCGTGCCGGAGACCAAGCAGGCGGTGATCGTCCGGCTGGGTCAGCCGGTGGCGATCGTCAACGGCTACAAACCGAGCCAGGATTTCGGCCGCACCGGCGCCGGGCTGATCGCCCGGCTGCCCTTCGTCGACCGCATCGTCTGGGTCGACAAGCGCGTGCTCGATTTCGATATGCAGCGCCAGGAGGTGCTGTCGACCGACCAGCTCCGCCTCGTCGTCGACGCCTTCGCGCGCTTCCGGGTGGTCGACCCGCTGCGCATGGTGCTGACTGCCGGCAGCGAGCGGCGGGTGACCGAGGCACTCCAGCCGATCCTCGGCTCGGCGCTCAGGAACGAACTCGGCAAGCGGCCCTTCGCCACCCTGCTCAGTCCCGAGCGCGGTCAGGTGATGGACAACATCCAGAAGGGCCTGAACCGGGTCGCCGCACAGTACGGCGTCGAGATCGTCGACGTCCGCATCAAGCGCGCCGACCTGCCCGCCGGCACCCCGCTGGAGAGCGCCTACCAGCGGATGCGCACCGCCCGCCAGCAGGAGGCGCTGACGATCCGCGCCCAGGGCCTCAAGCAGGCCCAGCTGATCCGCGCCGACGCCGACGCCGAGGCGTCGCGGATCTATTCGGAGAGCTTCAACAAGGACCCGGACTTCTACGACTTCTACCGCGCGATGCAGTCATACCGGCACACCTTCGGCATCGACGGAACGACGGCGGAGGGCAGCGCGACGATCATCCTGTCGCCGAGCAATGACTATCTCCGCGAGTTCCGCGGCGGCAAGTGAGCGGGTTCCTGAGCATTCGGCCGGATATTGCGGCGATTTTCCGGTTTTTGCCGGAAATTGCCGGCCGCCGGCGCAACCTTACCCATTCAAATCGGGTTCAGACAGACAGCCGCATGTCCCTCGACCGCGCGCGCCCGCGCGCGACTTCCTAGGAGAATCCTCACCGTGCGTTACGTCTATGCGATCACGGGCGTCCTGCTAGCCGGTGGTACCGCGGCCACTCTCGCCTTCCAGGCTCCGCTCGGCGCCCAGGTCCCCCAGAACGCGCCGACGACGATCGCCGCCGCCGCGCCACGCCCGGGCGCCCCGCTGAGCTTCGCCGATCTCGCCGCCAGGCTGCAGCCGGCGGTGGTCAACATCTCCACCACCCAGCAGATCCCAGTCGCGCGCGGCAACAACCCGTTCGCCGGCACGCCTTTCGAGGATTTCTTCCGCCAGTTCGGCGGCGGTCAGGGCAGCGGCAACGACAATGGCAAGCCGGTGACCCGCGAGGCGACCTCGCTGGGTTCGGGTTTCATCATCTCGCCGGACGGCTACATCGTCACCAACAACCACGTTGTCTCGGGCGGCCGTGAGACCGGGCCGCAGGCGCCCGTGGTCTCCTCGATCACCGTCACCCTGACCGACCGCAAGGAATACACCGCCAAGGTCATCGGCCGCGACGTCGCCTCGGACCTTGCCCTCCTCAAGATCGAGGCGAGCAACCTGCCCTTCGTGCAGTTCGGCGATTCGACCCGCACCCGCGTCGGCGACTGGGTGATCGCGATCGGCAACCCGTTTGCGCTCGGCGGCACGGTGACCGCCGGCATCGTCTCGGCGATCCACCGCTCGATCGGCAATACCGGCGCGTATGACCGCTACATCCAGACCGATGCGGCGATCAACCAGGGCAATTCCGGCGGGCCGATGTTCGACCTGAACGGCAATGTCGTCGGCATCAACACCGCGATCTTCTCGCCGACCGGCGGCAATGTCGGCATCGGCTTCGCGATCCCGGCCGAGCAGGCCAAGCCGGTGATCGACGCGCTCAAGAGCGGCGGCAAGGTCCGCCGCGGCTATCTCGGCGTCGGTATCCAGCCGATGACCGACGAGATCGCCGGCGCGCTCGGCCTCGCCAAGGACCGCGGCGAGATCGTCCAGCGGGTCGAGCCGGGCTTCGCCGCGGCGCGTGCCGGCATCAAGCAGGGCGACGTGATCGTGAAGGTCAACAACCGCGAGGTCTCGCCTGACGAGACCCTTTCGTACATCGTCGCCAACCTGCCGATCGGATCGAACGTGCCGATCGAGCTGATCCGCGACAACAAGCGGATGACGGTGACCGCGGTCGTCGGCGAGCGTCCGCCCGAAGAGCAGCTTGCCCAGGCCGATGGCGACGACAATCTCGACGACGCTCTGCCCGATCAGGGATCCGGCAAGCAGAACAGCGCCACCACGACATTGGGTCTGGCGATGCAGCCGCTGACCCCGGCGATCGCGCGGCAGCTCAGCATACCCGCCGAGGTGAAGGGCCTCGTCGTCTCATCCGTCGACCAGTCCGGGCCGGCCGCGCAGATCGGGATCCAGCGCGGCGACGTGATCATCTCGATCAACCAGAAGCCGACCTTGACCGTCGCCGATGCAGCGGCGGTGGTGAGCGAGGCCAAGAGGGCCGGACGCAACAGCGTCCTCCTCCTCATCCAGCGCGGCAGCCGTCCGGCGACCTATGTCGGCGTGAAGCTGGGTAACTGAATTGAAGTGCTCCTCCCGGCCGCGGGGAGGAGCAAGCCCGCTGATCCGGGACCGCGGCGGGCCTACCGCCGCATGAACCCCATCCAGCGCAGCAGCCCGTAGGTTGCCGCCGCCGCCGCTGTCGCCAGCAGCGTCGCCGCCCAGGTTCCATGCGGGCCAGTGAACGGCAGCCCGCCGGTGTTCATCCCGAAGATGCCGGTGACGAGCGTCGCCGGCAGCAGCAGCGCGGTCATGATCGACAGGATGTAGAGGTTCTGGTTGGTGCGCTGCGCCGCCTGAATGTCGACCTCGTCGCGGAGCAGGCGAAGCTGGCCCTGAATGCCGAGGATGTCGCCATCCAGCGCCTGCAGGCGCTGCGAGAGCTTTTCGGTGACCGATTGCAGCGCCGGGGGCAGATCCTCGTCCTCCTCCAGCCGGTTGAAGACGTTGCGCATCCCGTCGAGAACGCGATGGATCTGGGCAAGGCGGCGGCGAATGCCGATTAGGTCGCGGCTGGTCGGCGGATGGCGGCCCTCGAGGAAATCGTCCTCAGCGGTCTGGACGTCGTGGCTGAGCGTGCGGCTGAGCCCGGCGATGTTCTGGCCGATCGCGCCGACCAGCAGGTCAAGCGCCGCGCCGGGGCTGGCCGGCCGCGCGCCGGCGAGCAGGCGCTGGCGGATCATGTCGGCGGCGCAGACCGGGTGCAGCCGCGCGGTGATGATCATGTCGGGGGTGAGCGCGATGCGGATCGCGCCGATCCGGCTGGTGTCGATCACGTCGAAATCGCGCTCGAAATCATGGAGTACGCACGCGACGACATCGCCATGGACCAGCGCGGTCTGGTGGGTGTCCGGCGAGAGCAGCAGTTCGCGCACCGGCGGCGGAAGCGACTCCTCGCGCTCGATCCAACGATGCGTGCCGAGATCGGCGAGACTGAGGTGGAGCCAGCGGAAGTCGCCGTCGGTCGGAGCGGCGCAGGTCGCGAGCTCGACGCTGCGATCGGCGGAGAAGGCCATGCCCCAGATAAGTCCGAGGCTGGGGCCGGCATGACTGCCGCGCCCCGCCCCGGTTCTGCCCTCGTCGGGTCCGGCCGTTGCCCGATCCCTCAGAAGATCTGCGAGAAGATCATGTAGAGCCCGCCCGCCAGCGCGATCGACACCGGCAGGGTCAGCACCCAGGCCATCATCAGGTTGCGGATCGTGCTCATCTGCAGGCCCGACCGATTGGCCGCCATCGTGCCCGCCACGCCCGAGGAGAGGACATGGGTGGTCGAAACCGGCACGCCGATCACGTCGGCACCGGCGATCGTCGCCATCGCCACGACCTCAGCGGAGAGGCCCTGTGCATAGGTCAGGTGCGACTTGCCGATCTTCTCGCCGACGGTGACGACGATCCGCTTCCAGCCGACCATCGTGCCGAGGCCCAGCGCAAAGGCCACCGCGACCTTCACCCAGGTCGGGATGAAGCGCGTCGCCTCGTCGAGATGCTTCTTATAGGCGTTGAGCGTCTCGACCTTCTCGTCCGAGAGGCCGATGGCCTTCTCCTTGCCGAGGCGTTTGATACCCTCGGAGGCGAGGTACATGTCGTTGCGCATGTTATCGACAGCGGCGGCCGGCACCTTGGCGAGCGAGCCGTAGCCCTGCACCTGCGCATCGATCTCGGTAATCAGCGCGCCCATCGCCGGAACCGTGTCGGGCGAGAGCTTCTTGTCGGCGATGTAGCGCGTTACCGCCTGACGGGCGGCCGGCGTGGCGATCGCCGGGGCCGGCGTGTCGGACAGTGCCCGACCGGCGGCGATGGAGCTGGTGTGAAATTCCGACACGTACTGCGCCGGAACCGCGCGGTTGAGCGCGTAAGCGGTGGGCACGGTGCCGATCAGGATAAGCATGATCAGGCCCATGCCCTTCTGACCGTCGTTCGAGCCGTGGAAGAAGCTGACGCCGGTGCAGGTGCCGATCAGCAGCGCACGGATCCACAGCGGCGGCGGCAGGCCGTCCTTCGGCTCCCGGTAGAGCGCCTCGTTGCGGACCAGTGTCTTCAGCGCGATGAACAGCAGCGCCGCCGCACCGAAACCGATCAGCGGCGAGAAGAGCAGCGCCTGGCCGATCTCGGTGGCCTTGCTCCAGTCGACGCCGGCGGTGCCGCTCTTGCCATGAAGGAGCGCATTGGCGACGCCCACGCCGATAATCGAACCGATCAGGGTGTGCGAGCTCGACGACGGAATGCCGAACCACCAGGTCGCGAGGTTCCACAGAATCGCCGCGATCAGCAGCGCGAAGACCATCGCGAAGCCGGCTTCGGAACCGACCTGGAGGATCAGTTCCACCGGCAGCAGCGAGACGATGCCGAAGGCGACCGCCCCGCTGGACACGAGCACGCCGACGAAGTTGAAAAAGCCCGACCAGACCACTGCGACATTGGCGGGCATGGCGTGGGTGTAGATCACCGTCGCCACTGCATTGGCGGTGTCGTGGAAGCCGTTCACGAACTCGAAGCCGAGCGCGATCAGCAACGCGACGAAGAGAAGGACGAACGGCAGATAGGCGCGCGGCTCGACACCCGCGGCAGAGGCGTCGGCGTAGATGCTGTAGGCGACGTAGCCGATCGCGACGATGATCGCGGCGCCGAAGCCGAACAGCCCGGCATTGCCGAGCCCGCTGTCGAGGTCCGGACGCCGAACACCGGAAGAAGCTGCAATTGTGGCTGACATATTGCCCCCAGGTTTCCGAATCGTTTCCAGTCGGTGACTAGACGCGGTTCATGACAGGTCCGTGATGGCGACCCGCCGGTGCCGTAAGGCAGCCGGTCGGCACATCGGCATGGTGCCCCCGGCCGCGCGCCGGGCGAGCAGCAGCCCGGCGACGCGATAGGTCCGCTCGTTGTCGACATCGATCGCGTGCGATCCATCGGCGAGAATGACAGGCGCGACCTTCAGGCGGAACCTGCGCGACATTCGACCGAGCGCGCCGGCCAGCGTGAGCTTGCCGAGCAACATCAACGCGAGGTTGACCGGCCCGACCGCGGCGACCAGCCGCAGCGGCTTCTTGGCGAACTGTCCGCCGCTGCGGAAGCTCTCCGCCGCGTTGACCGCATCGCGGCCGGCGAAGGCGTAGAGGTTGCAGTTGGAATAGGCATCGTCGGCGAAGCGATAGAAGCGGCGCTGACCCTCGGGATGGGCGGCGAGCACCGCGCCTTGCGTCGCCATCGCCAGCGCGACATCGGCGCCGCCGGCGAGGGTGGCCAGCATCTGCTCGACCGCACCCGGGGTGAGCAGGACGTTGTCGGCAGTAGTGACGACGATCGGCCCGTCGATGCCCTGGGTGGCGGCGAATACGCTGTCAGCGAGATTATCGGCGGCTGGGACACAGTCGATCATCGCCGCAATCTCCCGCAGGATCGCGGTGATCGCATCGAACATCTCGGGCTCGACCACCACGCGCAGCCGGGCGAGGCCCGGGGTCGCCGCCAGCGCCCGCGCGACATGCGCGATCAACGGCGCGCCCGCGATCGGCACCACGCATTTGTGCGAAGAGCCGAGCGTCGCGGCCAGCGGATCGACCGTGCCGCGGCGCCGCGCCGCCAGGATGACGGCGTTGAAGCCGGCCTCACGCGGCAAGTTCGAGCGCTCCGTCGCGGACGAGGCCGTGTCGTGCGAGGCTCTCGGTCAGGATCGTCTCGACCAGCTCGGTATGGCTCCAGCCGATCTGCCGGGCGGCCATGGCGATGGTCTTCTTCGACCAGAGGTTGCAGTTGAGGTTGACCTCCATGAACCGCAACGCGCCGGTCTGCGCGTCGAGCCGGAACTCGAAGCGGCCATAGTCGAACGGCATGTACTCGCGGAGCAGCGCGCGGGTCTGGCGCTCGGCATCTTCGCGGATGCGGCGATCGGCGAGCGGCTTGATCTCATAGGCCTGGCCTTCGACGAGGTTGCGCTTTTCCCGGTAGGTGCGCAGGTAATTGGGGTCGTCCTGCTCGACGATCTGGGTCGGCAGCAGGAACGGTGCGCCGTCCCGCATCACCACCGGCACCTCGACGTCATGGCCGGCGATGAACGGCTCGACGATCGCGTCATGGCCTTCCTCGTGGAGGCGCAGGACGGCGGAGAGCACGCCCTCCCAGTCCTCGGCGCTGCCGATGCCCCAGCTCGCCGAGGATGCGTTGGGCTTGATCACCCAGCGGCTGGCGCGCGGGCAATAGGCCGGATCGATCGCGGCGCCCTGACGGTAGATCGCCCAGGGCGCGGTCGGCAGACGGTGCGCGACGGCGATGCGCTTCGCGAGATGCTTGTCGTCCGCGAGGCCGCGCACGATCGGGCTGGCGCCGAGATAGGGCACGCCCCAGCGCTCGCACAGGATCGGCAACAGCATCTCCGAATTGAGGAAGCCGCCGCGGTTGAGCAGCGGGAAGACGAAATCGGCATCGGGCCGGCTGAACAGCGCGACATAACTGTCGGCCAGCCGCAGATCGACGCCGATCTCCTCCAGCGCGGCGCGCATCTCGCGGTGGTAGACGGCATGGGTTCCGTCGCTGGGATGGATGCCATCCTCCCAATGCACGTGCTTGGCCACCAGGAGGATCTTCAGGGCGCGCTTCACCGTCGCGGGAAGCGTCCTCGGCGCCGCGGAACAGATCATCCGAATTCTCCAGGCCGGGTCGGCGGGGAAGACCATTCCCCCTTGCGAATGCCGCCCTCGGCAGAAAACCAACCTAATCCGCCGATGTGACCGCCCGACTACGGATTGATGGCGAGGTGATGAGCGACGAGCGCCCCGTAACGCCCGCCGCCGAGGCCGCGCCGCGCCGCCCGCTGCGGCATCAGCACGCCAGGCTTGGCATTGCCCTCGATCAGGACCGGCCCGTCGTCGGTCAGCGCCACGTCCCAGCCGATCAGCGCATAGTCGGTGAAAGCGGCGGCATGGGCGCGGACCACCAGCGCGGTCGCCGCCGCCCAGTCGGGCAGCTTCCGTCCGGCGATCGCGGCCCCCGTGGCGGGGTGGACGGCATGATCGCCGCCGCCATAGCCGAAGCAGGCGGCACCGAGCGTCCCGCGGCCGAGGTCGACCGGCGCGATCAGCCCGCCCGCCTTCATGTTGTCGACCCGTGCGCGGCCGTGCGAGGGACAGCGGAAGGTGGCGCTGACCACCTCTGGCCGGCCAGCCTCGTCGAGGATGGTTACGATGCGGACGGTCGGCAGCGCGTTCATCGCCACGCCGGCGAGCCCGCGATGCGACACGACCCGCGGCTGGACGAGAATGGTCCCGCGCGCGCCGCCGAGCAGCACCGGGAGCTTGGCGGCGAGCGCCGCCGCGTCGACGAAGCTGCCGAGCAGGCGCAGGCCGTCGCCGCCCTCGCCATCTGTCGGCTTGGCGATCAGCGCCCGACCGGCAGGATCGGCGAGGATCTCGGTCCGGCCGCGCGCGAACAGGGCGACCGCTTCCGGATGCGGCAGGCCGGCGACGCGGCAGCGTTCGGCGAAGCGCGCCTTGTCGGCGAGCGCGCAGTCCCGCCCCCAGCCGCGCGGGTTGATCCGCTTGTTGAGCCCGGCATCCTCGAATCGGCGGATATAGTCGTCGAACGCGCCGGCCTCGGTGATGCGGAACAGGGCGATATCGTTGGGATCCGCAAAGCGCGCGCGGCCGATCGCGACGGCGTTGCGTCGCCAGGCCGCATCGAGCGCGAACCGGCGCTGGACCCGCCGGGCTCGCCAGGGGATCCAGAGGTGGAAAGCCAGCCCGGTGACGAGGTCGGCCGCGGCGCGCAGCGCGCTCCGCTCTGCCCGCCGCCGGCGGTAATGATCGCCGAGGAACGGCGCCGAATGCGGCCGGGCCACGCCTGGGTACAGCGCCCAGGCTTTCCTCAAAAAATAGAAGCCGTCGTAACCCGCCATCTCGTCTCCGGCGCTGCTGCCGGATCGTCACATATCCGCCCTATCGCGACGATTTCGGGTCGGTCGCCAGATCGTGGACGCGGACGGCATGGGCAACATCATCCTCTACGTTCACGATCTGCGGACCAGCGGCGTCGTCCGCGGTGCGATCGCGCTCGCCCGCGATTGCGCCGCACGGCACCGGACCACGCTCGTCGCCGGCTATGGCGACGGCTTCCTGCGCGAGGAGGCAGCGCGCGGCGGCCATGCCCTTGAAATCCTCAGGCCAGCAGCACGCGGTCCCTTTCCGCGGGTCGCAGCGGCACCGGCGCTACGCCGCTGGCTGAAGCGGCAGCCGCCAGGCCTGCTCGTCTCGATGGGCAATCACGGCCATGTTACGCCCTGGCTCGCCAGCCGCGGGCTACGCGATTTCCCGCGGATCTACCGGATCAGCAACGCGGTGGCGCGCGGCGACGGCCTGCGCGGCCGCTGGCGCGCACGCTGGGTGGAGACGCTGGTCAGCGACGCAGCACGGATTGCGATGGTCGGCAGTGCGCTCGGCACCGCGCCGGTGCTCGCCCGCGCGCTCGCCGCGGGTCGCGCCGTCGCCATCGCCAACGGCGTCGACATCGATCGCGCGACGCATATGGCACAGGCGCCAAGCCCGCACCCCTGGTTCTGCGAGGAGGTGCCGGTGGTCCTCGCCATCGGCCGGCTGACCCGGCAGAAGAACTTCGACCTGCTGATCGACGCGGCGGCGCTGGCCCGGCGGCAGCGTCGGCTGCGCCTGGTCATCCTCGGCGGCGGCACCGTCGAGGAGCGGAAGCGACTCGCGACGCGCGGCGACGCCGCCGGCCTTGATGAAGATTTCCTGCTCGCCGGCGAAACCGACAACGTCTTCGCCTGGCTCGCGCGCGCCGCGGTGTTCGCGCTGCCCTCGCGCTGGGAGGGCTCGTCGCGCGCGCTTCTCGAGGCGCTAGCGGTCGGCACGCCGGTCGTCGCCTCGGCAGTCGCCGGCGACGCCGTCGAGGTGCTCGGCGGCGGGCGCTACGGGCGCCTGTTCGACGGCATCAGCGCCGTGGCGCTTGCCGACGCGATCCTCGCCCAGCTCTCCGCCGCTGCGATCCAGCCCGGCGACCGGGCGCAGACCTACGCGATCGGCAATGCCGCCTATCTGGCGCTGTTCGAGGAGGAGCTCGGCCGCAGGGCCGCTGATTGATCAGTCCTCTCCTGCCGGAGAGGAGAGATGCGTGCACGCGGTACTCTTTGCAGGCGCGTGCCGCACAATTCTTAACGCAATCGGCGTAAAGGGGAATTCGCACCCTCTTTCAACTTGTTACGCCCTCGAAAATCATCCGAGGTGGCAATGAACTGGCCGGCGATCAGGAGCTTCGTGAGTCGTCACCGCTACAGCATCAAGGACTTGACCTTGCTCGCCGCGGTGATGGCGGTGGCGGCCTATGTCGCCTGGGGCGTCGATGTCTTCGTCCATGAGGGCGAACTGAGCCCGCACGATGCACTGATCGAGCTCGACGAGATGGGCCTGCTCGGCGCACTGCTCTGCCTCGGCCTGCTGCTGTTCGGCTGGCGGCGCTATGTCGAGCAGAAGCGGGAGATCGCCCGGCGCATGGCCGCCGAAGCGGTGGCGCGCGAGCTGGCCTATCAGGACGTGCTGACCGGCCTCCCCAACCGCCGCCAGTTCGACGAGGCGCTGAAGGCGGCGCTGGAGGCCCCGCCGCGCGCCGGTGCTGCCCATGCGCTCTATTTGCTCGATCTCAACGGCTTCAAGCAGATCAACGACATCCACGGCCACGGCGCGGGCGACGAAGTCCTCCTCGCCGTCGCCCAGCGGCTGCGCGGCGCGATGCGCGAGGGCGACCTCGTCGCCCGCTTTGGCGGCGACGAGTTCGCGATCCTCGCCCTTCACCTCGCCGGTCCAGAGGCCGCCACCAATGTCGCGTTGCGAGTTATCGAGGCCCTCCAGGCGCCGATCGAAAGCGGCAACGGCCGGCATCATGTCGGCGCCGGCATCGGCATCGCGCTGCTGCCAACCGACGCCACTGCGCCGGAGGAGGCGCTGCGCAAGGCCGATGTCGCGCTCTATCGCGCCAAGGGCGAGCGGCGAGCGGCGCTGCGCTTCTTCGAGGCCGAGATGGACCGCCGCATTCACGAGCGCGAGGCGATGGAGCGCGCGCTGCGCGACGCGCTCGACCTCGACGCAATCGCGCCCGTGTTCCAGCCGAGCTTCGACCTCGCGACGCATGAGATCACCGGCTTCGAGGCGCTGCCGCGCTGGATCCACCCCGAACAGGGCGAGATCGCACCAGAACGCTTCATCGCCATCGCCGAGGAGACGGGCCTGATCCACGATCTCGCCGAGCGGCTGCTGCGCAAGGCCTGTGCGGCGGCGACAGCCTGGCCGCCGCAGATCCGCCTCGCCATCGACATCGTACCGGTGCAGCTCCGGGACCGCGCGTTGGCGACGCGGATCGTCGGCATCCTTGGCGAGGCCGGGCTGGCGCCGCACCGGCTCGAGATCGAGATCACCGAAAGTGCGCTGGTCGCCGATCTCGAAGCGGCGCGCGCCACGCTCGGCGCGCTGCGCGAGGCGGGGGTACGCATCGCGCTGGATAATTTCGGCACCGGCTATTCCAGCCTCTACCACCTGCGCAACTTCAAGCTCGACAAGATCAAGATCGACCGCAGTTTCATTGCCGCGATGCAGGCCGAGCGCGAGAGCCGTGCGATCGTCGACGCGCTGATCGGCCTCGGTCGCGGGCTGGGACTGACCATCGCCGCGGAGGGCGTGAACGGTCGCGACCAGGAGCGCTCGCTGATCGACACCGGTTGCGAGGAAGGCCAGACCGACCTGCCCGGCGGGACGTTGAGTGCGGAGGCGACACGGGACCTGTTCCGGCATGGCCGGCCCGGCCTGATCGGCAGCCACGCCGGCTGAAGGTCGGCGCGTGCGTCCGAGCGCGCCGGAACCTAGCCCTCGCCCGCTTCCGCCCTGGCCTTCGACCACGCCGCGAAGCTCGGCCGCTCCATCTGAAACAGGTCGGTGGTGCGCGCGTACCAGCCGGCGCCGTGGACGCGGGCGATCAGTTTCATCGCCAGGGTGTCGAGGTGAAAACGCTCGGCATCGAGGATGAAGCGATCGTCGATATGGGCGTGGAGCACCTCGCCGATGACGATGATCTGGCGGGGGCCGGGGCGGACCGCCTCGAACAGGCGGCATTCGAGGCTGACCGGCGCCGTCGCGATGCGCGGCGGTGCCACCGCCAGCGACGGCGTCAGGACGAGACCGGCCGCGGCCGCCTCGTCGAAGCCGGGCGGCGCGTCGATGCAGGTGAAGTTCATCGCCGCGGCATCGTCCTCGCAGACGAGGTTCACGACGAACGTGCCGGTGGCGACGATATTCGCGGCGGTGTCCTTGGGGCTGCCGTCCTCGCGCGAAAGCAGGCCCAGCACCACCGTCGGCGGGGTATGCCCCATCATGTTGAAGAAGCTGAACGGCGCGGCGTTCAGCCGGCCCTCTGCATCATGGCTGGTCACCCAGGCGATCGGTCGCGGGGTGATCGACGAGGCGAGGAGCTTGTACCGCTCTGGCCCGCCAAGGTCGTTCATGTCGAAATGCATGGGTGTCAACCGATCCAGTTGGCCGCACTGCGCGGGCGGGTGTCGACTTCGCGCCGGAAGATATACGGCCGCGTATAATGCCCGCTCGCGTCGAAATCATAGCGGTCGCGCATCACCGCGTCGGTGTCGATCTCGACGTAGAGAGCCCCTCGCCGTTCTAATCGGCCCGGCCAGCACCTCACCCTTCGGCACGCAACCGGCAGGTCAGTCCAGCAACCCCAGCAACCGCGCGCATGCCTCGCGCACCACTATCGGATCGCGCGCGTAGCACAGCCGCATGTGGCCCCGCCCCTCCCGGCCGAACGCCTCGCCGGGTGCCAGCCCGACCCCCGCCTCCGCGATCGCACGGCGGGCGAAACCGGCACCATCGGCCAGTCCGGCAATGCGCGGGAAGGCGTAGAAGGTCGCGTCCAGCCGCGGCAGGACGATGCGGGGGTCGTTGCCGAGGACCGCGATGACCGCGGCGCGCGACGCCTCAAGACGGGTCTGCTGCGCAGCGACGAAGCCCTCGTTGCCGAGCGCCGCCAGACCGGCGCGCTGGGCGAAGGCGGGGGCGCAGGAGGTGTTGAACTCCATCAGCTTCTCGAAGGTCGCGGTGCAGTCGGCCGGCACGGTCAGCCAGCCGAGCCGCCAGCCGGTCATCGCCCAAGTCTTCGAGAAGCTGTTGACGACGATGATGCGGCGGCGGTCGTCGCAGAGCGGCAGCGCGCTCGCCGCCGGTGTGCCGTAGGTCAGGCGCGTATAGACCTCGTCCATCATCAACCAGATGCCGCGGCGGTCGAGTTCGTCGGCAACGGTGCGCAGGTCGTCCGCGCCGATCATCCAGCCGGTCGGGTTGTGCGGCGAATTGACGATGACGGCGCGCGTCCTGGGACCCAGCGCCGCGACCAGCCGAGCGGGATCGAGCACGAAGCGGTCGCTGGCGAGGTCCAGCGGCACCAGCCGGACGCCGGCGCCGAGAAGCGCCGGGATCGCGGCGAGGTTGGGCCAGCCGGGCGTCAGCACCACCACCTCGTCGCCGGGATCGACGATGGCCGACAGCGCGAGGAGGATCGCGTTCAGCCCGGAGACGGTGACCACGACGTTGCCGGCAGCCGTCGCCGCACCGAACTGCCGGTTCTGGTATTCCGCGATCGCTGCGCGCAGCGCCGGCAGGCCGAGATTCGGGGTGTAGAAGGTCTCCCCTTCGTTCAGGCTGGCGATCGCCGCAGCGCGGATCGCCGGGTCGGTCGGCTGGTCGGTCTCGCCGAACCACAGGGCAGTGATGCCGGGCCGGCCCATCGCCTCATTGGCGATCTCCCGGATCAGCGATGTGGGCAGGTCCCGGGCAAGCGCGCGCATGGGCTCACGCGTTACAGCGCGTTGAAGAAGGCGGAAAGCCGATCCATGCCTCGTTGACCCCGGCAACGTCGGCCGTGGCTGGCGGCCCGGCACGCTCGGGTGGCGGGGCGGCCCAGCACGGCGGCCTGGCCCCCCCACTCCCGTCGGCTGGCGGAACGTTTCTCAGAACCGCGCGCTGGCCCGCACGTACCAGAAGCCGCCATTGTAGCCGAATGGCGACTGGTCGGGATAACGCGCACCATTTGCCTGGCTCTGGGTATGGACCCACCAGTTGCCGGGGCGAATGTCCTTGTCCGGGTAGTTGTCGAGGATGTTCTCGCCACCGACCGCGAGCGTGAAATTCTCGGTGAGCGCGTAACGCGCCTCGAGATCGAAGGTGACCTCGGCGCCGAAGCGCCGCGGGCTGCCGCTGAAGTCGAACACCGTGTAATGATGGTAATAGATTGCGCGGCCGGTGAGGGCGAACTTTCCGCTCGACCAGTTCTCGGTCAGCGTGCCGCGCAGCTTCGGCAGCTGCTTCTCGAGATTGCCCTTCTTCCGCGCATCGACGATCGTCGGGTCGAACGACAGCACCTTGGTCGTGTTGTAGTTCGCCGCAAGCGTGGTGTTGAAGCGGCCCCAATCGGTGGTGAGGCGGTGGCTCGCCACGAAATCGACGCCCTGGGTGCGCGTCTTGAAGCCGTTGGCAAAGTAGTTGAGGCTGCCGACCGTCGCCCAGTTGGTGAGCCCGGCGAGCCGCAGTGCCTCGCGCTGCGCATCGGTGGTGATGCTGTTGCTCGCCGACAGGCCGAGGCGGTCCTTCACCCGGATGTTGTAGTAGTCGAGCGTGACGCTGAGATTGTCGGTCGGGTCGAAGACCACGCCGCCGCTCAGGTTGAACGACTTTTCGGGCTTCAGCGGCTTGGCGCCGTAGAGTTGCGCCGCCGGGTTGTAGGCGGGCAGCGTGATGAACTCGGTCGGGCTCGCGCCCTGGAAGCCGGTGATGCCGGCGGTGGTGAAGAGCTGGCCCACGGTCGGCGCGCGGAAGCCGGTGCTGACCGTGCCGCGGAGCGCCAGCGCCTTCGAGAAGGCGTAGCGCGCCGTGCCCTTGAAGTTGGTCGTGCTGCCGAAGTCCGAATAATGCTCGTAGCGGGCCGCCGCGCCCAGGGTCAGCGCAGTGGTGATGTCGGCTTCGAGGTCGAGATAGGCGGAGTAGCTGTTGCGCGAATCGTTGATCGCCACCGAAGGGCCGAAGCCGGGGAAACCGTTGGTGCTGGCCGCCTGGGTCGCGACGCCGCCGTTGCTGAGATGCTGCACGTTGTAGATGCCGACGGTATAGGAGGCCGGGTCGCCGATGCCGATCTCATAGGCTTCATTGCGGTGCTCGGCACCGAAGGCGATGGTCAGCGGTGAGGCGAGGCCGACTTCGAGCGGGTAGGAGAAGTCGGCGTTGAAGTTGGTTTCGCGCTCCTCCAGCGAGCCCATGTAGAACTCGGTCGGCGAGTCCGGTCCCATCGACAGGTTGAGCGACTCACCCATCCGGTACTCGACCCGGCTCTGCCCGTAACTGGCGCTAACGTCATAGGTCAGGCCGAAATCGAACTCGCCCTTGACGCCGGCAGTGCCTGAAATGTCGGTGATCTTGGCGCGGAAGCGCGGAGTGTAGCCGTTCGGATAGATCTCGTGGAAGGTGAAGGTCCGGCCGTTGACGTCCCAGGTGCCGTCGGCGAGCTGATCGAGATAGATCGGGTTGTAGACACTCGATGCGCCATAGGGGGTCGAGTTGCCCTCGCCATTCGCGTCCGGGCCGAGGCCGCTATAGGGCTGGCGATAGTTGAACTGGGCCTCGTTCTTGCTGTGGCCGTAATTGCCGAAGAAGTAGAGGTCGGTATTGTCGTCGAGCGAGATGCCACCGTTGACGAAGGTTCGGTAGGTTTCCAGCTTCGGATCGCCGAACTTCTGGACGGGATCGTCGACCTTTCCGACCAGCTCGGGGTGGCTGAGCAGCATCGCATAGGCGCCGGGTCGCTGGCCTCCGCGGCTGGTCTGGCCGGAATGGACGTACTCGCCGCTGACGCTCAGGAAACCGTCGGGGCCGAGCGGCAGGCCGATATTGCCCGAAAGCTGGATGTTCTTGCCGTCGCCCTTGTAATATTGGCCATAGCGGGCATCCATCGCAATGCCCTCGCGGTTCCTTTTCAGCGTGAAGTTCATCACGCCGGCGATCGCGTCCGAACCATATTGCGCGGCCGCACCGTCGCGCAGCACCTCGACCCGCTCCAGCGCGATCGTCGGGATCTGCGAGAGGTCGACCGCCTGCGATCCGCCGGCGAGCGAGCCGCCATTGAGCTGGACCAGTGCCGAGCGATGGCGACGCTTGCCGTTGACGAGGACCAGCACCTCGTCCGGCGGCAGGCCGCGCAGCGTCGGCGGGCGGACGAAGCCCGAACCGTCGCTGAGCACGCCGGCGAAGCGCGCGGTGTTGAATGAGGGGACAAGCGTGCGGAGCACCGCATTGAGGTCTGCCGAGGGCTGAGTCTCGAGATCGGCCTGGGTGAAGACGTCGATCGGCGCGGCCGATTCCTTGACCGAACGGTCGGTGCGACGGGTGCCGGTGACGATGATGTCGTCGGGCGTGGCGGCGGCCGGGCTGACGGCCGACGCATCCTGCGCCAGCGCGACCGCCGGAGAGGCGAGCATCGCGGCAAGTACCGCCATGCTGGTCGATCGAAGCAGATCCTTCATGTGGTGACCCCTTTCAACGCTGACATGGGCGTCGGGGCCGGCGGCGAACGTCGTCGGCACCCGGACGCAATGCCCCGGCCGCGCCGCGCAATCTGGTGCGCGCTGACGCGTTCGGTCGGATCAGCCGGCGCGAGCCGGCTTTGTCATTCCGTGTGGCAACATGAATGTGCGGCGCTGCAACAATGACGGGCAGCGGCCAAAAGTGGCAGGGCTGGTGTCTGTATGACACCGCACCCGGCACGACACCGGGGTGCGCCGGCTCGCGCCACCGCGCGCGATGCGGTTGCGTTATGGGATGCTGCTAGTCGAGGTTCGGCCGCAGCCAGCGCTCCGCCAGGCCAGGATCGACCTTACGCCGCGCCGCATAGTCGCCAAGCTGGTCGCGACCGATCCGGGCGACGCCGAAATACTCGGCCTGGGGATGGCCGAAGTAGAAGCCGGAGACTGCCGCGGTCGGCAGCATCGCGAAGTTCTCGGTCAGCGAGATCGCCGTGGCGTGGTGCGCGTCGAGGAGGTCGAACAGGATCGGCTTCAGCGAATGGTCCGGGCAGGCGGGGTAGCCGGGCGCCGGGCGGATGCCCCGATACTGCTCGCGGATCAGGGCCTCGTTGGTCAGCTGCTCGCCCTCGGCATAGCCCCAGAGCGTCGTGCGGACATGTTGATGCAGCCGCTCGGCGAAGGCCTCGGCGAGGCGGTCGGCGAGCGCCTTCAGGAGGATGTCCGAATAATCATCGATCGCCGCCTTGAAGCGGGCGAGATGCGGCTCGATGCCGTGAATCGACACCGCGAAGCCGCCGATCCAGTCGCCGTCATGGCTGATGAAATCGGCCAGGCACATATTCGCCCGGCCCTCCCGCTTGGCGATCTGCTGGCGCAGGAAGGGCAGGCGGACATGGTCCTCATCCTCGCGGTGGACGATCACGTCGTCGCCCTCGCGCCGGCACGGCCACAGCCCGGCGACGCCGCGCGCGGTCAGCCACTTCTCGGCAATGACCTTGTCGAGCATGGCGTTGGCATCGCGGAACAGGCTCGTCGCGCTCTCGCCGACAACCGCGTCCTTGAGGATCGCCGGATAATTGCCCGCAAGCTCCCAGGCGCGGAAGAACGGCGTCCAGTCGATCGCCTCGCGCAGGTCGGCGAGATCCCAGTCGTGGAAGACATGGACGCCGGGCTGCTTCGGCTTGGCCGGCTTCAGCGCCATGTCCGCCTCGAAAGCGTTGTCGCGGGCCTGTTCAAGGGTGACGAGTGCGCTCTGCCCCTTGCCCTCGCGGGCGGCGCGGACCGCGGCATATTCGTCGGCGGTCTTCTGGACGAAGGCCTCGGCCTGGGTGTCGCTGACCAGGGTCGAGGCGACGCCGACGGCGCGGCTGGCATCGAGCACATGGACCACCGGCCCGTCATAGGCCGGCGCGATCCGGAGCGCGGTGTGGACCTTGGAGGTCGTGGCGCCGCCGATCAGCAGCGGCATCGTCATCTTGAGCCGCTTCATCTCCTCGGCGACGGTGACCATCTCGTCTAGCGAGGGGGTGATAAGGCCGGAGAGGCCAATCATGTCGGCGTCGTTCTCGTTGGCGGCCTTCAGGATCTCCATCCACGGCACCATCACGCCAAGGTCGATGACCTCGAAGCCGTTGCACTGCAGGACCACGCCGACGATGTTCTTGCCGATGTCGTGAACGTCGCCCTTGACCGTCGCCATGATCACCCGGCCCTTGGCGCGTTGACCGGGTTCCTTCTGCGCCTCGATGAAGGGAAGGAGATGGGCGACCGCCTTCTTCATGACGCGCGCCGATTTCACCACCTGCGGCAGGAACATCTTGCCCGATCCGAACAGGTCGCCGACGACGTTCATCCCGTCCATCAGCGGCCCTTCGATCACCTCGATCGGCCGCGCGA
>Ga0068862_100002092_pt1 | contig 17983 bp, 17 predicted proteins | sample KBSSwiS52_FD_66598 | JGI IMG/M metagenome (GOLD analysis project Ga0068862, IMG submission 66598) | Switchgrass rhizosphere microbial communities from Kellogg Biological Station, Michigan, USA - KBS Switchgrass S5-2 | ecosystem: Host-associated > Plants > Roots > Rhizosphere > Soil ... | reverse complement strand
CGCGAACGAGGATCTTTCCGCCTACCCTCGCCAGCTCGCGCGCGACTCGGCGCTGCTGGAGGCGGAGGGCGTCGACCTGCTCTGGGCACCCACCGTCGAGGCGATGTATCCCCAAGGCTTCGCGACCAACGTCGGCGTTGCCGGGGTGAGCGAGGGCCTGTGCGGCGCGGCGCGGCCGGGCCATTTCGACGGCGTGGCGACCGTCGTGTGCAAGCTGTTCAACCAGGTCATGCCCGACATGGCCTTCTTCGGCGAGAAGGACTGGCAGCAGCTTGCGGTCATTCGCCGGATGGCACGCGATCTGGATCTCACGCGCCCCTCGGCCCAGGCGATCTTCGGGGTGCCGACGGTGCGCGAGGCGGACGGCCTCGCAATGAGTTCGCGCAACGCGTATCTCACCGCCCAGGAGCGCGCGCAGGCGGTCTCGCTGCCCACCGCGATGCGCGCGGCGATCGCCGCCATCGAAAGCGGTGCAGAGGTGGACGCAGCGCTGGCGCAACTGCGCGCCGCGCTGCTCGCCGGCGACTTCGCCTCGGTCGATTACGCCGAGCTGCGCGAGGCCGACGATCTTATCCCGCTCACCGCCCGCGCCAGCACGCCGATGCGGCTGATCGTCGCCGCGAGGATCGGCAAGGCACGCCTGATCGACAACATGGCGGTGGCGCCCTGAAGCGGCGAAGCGAGAGCAAATCCGCGTTTGCGCTCCGTACGATCCCAAGTAAGAACGGCGCCGAACAGGAGGGAGTGCTCAAGATGAAGACATTCTTCGGCGCGGCTATCGCGCTTGCCGCGGCATTTACCAGCGGGACTGCGTTCGCCGACGCCTCGTCGGGTCGCAAGCTGCAGGAGAAGGGCACTCAGCAGATCCCGATCTGCGCCCGCAACCTCGGCACGGTGGCCATCATCGATCCGGACAACCAGTGGTGGCGGGAGCTGAACCTGGGCAGCCCCGAGGCGATCCTGCGGGTCTTCGTGCAGAAGTCGCGCTGCTTCACGCTGGTGAACCGCGGCCGCTCGCTGCAGAACAGCGCGATGGAGCGCGCGCTGGCGGAGCAGGGCGAGCTGCAGGGCGGATCGAACATCGGCAAGGGCCAGATCAAGGCGGCCGACTACTTCCTGCAGCCTGACATCGTCAGCACCAACAACAACTCTGGCGGCGGCGGCGTGGGCGCCGTGCTGGGCGGCATCGGCGGCATGTTCGGCCACGGCCTCGGCGCGATCGCCGGCGGGCTCAACATCAAGAAGGGCGAGGCGAACGTCACGCTCTCGATCGTCAACTCGCGCACCACGGTCGAGGAAGCGCTGACCGAGGGCTATGCCCGCAAGTCTGACGTCAGCTTCGGCGCGGGCGGCGGCGGCTTCTTCGGCGGCACCTTCGGCGGTGTCGGCGGCGGCGGCTACCAGAACACGCAGATCGGCCAGATCATCGTGCTCGCCTATCTCGACGCCTACACCAAGCTGGTCTCGCAGTTGGGCGGCCTGCCGGCCGACGCTTCCGCGGCGGCACCCCAGGCGAAGTAAGGCAAGCCGGGGCGACCGGACCCGGCAAACGCCCGGAGCTTCACCATCCGGCAGGATGGCGAGGATGAAAGACCGGGTCTCCTTGCGACCGGCGAGCCGCTTTCCTTGCAGGAAAGGGCGCCGGTCGCTCAGCGGAACGTCTTGACCAGGGTCACCAGGTTCGGATCGCCCTCAAACGCCTCGGGCACGAAGCCGCGCTCGCGTTCCATTTCGATCGCGGCGTGATTGTCGCGGCTCTCGATCGCGATCGCCCGGCGCACGCCCCGCTGCTCGGCCTTTTGCGCCAGCAGGTCCAGCATGGCCCAGCCCACGCCCTTGCCGCGATGGTTCTGGCACACCGAGATCGCGATCTCGGCGTTTTCCAATGGTCCGTCGCAGGCCAGCAGGCCCGAGGCGACGATCTGGCCGCTCGCCCGGTTGAACGCGATGTAGCTTTCCGAACGGAAATGATCGGCCTCCACCAGCGGCGCGAGCTGCTGGTGGCCGACGTGGTCGGCGGCGGCGAGAAACCGGAAGCGGCGGTCATCCTGGCTGACCCGTTCGAAGAAGGATCGGAGCGCGGCTTCGTCGTCGGCGGTGGCGGGCCGCACATCGAGTTCGATGCCCGAGCGGGTGGCGAGCGGAATCGTCGGGCAAACGGTCATGGGGAGGGCGTCCTTGATGGCTGCGCACCGCCGATAGGATCGCTCAGGCCGAGGCGCCTTGATCGATCGCAATGTTCGCGTGCCGACCTTGCTCCACCTTGCGATCTGCCTTGCCGCGCCGGGGCTTGGGGAAACGGCGCGGCAGGGCACCTGCCCGCGCGACTCGGCCCGGCGCTTGCCTGGCCCATATTGGCGCGAAACCACATGCCGTGTGGAAAACGGACTAGCCCGCCCTTGTGGCCACAAGATGTGGTGCCTTATGCGCGAGCAAAGGACCTTTTCACGACCATGCCTGCGCCGCTCATTTCTCCCTCGATCCTGTCCGCCGATTTTGCCCGTCTGGGGGAGGAGGTGCGCGCGATCGACGCGGCCGGGGCGGACTGGATCCACGTCGACGTGATGGACGGCCATTTCGTGCCGAACATCACCATCGGCCCCGGCGTGGTGAAGGCGCTGCGCCCCCACACCGCCAAGCCGTTCGACGTGCACCTGATGATCTCTCCGGTCGATGCCTACCTGGAGGCTTTCGCGGAGGCGGGCGCGGACTACATCACCGTCCATCCCGAGGCCGGGCCGCACATCCACCGCACTGTCCAGGCGATCAAGGGCCTGGGCAAGAAGGCCGGCGTGTCTCTCAATCCGGGTACCCCGGCCAAGATGCTCGACTATCTGATCGACGACATCGACTTGGTCCTGGTGATGAGCGTCAATCCCGGCTTCGGCGGACAGAGCTTCATCTCCAGCCAGCTTCGCAAGATCGAGGCGGTGCGCAAGATGATCGACAAGACCGGGCGCGACATCCGGCTGGAGGTGGACGGCGGTGTCGATGCCACCACGGCGCCGCTCTGCGTGGGCGCTGGGGCCGACGTGCTTGTCGCCGGTACCGCCACCTTCCGTGGCGGGGCCGATGCCTACGCCGCGAACATCCGCAAGCTCAAGGGACTGGAGTAGGAAGACATGGCCAGCGCGGCACGCACGAAAACCCGTACGTCCCCGCGCAACCATGCCGAGCCCCGCGCGATACCGCTCCATGACGCCGAAGAGGAAGTCGCGCTGATGCCGGACGACTCCGACGCCCTCGGAACCATGCCCGCGCCGCCGGCGCACCTGCCGGCGGGCGAACTGATCGAGCCGGGCCGCGCGCTGGCACTGTCGGATTTCGTGCCACCCTCCATCACCGCCGGAGAGCGGCTGATCCGCTTCGCCTATCGCATGGGCCTTCCCGGTTCGGTCCTGGCCTCGCCGGTGGGCAAGAAGGCGAAGCTGCGCCTCCTCGCCACCGTCGTCGGTCCGCTTGCCGGAAACAGGGTCGCCGGGACGGCGCTGCGGGCGGGGCACTTCCTGGTCCACGGCGCCCGCACGCCGATCGCGCAAGTCGATTACGCCGGCGCCGCCCGCGTCACCCCGCCGCTGGAGCGGGTGGTCCACGGGTTCGCGTGGCTGGCCGATCTGGAAGGCTGCGCCCCGCGCAGCCAGGTCACCCCCATCGCCGAGCGCATTCTCGGCGCGTGGCTCCAGGCCAATCCGAAGGCACCCGCCAAACCCGGCAAGGGCCCGGCTTGGAGCGTGGGCAACACCGGCACGCGGCTGCTGCACTGGATGATCCACGCGCCGCTGATTCTGTCGGGCGACAAGGCTCTGCGCAACCGCACGCTGCGCGCCATGAACGAAACCGCGCGGTGGCTGGACCGCAACGTCCGCCATGCCGAGGACGGGCTGGCCGAGGTCGCCGGCTGGTGCGCCATCGTCGGTGCCGGGCTGCTGCTGCCCGAGGGCAAGCCGCGCCGGCTCTACGGCGAGGCGGGGTTGATCAAGGCGCTGGGCGAACTGGTGGGCGAGGACGGCGGTGTCCTCTCGCGCAGTCCGCTGGCGCAGATGGAGGCGATCGCGCTGCTGGTGAAGCTGCGCGCCTGCTACCGTGCGACCCGCCGCGATGCGCCGGCTGCGGTGGAGGCGATGATCGCCTTGCTGGTTCCGCCGTTGCTGGCGGTCATCCATCCAGACGGCGCGTTGGGCAACTGGCAGGGTTCATGGGCGGTCGATCCCGAGGAAATCGCGACCCTTGTCGAGGCGAGCGGCGTGCGCACGCGGCCGCTGCGCGACGTGCGGCAATGGGGCTACCAGCGCGTGCTGGCCAACAAGTCGCTGCTGGTGTTCGACGCGGCGCCGCCGCCGATGCCGCGCCACGCGCGCTATGGCTGCGCATCCACCCTGGCGTTCGAGCTGTCGCACGCGGGGCAGCGGATCGTCGTCAACTGCGGCGGCGCGGCCGCGGCCGGCGGGCTCGTGCCGGTGCGGCTGGAGCAGGGACTGCGCGCCACTGCCGCCCATTCCACGCTGACGCTCGACGATGCCAATTCCACCGCGGTGCTGATGAACGGCGCGCTCGGCACCGGGGTGTCGGAAGTCGACATCGAGCGGCGCACGATCGACACCGGCGGCGCCTTTGCCACCCGTCTGGAGGCGAGCCACAACGGCTATGCCGGGCGCTATGGCTTGTCGCATCGCCGCATCCTGATCCTGCGCGACGACGGCACCGAGTTGCGCGGAGAGGATCTGCTGCTGCCCACCGGCCGCAAGGGCCAGCGCGGCAAGGTCGGCTTCGCGATCCGCTTCCACCTGGGCCCCGACATCGAGGTGGGGCTGGCGGAGAACGGCCAGGGCGCGGGCCTGGCCCTGCCCGACGGAAGCTATTGGCAGTTTCGCGTCTCGGGCTGCGACATCGCGCTGGAGGACAGCCTCTGGACCGATGGGCAGGGCCGCCCGGTGGCGACCCAGCAACTCGTCCTGCAGGGCATGGTCTCGCGCGGGGGCGGCACCTTCGCCTGGCTCCTCAAGAAGATGGGGTGATCTCGGCCGCGTCCGGGGACCGATAGGGTTTCCGCGCCGATGCGGAAGGCTGACTCTCGGCCGTTACGCGGGTGTCCCACGCGAGACGGGTATGAGTGCGCCGCTGATCGCCCGGGATGCGTCCGAGATCAGAAACAGCACGACATCGGCGATCGCACCGGGCTGGACCCATGTGCCGAAATCGGCATCGGGCATGTCGGCGCGGTTGACCGGCGTGTCGATGATGCTGGGCAGGATCGCGTTGACGGTCACGGAGGTGCCGGCAAGCTCGGCAGCGAGCGCCTCGGTCAGCCGGTGTACTCCCGCCTTGGCGGCGGCGTAGGCGCCCATGCCGCTGGCAGCCTGAGTCGCCGCGCCGGCACCCACGTTGACGATGCGTCCGCTGTCGCTCTCGCGCAGCGCCGGTAGCGCGGCGCGGCTCATCGTCGCGGCGGTGACCACGTTCATCTCGAACATCCTGCGCCAGCTCTCGATGCCGCCGTCGCCCAGGGTTTCCCAGAGGAAGCCGCCGGCGACGTTGACGACGGCGTCCAGACCGCCGAACCGCTCGCGCACCGTGGCGACGGCGTTTCGGCACGCGCCTTCGTCGGTCAGGTCGACGCCGGCCAGATCGAGTGTCCCTGCCGCGGCGGGCGCACCGGGCGCCTGATCGACGCGCGCGACGGCGTGCCCCCGCTCCGCCAGAGCCGCCGCGGTGGCGCGCCCCAGCGTCCCGAAACCGCCTGTGACGATGATGCTGCGCGTGGTCATCGGATTTGCCCTCCCATCTTCGGCAAGTTCCCCGAGCGTGGCCAAGGGCGTGCCGCGGGTCAACCCGCGCAGTCGATACCACAGTCGCGCGCCGCGTCTGCGATCACACGGCCCTTCCCCCCGAGGCGATCAGGCACTAGAGGCGCGCGCGAACACTCTGCACCCGAAAGCGTCCCCATGACCCAGCTCGTCCCCGTCCGCCGCGCCCTCCTGTCCGTCTCGGACAAGACGGGCCTAGCCGAACTGGGCCGCGCGCTGGCCGCACGCGGGGTGGAATTGGTCTCCACCGGAGGCACCGCCAAGGCGCTGCGCGACGCCGGGCTGACGGTGAAGGACGTGTCCGAGCTGACCGGCTTTCCCGAGATGATGGACGGACGCGTCAAGACCTTGCACCCCACGGTTCACGGCGGCCTGCTGGCGGTGCGCGACAATCCCGAACATGCCGCCGCCATGGCCGAGCACGCGATCGGCGCGATCGATCTGGTGGTGGTGAACCTCTATCCCTTCGAAGCGACCGTCGCCAAAGGCGCGGATCGCGACGAGGTGATCGAGAACATCGACATCGGCGGCCCCTCGATGGTGCGCTCGGCCGCGAAGAATCACGCTTTCGTGGCGATCGTCACCGATCCCGCCGACTACGCCGGCTTGCTGGAGCAGATGGAGGCGAACGACGGCGCCACCGACTTCGCATTCCGCAAGCGCCTCGCCGCCCGGGCCTTTGCCGCCACCGCCGCTTACGATTCCGCGATCGGCCAGTGGTTCGCCTATGCCGACCAGGGCGAGAAGTTTCCCTCGCGCGTCAGCATGACCCGCGTGCTGGCGGGATCGCTGCGCTATGGCGAGAACCCTCACCAGGATGCCGCGCTCTACGTGCCCGCCGGGCCGCACGCGAAGGGCTTGCCCCAGGCCCAGCAGGTCCAGGGCAAGGAATTGTCCTACAACAATTACAACGACGCCAATGCCGCGCTTGAACTGGCGGCCGAGTTCCGGGGACAGGAGCCCGCGGTGGTCATCGTCAAGCACGCCAACCCTTGCGGCGTCGCGCAGGGCGCCTCGCTGCTCGACGCGTGGAACGGCGCCCTCCAGTGCGACAGCGTTTCGGCCTTCGGCGGCATTGTCGCCACCAACGTCCCGCTCGACGGGCCGACGGCCGAGGCGATCTGCCGGATCTTCACCGAGGTGGTCGTCGCCCCCGGTGCCGACGAGGAGGCGCGCGCGTTCTTCGCCAAGAAGAAGAATCTGCGCCTGCTGCTGACCGATGGCCTCCCCGATCCGCGCCGCGCCGGCCAGACGATCGCGGTGATCGCCGGCGGCATCCTAGTACAGGACCGGGACAACGGCGCGATCGCGCCGGATCAGTTGAAGGTGGTGACGAAGCGGGCACCCACCGCGCAGGAGTTGAAGGACTGCCTGTTCGCCTGGACGGTGGCGCGCCACGTCAAGTCGAACGCGATCGTCTACGCCAAGGACGGCGTGACCGCCGGCATCGGCGCCGGGCAGATGAATCGCCGCGACTCCTCGCGGATTGCCGCGATGAAGGCGGCCGAGGCGGCCGAGACCTATGGCTGGGCGCAGGCCCGCACGGTGGGCAGCGCGGTGGCTTCGGACGCGTTCTTCCCGTTCGCCGATGGCCTCCTGGCGGCTGCCGAAGCCGGCGCGACGGCGGTGATTCAGCCAGGCGGCTCGATCCGCGACGAGGAAGTCATCAAGGCTGCCGACGAGGCGGGCCTTGCCATGGTCTTCACCGGGATGCGGCACTTCCGCCACTGACGCTCGGCCCGGTTTCCTGGGCGACGCGCCGTTTGTCGCGCGCCGCAAGCGGTTCGTCGAGATTGTGGCGATTCGATGGCCCGTTCACTCCAGCGCAAGCGCGAGCGGTCTACCTCGCTGGCAACGGCCGGTTGATCCTACTTACGATCGGATTTTTTTGATGGCATTCTTGAAGACGGAAATCGCCCGCTTTTTCGGGCTGGGCTTCGCCGGTGGCGCCTTGCTGGTGTTCGCCACGATGGGCGTTCATGCGGCGAACGGCATGGCCAACGGCATCGTGCCGCCGGCCGAGGCGGCTGCGACGAAGTAGTCCGCAGTGCTGCGCCGCGCACTCCTCCTCGCTGCCACGACCGTCGCGGTCACGGGCTGCCTGGCGCCGGCCTCGGCCGAGCCGGTCGTCCACGCGCCCGAGGCCGCAGCGCGGTCGCACGATACCGGAAAGCGTGAGACCGCGGTGTTCGCCGGCGGCTGCTTCTGGGGCGTGGAGGCGGTGTTCAGCCACGTAAAGGGCGTCACCAGCGCGGTCTCCGGCTTCACCGGGGGCGCTCGCGACACCGCGCGCTACGATGTCGTCAGCACGGGCACGACCGGCCATGCCGAGGCCGTCCGCGTCACCTGGGATCCGCGCGTGGTCCGCTACGACCAGCTCCTGCAGGTCTACTTCTCGGTGATCGCCGACCCCACCCTGCTGAACCGCCAAGGGCCCGATGCCGGCACGCAGTATCGCTCGGCACTGGTACCCCTCAACCGCGAGCAGGCGCGCGTCGCGGGTGCCTATCTTGCGCAGCTCGGCAAGTCCGGGCTGTGGAACCGGCCGCTGGTCACCAGGATCGAGCCGTTCCGCGGCTTCTACCCGGCCGAGGAGTTCCATCAGGACTTCGCCGCGCGCAACCCGGACTACGGTTATATCGTAAGGTGGGACGCACCCAAGGTTGCCGCGCTCCGCAGCCTTTATCCGGTGCTCTACAAGCCCGCCTTCACGCAGGGCTGACGGCGCCCCGCCCCAATCGCGCTGCCGCAATCGCGCCGGCTTCCCGATGGTGCCGGTTTGTTGCGTCCTGGCCGCGGGATGTCCATATTGGCGCGATGGCCGTTCATGCCCACCACGAACATTCGGGAGAGAACCTCGTCTCCGCCGCCCGGCACGCCCTCGTCGATGCCGGCGAGCAGTGGACCGACATGCGCGCCGATGTCTTCGCCGCGCTCGCCGATCGGGAGCGGCCGGCTTCCGCCTACGATCTGGCCGAAAGCGTCTCCTCGCTGCGCGGCAAGCGGGTGGCGCCCAACAGCGTCTACCGCATCCTGGACCTGTTCGTGCGCACCAATCTTGCCCGCCGGGTGGAAAGCGCAAACGCCTACATCGCCAACAGCCATCCCGGTTGCCGGCACGACTGCATCTTCCTGATCTGCGATTCGTGCGGGACCATCGTTCATATCGACGACGACCGGTTGACCGGCACGCTCGTCACGGCCGCGCGGGGAGCGGGCTTCGCCGATGTGCGCCCGGTGGTGGAACTGCGCGGGACTTGCGCGGCCTGCAGCTGAACGCGAATGCACGGTTGCGACCCGGTGGCGCTCTTTTTGCTGTCATTCGGGAAATGACCGCAATAATGCAGCCGCGCACGCAAGCTTGCGTTCATTCGACACAAGAACAGCACAGGTGTACAGGCCGGAAATGACAGCCGACCCGGTGACTCCCCTACTCGACACCGTCTCCACCCCCGACGATCTGCGCCGCCTGAAACCCGGGCAGCTGCGCCAGCTCGCCGACGAACTGCGTCTGGAAACGATCTCGGCGGTTGGGCAAACGGGCGGGCATCTCGGCTCGGGCCTCGGCGTCGTCGAGCTGACGGTGGCGCTGCACTACGTGTTCGATACCCCGGGCGACCGGCTGATCTGGGATGTCGGCCACCAGGCCTATCCGCACAAGATCCTCACCGGCCGGCGCGACCGGATCCGCACGCTGCGCCAGGGCGGGGGGCTCTCCGGCTTCACCAAGCGCTCCGAAAGCGAATACGACCCGTTCGGCGCGGCGCACAGCTCCACCTCGATCTCGGCGGCGCTGGGGTTCGCCATCGCCAACAAGCTGAAGGGCACGCCGGGGCGGGGCATCGCGGTGATCGGCGACGGCGCGATGAGCGCGGGCATGGCCTACGAGGCGATGAACAACGCGCGCGATGCCGGCAATCGTCTGGTCGTCATCCTCAACGACAACGACATGTCGATCGCGCCGCCGGTGGGCGGGCTGTCTGCCTATCTCGCGCGCCTCGTATCCTCGGGGCAGTTCCTGGGCCTGCGCGAGCTGGCGCGCAAGTTCGCGCGCAAGCTGCCGCGCCCGCTGCACGTCGCCGCGCGCAAGACCGACGAGTTCGCGCGCGGCATGGCGATGGGCGGCACCCTGTTCGAGGAGCTGGGCTTCTATTACGTCGGCCCGATCGACGGCCATGATCTCGATGCGCTGGTGCCGGTTCTGGAGAACGTGCGCGACGCGGCCGAGGGTCCGTGCCTGATCCACGTCGTCACCAAGAAGGGCAAGGGCTACGGACCGGCCGAGGAAAGCGCCGACAAGTACCACGGCGTTCAGAAGTTCGACGTGATCACGGGCCAGCAGGTGAAGAGCGCGGGCGGTCCGCCCAGCTACACCAACGTCTTTGCCGAGGCGCTGATGGCCGAGGCGCGGACGGACAGCCGCGTCTGCGCGATCACGGCGGCGATGCCGTCCGGTACCGGCCTCGACAAGTTCCAGCAGGCCTTTCCCGATCGCACTTTCGATGTCGGCATCGCCGAGCAGCATGCGGTGACGTTCGCAGCGGGCCTGGCGGCGCAGGGGATGCGCCCGTTCTGCGCGATCTACTCCACCTTCCTGCAGCGCGCGTTCGATCAGGTGGTGCACGACGTCGCCATCCAGAACCTGCCGGTGCGCTTCGCCATCGACCGGGCCGGCCTGGTCGGCGCGGACGGTGCGACTCACGCCGGCTCGTTCGACGTGACCTATCTTGCCACCCTGCCCAACATGGTGGTGATGGCCGCCGCGGACGAGGCCGAATTGGTCCACATGGTCCACACCGCGACGCAGTACGACGCAGGGCCGATCGCTTTTCGCTATCCGCGCGGCAACGGCGTGGGCGTCGCCATGCCGGACGCCCCGGTCCTGCTGGAGATCGGCAAGGGCCGCGTGGTGCGCGAGGGCACCAAGGTCGCGCTGCTCTCGCTCGGCACGCGCCTCGCCGAAGCGCTCAAGGCGGCCGATACGCTGGAGGCCAAGGGTCTTTCCACGTCCGTGGCAGACTTGCGCTTTGCCAAGCCGCTCGATTCCGAACTGATCCGCAAGCTCATTCTCAGCCACGAGGTGGTCGTCACCATCGAGGAAGGCTCGATCGGCGGCTTGGGCGCTCACGTCCTCACCCTCGCCAGCGACGAGGGGCTGACCGACTCCGGGCTGAAGATCCGCACCATGCGCTTGCCCGACCTGTTCCAGGACCATGACAAGCCCGAAAAGCAGTACGACGAGGCGGGCCTCAACGCGCCGCAGATCGTCGATACGGTCCTGAAGGCATTGCGCCACAACAGCGCGGGCGTAAGCGAAGCCCGGGCCTGAGCCTGAGTGCCTTCACCGCGCTTCCGGCGCGGGCAAAACTGACCCGGGTGGTGGGCGTCTGGCAGACGGGCTCTGCTGGGGCCGCCCGGTTCGGTGCGGCGCCCTGCCCCAAAATTCCGTCCCGTAATTGCGGCGTGCAGCCGAGGCGGCCAGGCTTCTATCGCGGGGCATCGGCGCCCGTTTGCCTCTCAACCGGATGTTGATGGCGTCGCGACGCTGCGGCACCGGCGGGGCACTACAAAAAAGGGGCGGATCGCTCCGCCCCTCTCCCTGCCCTCGCGGGCTTTCTGTCTCTTGTCCGGTCAGCTTATTTGCTGAACTCGGAATACTGCTCGTTACCCACGAAGCCGAACTTCGTGACGTGCGAAGCCTTGATGATCTGCAGCACCTTGGCGGACAGGTCGTAGCCGGCCTGCGGATCGGGCTGGAACTGCAGTTCGGGCTCGGTCGCGAAGGTCAGCGATTCCTTCAGGTTGCCCGCCAGCATCGGCCCATCGATCTGATTGCCGTTCCACAGGATCTTGTTGTCCGGGGTAATCACGACCTTGTTCTTGATCGGATCGACCGGGGGCGGGGTGTTGGTCGGCGGAGCCGGCACCGGCAGGTCGATGTCGATCGAGTGAGTCGCGACCGGGATGGTGATGATGAACATGATGAGCAGCACGAGCATGACGTCGATCAGCGGCGTCGTGTTCATCTCCATCATGGGCGAGCCGTCGTCCTTGCCGCCTGACATTGCCATGAGATGGTACTCCTAACTTCCAGTTGCGACGCGGATTAGCCGTTGGGATCGGTCGGGTTCGAGATGAAGCCGACGGTCGGGTAGCCCGAGACCTGCACGTTGTAGATCGCACCGGCGACGCAGCGCCACGGCGCGTTCACGTCCGCGCGGATGTGAACCTGCGGGATCGCGTCGGGATTGTTCTTCAGCGCCTCTGGGCCGCCTTCGCGCTTCACGATCGCGTCGAGCCGCTTGAACGCCTGGTCGCGCAGTTCCTCGGAGGAGACCGGGGTGACGTTGTTGAAGTACACCCGGCACTCGCCGTTGCGCGAAGAGCCCTGGTATTCCGGATCGCCCGCGCTGTGGCCGGCCGCGTCGGTGGTGGCGACGGTCAGCAGCAGGTTCTCGACCTTGTCCTTCGATTCGGTCGAGACGATGATCGGAATATGCAGCTTCTGGATCGTCTGGATCGCGACCGGAACCGCGATCAGGAAGATGATCAGAAGCACCAGCATCACGTCGACGAGCGGCGTGGTGTTGATGTCGGACATCGGTGTGTCGGCACCGCCTCCGCCCGTAGAAATCGCCATAGTCTTGTCCTAGTTCCTGGCCCGCTTGGTGCGAGCCGTTCCTCGGGAGAGGGCGGTGGGCGCGCATGCCCGCCCACCGCTGGATATTCCCGCCCGCGCGAAGGGGTGGCAGTCCGCCCCTGTCGCGCGGGCGCTTTTCCGTCTTACGACTTGACCGGAGCGGCGGCGGGCTTGGCCGGAGCCGCGGCGGGCTTCGCCACCACGACGGCGGGCTTCACGGCGCCGCGCGAGGTGATGTTGGCCAGCACGTCGTTCGAGAAGCCGGTCAGCAGCTCGGCGATGCGCTTGTTGCGGCTCTGCAGGTAGTTGTAGGCGAGCACCGCCGGAACGGCCACGAGCAGACCCAGCGCGGTCATGATCAGAGCCTCACCGACCGGGCCGGCGACCTTGTCGATCGAGGCCGAGCCGGCCAGACCGATGTTGATCAGAGCGCGGTAGATGCCGACGACGGTACCGAACAGACCGATGAACGGTGCAGTCGCGCCGACGGTCGCCAGGAACGGCAGGCCCGAAGCCAGGCGCGCGTTGATCGAGGCTTCCGAACGCGCGAGCGAATTGTGCATCCAGTCGTGCGCTTCGAGAGCGTCGGTCATCTTGGCGTGCTGGTCCTCGGCGGCAAGGCCGTCGTCGACGAGCTGGCGCCAGGCGCTGTTCTTCTCGAGCTTGGTGGCACCTTCGCGCAGCGTCGGGGCCTTCCAGAAGGTCGTGCGGATCGAGCCGAACTGACGCAGGATCTTCGACTGCTCGAACCACTTGGTGAACAGGATGTAGAACGAGCCGAACGACATGATGCCAAGGATGGTCACCGTCGCATAGGCGATGAAACCGCCCTGCTGAAGCGCTTCGGCGAAACCGAACTTGTTCTGCGGCGCGCCCTGGGCGCCGGCGGCAAGGAGATCAAGGATAAGCATGCGAGAAAAGTCCTCTCAAGACAGAAAAGGGGATGAGGGCAGCGCCGGACAATCCGCCACGCCCAAGACAATCATTCCGGCAGCTGCCACCGTATGCGGTTGCTGTACGAGGATTGCACCGGCTGGCCGTCCTGCATGGCAGGCTTGAACCGGGCCCGGCGACTGACGAGCTTGCAGGTCGCATCGTCCAGTTCCGGCGAACCGCTGGAACTGGTGACCGTGCAGTCGATCACCCGCCCGTCCGGACCCACCGTCAGGCGGAAGCCGGTCACGCCCTGGGCTTCCTTGCGGATCGCGCCTTGCGGATAGTCGTCGGTGGTGGCCCAGCTCGCGGGGGCACCCTTGGGCTGCACGCCACTGGTCACACCCCTCGGTGCCGGGGGCGCCGGCGGCGCAACCGGAGCCGGGGGAGCCAGCACGATCGTCGGCGCCGCAGGCGGGGCGACCGTGACGGTCTCGATCGCCGGCGGGGCCGTCGCCACGTTGATCTTCACCGGCGGCGCCACAGGCGGCGGCGTGGTGTCCACCTTCTTGGGCGGCGGCGGCGGCGGCTCGTCCTTCTTGGGCTCGTCTTCCTTGATGTCGACGGTGGTCACCTTCTGAACGGCCTTCTTGTACGCCTCATAGGCAAGACCGGTGACAAGCGCATAACCAAGAAAGATGTGTATGAGCGCAACAATGACAATCGCGGTAACCTTGTTACCACTCATTGATTGGTCAGCGTAAGCCATTCAGACGCATCACTCCATTTACAGACCCGAGGCATAGCCCGGGGTGCCCATGTACGCCGCGCGAGCGGCATGCATGAAGAAACCGTTTATATCCACCCTGACGGCTGACGGCCAACCCTCTGCGGAGCGATGATCCGTCAGGCGGGCCGTGGGGCTATTATAGGCTTACTGCCCCATTTTGCCGCATTCCTTAGCGGCGAACCTGCCCCCTCGCAACGCCTTATCCGACTCGGGCTCGTTAATGATCGATTCAGTGCCGCCCGTGCTCAAGAGCGCGTCTGCCGGTTTGGTCTTCGCGGCGACGCATGCCATAGAAACCCGCAGGTTTACGGAGGTTTCGTCAGATGCACTCGATCGCGCGGTTTTTTCTGGCCGGAGCGGTGCTCGCAGCGGGCGCGCCGCTGCCTCAGGCGATCCCCCTGGCGCGGGCGCAAGCGGCTCCGGTCCTGCCGGAGGCCACCTACGCGGACCTGGCGGACCTGGCTGATTCGGCTCCGCTCGTCGTCCATGCGCGGGTCCGCAAGCTGGCCGCGGTGGAGGATGGCCGGGCACCCGCGCTGCCCGCCGGTCAGGGGCGATTCTATATAGAGGCGGACACGATCGCCCTGCTCACCGGCGCTACTCCTCTCGGGCGGTCCTTCGCCTACCTCGTCAACCTGCCGGTGGATGCGCGGGGCAAGCCGCTGCTGCGCAAGAAGGACGAGGTGATCCTGTTCGCCCGCCCGGTCGCGGGCCGGCAGGCCGAGCTTCAGCTCGTGCGGCCGAACGCGCAGGTGACTTCGAATCCCGCGACCCAGGCGCGCGTGCGTGCGGTTCTCACGGCGCTGCTGGCGCCCGATGCTCCGGCCCGGATCACCGGGGTGCGCGAACTGATCTACGTGCCCGGCAATCTGGCGGGCGAGGGCGAGACGCAGATCTTCCTCAAGACGCGCGATGCCTCGGCGGCCTCGATCACCGTCCGCCACGTGCCCGGGCAGCCGCCGGCGTGGGGCGTCTCCTTCTCGGAGCTGACGGCCGATGTCGGCCACCCGCCCGAGCCCGACACGCTGGAATGGTACCGGCTCGCCTGCTTCCTTCCGGCGGCCCCCCCACAGGGCGCGAACATGTCGGAAGCGATCGAGGACCGCCGCACCGCCGCCGCCGACTATCGGCTCGTCGTGTCCTCGCTGGGGCCGTGCCGGCGGGCGATGTAGGTTCGTGCCGCTCCACGCTGCCATCTCGTGGCGGCGGAGAGGCATCGGCGGCGAAGGCTCTGGCATTCGGCCCGCCGCTCGCCTAGGGCGCGCACCCGAAAGGGTTCCTCATGGCTGAATCGCTGAATATCGCGCTGGCCGGGCTCGGCACGGTCGGCTCGGGCGTCGTCCGTCTGATCGAGACCAATGCCGCGCTGATCGCTCGCCGCGCCCGCCGACCGATCCGCATCGCCGCGGTCAGCGCGCGGGACCGCGGCAAGGATCGCGGCATCGACCTTGCCGGCTACGAGTGGGTGGACGATCCCTCGGAGCTGGCCTCGCGCCCGGACATCGACGTGGTGGTCGAGATGGTCGGCGGGTCCGACGGGCCGGCGCTGGCGCTGGCGCGCAACGCCATCGCCGGGGGCAAGTCGTTCGTCACCGCGAACAAGGCGATGATCGCGCACCATGGGCTGGAACTGGCCGCTGCCGCCGAGAAGGCGGGCGTCGCGCTCAAGTTCGAGGCGGCGGTCGCGGGCGGCATCCCGGTGATCAAGGGGTTGAGCGAGGGCGCCGCGGCCAACGCGATCGAGCGCGTCTATGGCATCCTCAACGGCACCTGCAACTACATCCTCTCGACCATGGAGGACACCGGCCGCGATTTCGCCGACGTGCTCGCCGAGGCGCAGCGGCTGGGCTACGCGGAGGCCGATCCGACGTTCGACGTCGAGGGCATCGACGCCGCGCACAAGCTTTCGATCCTGGCGGGCATCGCCTTCGGCGCGCGGCTGCGGTTCGATGCGGTGGAGACCACCGGGATCAGCGGCGTGCTCGCGGCAGATATCGCGCAGGCCCGCGCGCTCGGCTACGTCATCCGGCTGATCGGCACCGCCGAGATCGACCGGGGCGGCGCCGCAGCCGGCCTGTTCCAGCGCGTGCGCCCCCACCTCGTCCACTGCGACCACCCGCTCGCCAGCGTCGACGGCGCCACCAACGCGGTCGTGGCGGAGGGCAACTTCATGGGCCGCCTGCTGTTCCAGGGCGCCGGCGCCGGTGACGGCCCGACCGCGAGCGCCGTGGTCGCCGACATCATCGACATCGCGCGGGGCGAGAAGGGGGCGGCGTTCTCGATGCCCTCGCACGAACTGGAGGCGTTGGAACCGGCCGAGACCGGGCACCGCATCGGCCGCGCATACATTCGCTTCATCGTGCCCGACCGGCCGGGCGTGCTCGCCGAAATCACCGCCGCGATGCGCGATGCCGGCGTCTCGATCGAGAGTTTCATCCAGAAGGGCCGGGGCGAAGCCGGGGGCGAAGTGATCGTCGCCCTCGTCACGCACGACGGCCCGGAGGCGGCGGTGCGCCGCGCGCTGGCGATCCTCGAGGGATCGGACAGCCTCGCCTCGCCGCCGTTGGTGATGCAGATTCTCGAAGGCTGACCTTCGGCAGACCGATGCCCGACGGCCGGGGCGGTCAGGGCGCCCTGAGTTCGCCCCTGGCGATCTTGTCGGCGTCCGAATCCTTGGGCGCCTGGGGAATCTTCGACAAGTCGATCATGTAGGCCTTGGCCGGCGGGCACGGCGGGATCATGCACATGCCGCTTATCGTCGGCTTGCCCTTGAAGATGCCGTTGCCCGCCACGTCCGGCGGAGTGAGGCGGCCGTCGTCGGTCGCCTCCTTCGAATTGGGGTCGGTCTTCGCCGTCGAATCGACGCGGAACTGCTCGTTGTCCTTGGCGCAAACCACGATGTCGTCGCCCTTGGGCGCTTCGCAACGCTTGCGCAGCGCCGGCGCATAATGACCCTGCTTGAGCATCAGGTTGCGGGCGACCTCGCGGTCTTCCTCGGTGGGTTCCTGCGCCATCGATGTTGCAGCCGCGAACAGGCTCATCCAAAGTGCCGCGATCAGCGCTGTGATACGGGCGGTTCGTCTCGACAATTACGCATCCCCAATCTAAGCGCTTCATGCCAAAAGCGCGCCGTTCTGGCTTAATCCGGAGTGAACATGCCGAAAGACTCGACCCCCGCAAGCCAAGTTCTCGATCGTGTTCTCGTCCTCGAAATGGTCCGCGTGACCGAAGCGGCCGCCATCGCCGCTTCGGAACTGATCGGCCGCGGCGACGAGAAGGCCGCCGATCATGCCGCCGTCGAAGCGATGCGCAAGGCTTTTGACGAACTCTACATGGACGGAACCGTGGTGATCGGCGAGGGCGAGCGCGACGAGGCGCCGATGCTCTACATCGGCGAGAAGGTGGGCGGTGCCCCCGGAACCGGCCCGAAGATCGACATCGCGCTCGATCCGCTGGAAGGAACCACCATCTGCGCCAAGGCGGGCCCGAACTCGCTGGCGGTGCTGGCCGCCGCCGAGCACGGCTGCCTGCTCAACGCACCCGACGTCTACATGGACAAGCTGGCGGTCGGCCCCGGTTACCCCGAAGGCATCATTTCGCTCGACAAGTCGCCGACCGAAAACGTCAAGGCGGTTGCCGCCGCCAAGGGCGTGGAGCCGCACGAGATCATCGTCTGCGTGCTCGACCGTCCGCGCCACGAGGCGCTCATCGCCGAGCTGCGCGGGCTGGGCTGCGGCATCGTGCTGATCGGCGACGGCGATGTCGCGGGCGTGATCGCGGTGACCGACGAGGATACCACGATCGACCTCTACATGGGTTCCGGCGGCGCGCCCGAGGGCGTTCTCGCCGCCGCGGCGCTGCGCTGCGTGGGCGGCC
>Ga0068862_100002085_pt1 | contig 18014 bp, 18 predicted proteins | sample KBSSwiS52_FD_66598 | JGI IMG/M metagenome (GOLD analysis project Ga0068862, IMG submission 66598) | Switchgrass rhizosphere microbial communities from Kellogg Biological Station, Michigan, USA - KBS Switchgrass S5-2 | ecosystem: Host-associated > Plants > Roots > Rhizosphere > Soil ... | reverse complement strand
ATTTACACGTCCTACGCTTATGCCGAACCGTTCATTCCGCCTTTTGTTCGCTGCTTTGAAAATTCTGAACAACTGCGGTGTATGTGCAAATGCCCGTATTGCACACAAAGTCAAATCAAATGTGTGGGCTGCTCGGTTCGTTCCTCTCTCTCTCTCTCTCTCTCTCTCTCCTTGCCATCTTCTCTTCTCATCTTTGTGTTTTTTTTTCTAGCAACGACTCACAAAAGGATGGGGTTCTGCTGCTGCTGCTGCATCGGCCAAGCCACAACCATTGTCTTTTTCCTCCTCCTCTGCTTCAGCCACCGCCGTCGCTGCCGCTTCTGCCTCTTCTGCCTCTTCTGTCGAAGCAGGAGCTGGAGCTACTCCCGAGCTCTATCGTGGTCTTTCGCCTGTACCATTACCATTGTTCAAGATGGCTGCGACCCCTGAACGTGGTGGTGGTGCCAAGAAACAAGAACCTCTTGTGGCTACGATGACGGAAGAATTATTTCCCGATGATTTCCAACTTTCAACTTGGCTGGAATTAAAACCCATGCTCCTCAACGAAGAAGTCGATCTCCGCATCAAAAATCAACTTGGAAAACACCTTGCCCAAGAAACTGTCCGGTTACAACGTCTGTTTGAATTCGACAATTGGGAACAAAAGTTCCAAATTGCCGGCAACGCGCCCAACCCCAAACCCACCGACGAACTGATCGATCCCAAACATGTTATGGCCGTGATGCCCGATTGGATTCAACTGATGCTCGATAATACACGCATCGAGATTATTCAATCGCTGGGCATTCATGGTTTACTGGGCGCTCAGCGGTTCATGACCCCCCTCCTCCGCATTATCCGGGTAAATTTCTTTGCCTTTCCCCCATTACTCCCTGCTTGCTTGTTCTCATCTTTTTTCTTGTTCAGACCTTATACCGAGAGCGAGAGCACGACGGAAAGACGGCTCAAGTGGAACAAGTCGCTGCTGATTTGGCCACCCATCAATTTTGGGTCGAATTTTTTGCAAATATCGCCAATTGGCTCTACAACCCCACTCAACCCGGTCGAAAATATGGCCTTGCCATCCCGCCCATCCTGGAAAACCTCACGAAAACTGTCAATGACATTGTCTCCAACTCCGCCCAAGCTCAAAAAACTACTGCGGCCCCCACCAAGACACCGACATCTGCCTCGGCTTCGGCTCCGGCTTTGGTGTCTTCTGCCTCGTCGTCATCATCATCAGAAAGTGACGAAAATGATGACGCAAAGGAAAATAAAGAAGAAACCGATGAAGAAGAGGAGAACAAGCCTCCAGAAAAGAAAAAGCCCAAACGCAAGTCGTCTCCCCAGAAAACTGAATCTCCCGCCAAAAAGCGTAAAAAACAACGCGCCCCTGAAGAGGAAGAAGATCAAGAAGAAGATGTGCCCGCAATTGATTAATCTCTCTTGTTTGGGCTTTGTTCGAGTACTTCCACTCTCCCTGCCCCCTCCCACCCCCGCGAGTGTTTCAGTGTCATCCTTCCGGAAACTCCCCGTGCTCTGATTGATGGGAAATGCCTTTTCTCTCAGAGCCGTTTATGTTTTCCCTTTTTTTTCTATTGTTTTGTGCTTGTACGTCCCCCTCCCATATTGTGGCCCGCCATCGTGCTCGTGTGACTCCGTTTATGTTTGCCTTTTTTTTTCCATTGTTGTGCCTACCTCCCCCCTCATCCATCTTTTTTTTCCTCTATTGTTGCGCGCCACATCAACTCGACCAAAAAAAAAACTATGCTTTTGATTAAGCAACTCGCCTTTTTTACACATATGCGCGAGGGGGGAGATGTTGGATGGACAACTCAATATCATCCTGATTTTGATCATCTGGTTAGTGATCATCACTGCCGTTGTAATTTGGGTTTCTTTTCAAAATCCTGTAACCGGATCGATTGGAGCGACGGGCCAACAAGGGAAAAATGGTAAAATTGGTATAACAGGGAACGAAGGATTTACAGGGGATATGGGTCCGAAAGGGGCAACAGGGCCCACTGGGCCCACCGGATTTTCGCCGAGTTTTAATCCAGAACCCATTCCAACCGGACCCACCGGCCAATCCGGGCCAACAGGCTTTACCGGTGCAACTGGACACACCGGTGCAGGAGGACAAGCCAACAACAAAGGCCCAGATGGACCCACAGGCCTAACGGGATTCACAGGCGACACAGGTCCAACGGGCACAGGCGGCATCGCTGGGCCGAAAGGCGCTACGGGAAATGTTGCAGATACACAATTTTGGGAACTGGTCAACACCAATGGCCAATCACAAAACACAATCGGAAAAGAAGTAACCATCGATGTCAATTTTCCAACCACATCCTATGCCTATGGAAGTGGATTTTTCACGGCACAACAAACTTTGAACGATGGTACATTGATTCGCGCTCTCAAACGTTGTGTTCTTGAAATCGCGGTTGAACTTCGAGTCGATACTATCAATCAAGGGATATCCACATCGTGTTGGATGAATCATAATCAAGGTGTGAGCACATTTAACAAACGATTTCCCAGATTTTTCTACGCCACCGACGGAACACAATCGCCTTTTGTTGTGTATTGGTCATCCATGGGAGCGTTTCCCATGGAAGTCGACGATACCATTCGCATGCAAATCTTTGCCATTAATAATATCTCTGGCACTCCCGTCACGATTCAAGGCACCCTCCTTCCCACTCGACTTGTCGTTTGTGTTCGGAATGAATATTAAATTTATTCTCTCTTTTTTTCTTCTTTCCTCTGTGGGAGGGCACGAATCAAAAAAAAGAGCTTTTCTTCTTTTGTGCAACATAAAAGTACAATACACAACATTACATGCAAAAAATAAGCCATCGTTTGCATTGGAGAAAAGAAAAAGAGAGGACGTATGCCCTTTGATGTCATCGTCCATCTTCAATGTCGCAACGCTTTCGTCCATTTTGATTCTCATCTGGACGGTAGTGTTGGTGGTTGTGATTGCCACTCTCAGTACTCAACCGGTGGATGCTGGCGCACAAGGACCCTTGGGTCAGAATGGACACCTCGGAGATACGGGCATCACAGGACGAACAGGCGCCACGGGGATTCCTGGTTTATCTGGTGATACCGGAGGAACGGGTCCCACGGGTGGGAAAATCCCGGATGGGCCAACCGGCCCAACAGGCTTCACAGGCCGAGACGGTTTAACCGGTCCCAGCGGCCCCACAGGCCCTCCCGGAAGCGACTCTTCAACGGGCAACACAGGACCCACTGGCCCTGACGGCTTCACAGGTCCAACAGGCAACACAGGACCCACGGGAACACGCGGAATCACAGGCGACACAGCACCCCCCAATCAAAACGAATGGCATGCTAAATTTAACGCTGAAGCGAATGTGGACGCTTTCCAGGAAGACGAAGGTCTTTATTTGATTGCCGGTGTGTTTCCCAACAATGCCGCCTCCCCAATATCCGGTGCACAATTTTTTGAAACGGGAGGAGATCACGGCAGCACCATGTTTGAAATCAAGACACCGGGCTATTACCGATTTACTGCGAGTGCGACGATTTTTCTAGATAAGTCCGCTGCTCCACCGTTTCCCAACAACATTACATTTGGATTGTATGCCTTGGTGAATAGTTCGGATGAACTTTGCAAAACAACACAAACCTGGAATCTCGAAGGAGACACACACTCCCATCCACTCTCCACAAGTGGCGTGATCCCGCTTTCTGCAACCGACACCATTGAAATTTACGGATCGGTCTTTACGGGTGTAGACGTCACCTTTGACGCTGGCCCCTATTTCGACGATGAAACTCCTGGCAATATTTCCACTTTTACATTGCAATATTATCACGCTTGATTTTTTTTGTGTTTGTCTCTTTTACTGTCGGTGTGAATGCAGATTTTCTATGTCTCTTCTACTGTCGGTGTGAATGCAGATTTTCTATTCTCAAAAAAATCTAGGCGGACGTAGGAGCTGACAATAGATTCCAAAAAGCGTGCCAACTGGCTAAACGTGTTGGGTTCAATTCTTGTTTTTGTGGAGGTTGATCGTCAGGTTGGGTAATCATCAAATATTGCAATTTTGGTGAGTCGATACTTCCACCAATGACTGGGGTTGCAAAACGACCTTGAATGATGTTACACTTTTTATCGATGCCAGTCGTCAGGACATATTTTTTCATCCAAAGCTCCACACATTTTGTATAAAAGCCAAGGACGGAATCATTTTCGTGTTTGAGATTTTTATATTCCAAACAATCTTTACTGTTGATTTCGGGAGGATCATTGCCACCCACGATGGTTAAAACCGCGCCATTGCCACTTTCCTGGGCAACTTGATACAACTTTTTTAAAACCGGAGACAACACGGCGTGCATCTTTTCGGATGTCGATACGTCAAAATTTTCATTGGATAATTTACCATCAGTTGGAATGTTCTTTGCCTTCTTTGCCTTTCTCTTGGCAGAACCACTTTTTTTAAAAAGGGCTTCTTTCTCTTGATTCTTTGACATCTAGAAAGGCAGATGAGCATGCACGGTGTTACTTTAGAAAAAACGAGATTTGTACATCAAACGATGAAAAGAGAAACTTAATCACATTTTAACAAATCACACATCCCCATTGTTTTTTCTTGGGTACTGGAACTTGCGGCATGACTGTAGGAGCAACCACAATGATATTTGTTTTTTCATCACCCACAGCCGCCACCAAGTCGGCCACCGTGGAAGGAAATGCATCCAAAAGACGATTGGTTTCGAAAATATTACATTCACTCAAACCATCGATTCCAACATTAATCAATAGTCTTCCATTTTGTTTTTTGATGGTTTGATGTATCTCTTTGATTTTTTGAAAAGAAAGATAATCTTTTGAACTTTGAAATTGATTGTATCCCCAACTCGAGCCCAAACATAATTTATATTCCCAGGGGACATGTTGAAAAGGCACCACACCATGCACACCTTTACCACTCATGGTGCGACAAGTTGCAAAGGAGCCAAGCCATTCTGATTTTTGTTCATATTGTTCACTTTCTCCAGTGCAATCATTCATCCAAACATTCGGGTTTTTAATTTGAATTTTTTGCAAGCATGAATGCATGGCTTTTTTGGCATATTGAGAATGACAAAACCAATCTCCATCAAAATGCCATATATCGGGGTTATATTTCTCCAACAGTTCTTCCACTTGCGGTTTCATTTGTTTATTAATGTAAATTTTGGTGTTATTGTGACGAAATTCTCCCCATGAATAGGCAATACCAAATTTGATTTTTCTGTAGTGACAAGCCGCCTTAAATTCAGCGACAAGATCTCGATCTTTTAAGCAAGAGGAAGTGGTAGATGTGGGCCACAGACAAAATCCATCATGATGTTTGACCGTCAAAATTGCATATTTGGCGTTGATTAAACAAGCGAGGTCGAGCCATTCTTTTACACAATTCGGTTTGGGTTTCAACGATGAAACTAGGTCGTCATATTCAGAGACTTTTTCAAACTGTTTTTTGTGATATTCACAGGTTTCTACGCTGGCTGAATTTTTCTTATTGACGAGTCGCGCCGCATACCATTCCGAACCTTTGATCACCGGTCGTTTTTGGGCCGTGGCCACATCGTCAAACGCAGGAATACTATAGAGTCCATAGGAAAAAATCAATCCAATGTCACCAGCATCGCCTTGATTGGGCAATTTGCGTTCCGACTCTTTTTGTAGGCTTTCAATCGTTTCTTGTTTTTCTTGTTTTCTTTTTTTGGCGGCTTGTATCGTTTCATCGTCCTCGTCCTCTTGACGTTTCTTTTTCTTGGATGGCATTGACATCTAAAAGAATTTTTTGAGCAGGCGCTACAGGGGCCGTGATGAGAGACGACCACTAAATCAGATTACGACTCGTCTGTTTTCATGGAAACATGTTTAAACGTATAGGCTCGGCGATCGAATGGCATGTTTTGACGGATGTTCCAATTCGGCGTATGAAACAAATTGTTGAAACTCTTGAGCGGAATCCGATTCCATTTCGATCGCGGAAACAGAGCTGCCATCTAGGAATCCAAAAAAAGAATCGAATCAGTCAACAAATGCTTGGTTTCTAAGAACTAGTCTTGGGGGGTTCTGTTTCCTTTGGGGAAAAGTTAAACAACTCATGTCTGAAAAAAAGACAAATTCACGAAGAATTCGAAAAATTTATCAATCAGCGAGCCAATCAAGAGCAAGGTAAAAGTAATGCGCAATCAATATGCATGCTCCGAGAGAACAAAATGCACCCAACAGCACGAGAGGAATGGCAATAAAAACACCAAGTGTATTTAATACGTTGTCTTCTTCTTCGATGTTTGTTTTTTCAATGATGGATTGTTCTTTAATGACAAGTTTATGTGACATTGGTTTATTTTCAACCTTGATCAAGCTGGGGCTTGTTAAAGCTCGACGTCCTAATAATGGTTTTACTTGTTGGCGAGGAATTAAAAACATGTTTGTTCCTTCAATCCGCTTACATCGAAACCACTTTGTCGCTGCTGAAATGCTATTGTTCTTGCTCTTCAGCGCAAATCGGCTCCATGTTGATTTTGACAATAAAAATGCCATCTAGACATAAAAACACATGTATGTATTAGGCAACATAACAAGGAGTTGTTTTCCAGAAAAGGACGAATCAACAATCGGTTAATCTCTGTGATTCATTTTTGGAAATAGGTGTTTTTGATGGTGGTGGTGGTTGCAAGGCTACCGCAGACGGCAATGGTTTTTCTTGTTCAATTCGAATGGATGTCAAAAAACTTTCGGGTTCATCCCAATAGTCATTGATTTCCAAATCAACTTCTCCAAGAATCCACGCAAGAATCGAATCGTGAAAACAATCCAAAGGCTTGGCATCACACAAGATCCAAGCAATCACATCCTTTCGTTCGGAGATAGGCCAAGAATGAAAGTACGCGACGGCGGCTGCAGAAGCGGTGCTCATCTGAAAAAAAAAATAATCTGAGCTTTGCAAAAAATAATACATTACATTTTCAAAACATCTAGGACATGCGCGATGGAGGCGTGCATAACGACCGTATCCAAGTAGTGGGATGATTGTTGCGCTTTAAGCACTTTGGATGTGAGCAAAAGCTTGAATCCTAACTTTTCATAATATTCGACTAAATTGTGATTCATTGTTGGTTGTTTATAGGTTCCACCCGAAGCTTCCAGCGCAATCCACCCATCTTCCATATTCCACAAACGCACAGTAAATTCCAAGAGGATAGCTAAAGATCGAGCAGCCAATCCTTTGAAAAAGCGTTTTTGGTTTTTGGTCATGTTTGCTCGAAGTTGTCTCCCAAAATTATTCTCGTTTTGTAAATGATTGTAAAAGCTGCTCATACGGATATTTCCAGCCAAGATCGGGATGTCCAACTTCTTGTTTGCTATCTTCTTGATCCAAAAGTTTTCACGAGTAAACTTAACAGAGATTATAGCTTTTTCTTGAGTCTTTTTAAGAAGACCACCTGCCATATTCCACTCAATGCTCGCCAACCTTGGACCAATTTCAATCACCGGATAAAAAGTGGTGTCACCAATTTTGGTAGCTCCAAATCCGGTTTGATCTTTGTAATACCCGGGCTTGGGTTCAACTTGTTTTGAAAGTTTTCTCTGCATTTTTCTGAGGTATATCGTACTTACTCTTTCACAAGTCAACTACTGTGCCTGGTGAGGTTGTTGGACCAAGAATTACAGTAAAAAAAGCAGGGAGCCTTGGTCCAACAAAGCCCAGGCACTTTAAGAAGACCCTTTTTCGAGTAAACCCGTCTGAGGAGACACCTTAAAATAGGTCCAGTGGGGCCAGCGATTGTCTTTATAGACAGGATTACTCGTGTCGTAAATCACCAAAATGTGAAAATCCGTCAAAACTTGAGGAAGAGCATCCAACATGTATCCCGGTGTCAATGAGAGACCCGATTTTGCTTTGTCTTTGGAGTGAGCCTGACACACATACACCGGACGTGTGGATTGAAATTGTGCTGGTTTGTTGACCGCCGGCGGATTCGGCCAACTGGATTGTGTGATTTTAAGCGACAAGGCGGCTTGTTCAATATCATCGACTTCAACCATTTTGTCGCCTTCCACACTGTTGGTTATCCCATGATCCACTTCTTGACGCCGCTTCCATTTTTTGATCAACTTGTGCTCAATAGGCAAAGGTTCAACCAAACATCCCATCGACGCAAACACAGGAATACAAGAAGTCCCCTGATATTCTATCCAAACTGCCATTTGTTGCGATTGTTTGCTCATTTGTTGAACGACACCAGATGCCATTTTCAACCATTTTTGTTCATTTTGATTGTTTGGCTGTGGGGCGTTGGTTTTTTCTTGTAGATGTGGCTGCTGTTGTCCAAATGACAAAGTTCCGCCAGAATTACTTGGATATTTTTCTTGGTGTCCACCAAAAAGTGAAAATGCCATCTACAACAAATAATGACCATTTATACAGGGCCCGTGATGAGAGATGACCATTAAAAAATATGGATTATTTTTTTAGATGGAATATATAGACAATTCAATGGGGGTCGCAGAAAAAAGTTTAATTAGCATGGGTTTGACTTGCTTCCAGTCGAGTTTATCCAATCCACATCCAAGTTGAGGAATACATAATTGTGTCACACCGTTTTTTACGGCATGATCTCTCAACAGTGTACATGCTTGCTCAAGCGCTTCAAATGTGGGTTTGTAGTTGAATTTTTCCTTGGTCACCAAGTAATAAATATGTCGATTGATTTTTTCGTCGGTAATGTGCAAAAAAGCAATTCCACCAATTTTTGTTTTTTGATCCAGGAGTTCTTTAACGTGACCAAACGCGCTTTTAAATTTGAGGGCCACGCCCGCCCCCATAGTCATACATTGAGAGACACAGTGGGCCATCGATGCCTCTCGGGGACATTGAAAGAGATCCCCTTTGATTTCTTTAATGATTTGATTTTCGGCCGGCGGTGGTGGTGTGGAAGATAAAAGTTTGGCAAGTTCTTGCAGACTGGATTTTTCAAAAGGATCTAGGCATCCTTGTGCATCGGGGCCTACATTGATCAGAAATCGGCCTTTGAGTTTATGCACCGTTGTCATTAAATTTTTCAATTGAATTCCGGTTTTGTAATGGAATTTCTTTTGTTGTGTGTTGCGGCCCCAACTATAGCCAATGGTATTGATATGCTCCCAAGGCACTTGAGGTATTACGGTTGGAAGCGTGCGATCCGCATACACACGATACGTACATTCACTTCCGATCCAATTCTTGTCTTCGCGTTCCTTTTCGTGTCCGATTCGGTCATTGATTTCGGCTTGAGGATTCGCTTGTTTGATTTTTTTCAAACATTCTCCGATCACCTCACGCGCAACCAAATTTTTACAGGTCCAATCTCCATCAAACCACCAGATATCCGGTTCATACGTCAAAAGTTCATCAATTTGAGGAATAACCACCGAATCCAAATAGCTGCGATCCACGGTTTTACCAAATTCACTCCAGGAATAATACACACCAAACTTGAGGCCATGTTGCCGACACGCGTCTGCGAATTTTTTCAAAATATTTTCCTGAAAAGGGGTGGCGTCGACAACGTTGAATTTCGTGGTTTGGGTCGGCCATAGGCAAAACCCATCGTGATGTTTGGTGGTTAAAATCACATATTGAGCATTAATAGATTTGAAAAGAGTCATCCATTCATCGACGTCCCATTTCTCGGCCGTGAATTTGGTGGCAAAATCTTCATAAGGTTGATCCTTGTAATACTTTTCGTGATGTTTTTGTGTTTCTGGTGAACCTGAAGTTGGATATTTTTCTTTTTCAAGAACCATTAATCTCTTGGCATACCATTCTGAACCATTTTGAATTTTACGTTTTTGAGCCGACTCGACTGAATCAAATGCCGGCACAGAATAGATTCCCCAATGGATAATTACCCCCACACCACCATCAGCCTTGGATGTGGAAGCGGAGGCAGAGACCGACGATGAAGCCGAAGCGGAAGCAGAAGCCGACATAAAAGACGAAACCGAACGTTCTTCCGGGTTTGTTGTTTTTTGACGTTTTTCGGATTTGGAGTTTTCGGCTTCGTCAGGTGTTTTAGGTTCATCGGATGTTGTTGTTGGGAGAGCTCGTTTTTTCGACATCTAAGCGATAAAGAGGGAATTTTTTATATTGCCATTGTGGTGTGAGCCACCACCCACCACAGAAAAAAAGTTTGACTCTAAAAAATGTCGAAAGCACCACCGGCAAAAAAACGCAAAATTGCGCTCGATGACAAACAAGAATTGATAATGGAGTTTCTCCCCAACTTGGATTTAATTAAAATGATCCAAGAATACGAAGAACGTTGGTTGTTTCTCAAATGTTTTGACAATGAACCAACCTATGTCTCTGAGGTGTCAACAAACATACTCTCTCAAGACAGACTCTTTGAGATCAACTACAAAGGTAACCCTTATTTTTTGGAGCAATTCGACTATCTGGAGCTAATGGAACATCAAAGACGATCCGATGCGCAGCTTGAATTTATCAATGCTTATCCTTTGGGAAGAAATCAGCGGATGAGTTGGTCATTCCAACTGACACAGTGCGAAGGTGGTTGTTTAGGTGTTTGTTATGGTGTTTATTTACCCAACGGGCACAATATTTATTTGACAGTTACTGGAAATTATGAATTATTTCTCGATGGTCAAGAACAATCCAGAGCCAAATGGCCACATTATCGATCAGACCCAGATGTGGAGGAAAAGGATTTGGAAGAACAGGACAGGACCTGGTGGACACATTTCTACTATTGCCCTCTTCCTGAAACCAACACGTTTGAATTCAAGGTCGCATTTGCCCCGCAGCGTAAGGTTTTGAATGTTTCGAAAGAAGATTGGAAAGACATTGTTCCTTGTTTGGATCCTTTATGGTTGGATTTGGATTGGTTTCAACATGCCGTCCCATTTTTCAAAATAGGTCAAGACAAGGAGGAATTACGATTGCGATATTTTGATCAAGAAATTGCTCCTTGTTGACTCATGCTCTCTTCCATGTTTTTTCAAGATGGGAACATGCTGGTTGGTTCAACAAGAACAAGAACTGGCGACAGCGAGTTTATCGCCTCCAAAAAAATCCATCCCACATACCCATCCTCTCAATCTCACGACAAAAGAAAAAGAACTTTGGACTTGGATTGCTCACGAATTGACCAATCGAAACATTCTTTTTGAACTGGCAAAAATCATTTACTCGTATGCAGTCGATTGGCTTCCCGCTGAACTGCAAATACTTTCATTGGGGAAATTTACCCCTCAAGATTTACGCTTGGTGTTTTATCACGGCTATGCAGACAGCGACGGATCTGCGGTGGATGTATTGTATATCGATACCAAAATCAATGATCCCCAACTGATTCCAAGAATCCATCTTGCAACACCGTGGTTGCCACTCCCGCCCAACATTGGCGAAGAAGCGGATCGTGCCCATTACAATAGCAAATATTTTTGTTCGACAACAATTCAAGATCAATACAACATCCCGATTTTTGGAGAAAACAATGAGATTTCCTTTATGTTTGCAAACCGAGCAGTTTTCATTCAACTCAATCGTATAAACATTCATGTTTGTTGGTTGACTAATGAACAAAAGACGTACGATCAAGACATAATTTTCGAGGATCACATTTATGCTCGTGGCGCGAGCTCGAATGTCTATCTCGCCCATCAATGGTTAATGATGAGTGATCATATCTTGGCGGAATACAATTCTCAAACCCACCGATTTGTTTGTGTTCAAAACCCCGGTGCTGAACACAAAGTTGCATTAAAATCCAATCACAATCACGTGATTTTTTCAGACGATGATCGGTTTCCCCAGATTTTATTCTTGTCGGAATGTGAACTCCAATTGATCGACATGTCGACATTGCACTTGTGCCCATCGAAATGGAAAGTTCGAGTGGTGTATCTCACAAATATGTCTTCATTTGTATACAAATGGATTCGCCATCTATTGTATTTCTATTATCCGATAATGACACCGGGCCAAGAATCGTTTAGCGGGAGGTTGGAAATATGGGATACTCGACACGGCCTTTCCTTATTGGGTCAAACGACATTCAAACTTCCTGTTGACATTCCCTTGTTTTCAACCCCGCGCATCTTTCCCTTGATACAAGATCGAGGATGTATTTTAGTGTTTGATTTTTGCCACGAGTATTTTTTGCTTTTGCCGTCTCTCGATGTTGTTTCCTATTTACCACCACCTAAAAAAGTCTGATTTGCTTCTCTTTCAAAAAAAATATGTCTCATTTCCCATCACATGTTTAGACATGGCATTGACACAGCGATTGAGTGTTGTGGAATATTTGAAACGCGTCGGCGAACGATTGCCCAAACCCATTGTAAAACAACTACAAGAAATAATTTTACAATTTCTCAGACCCGGAATTGTGTGCTCGCGAAATGAAACAAACGATTTATTTTATTTTATCAACTATTGGCATCACATATCAAATGTCGATGACACACCTCTTCACTTTATCCTGTCGCGTGTCAACGATGCAAACCTCCGAAAGTTGATAACCCATTTTTTCAATACTGGAGAGGACATTATGCGCTCACCGATCGCAAATCAATGGTTAAACATGCCATTTTTGACGGAAAATGAATTTTTGTTTTTCTGTGAGGTTGGATCTCGCTCAACAACCTACACGGTGGTTCCAGGTCAAACTTTTCAGGATGTGCTGAGTGCTCTGCCTCTTTGTAGCAATTTTTACAAGGTTGATTATGTGCATGTGTCGATTGATCGAGTTATTTGTGAATTGACTCCTGGTCAACCACTCGATATTTGGGGACAATTGAATACCGAAACCTGTGTAGTTTGTAAAATCGTCGAAGAGGATCCGTCGCAATTTTTTCGTGTGGCACCACCTAGAGGAAGGCGCAGTCCTACTAAATCACGTTGTTTTAGTCGTCAAGAACGACCTAAACTCCAATGGATGTATTGTCAACAATGTCGAGCCGGACCATTTTGTTCGGATACATGTGTAACGAAATGTCCTCATTTCGGATTTGTATCTCTTGACTATACTTGCTTGAAAAAAAAAAGAATTACTTTACAAAAATTCAGATAAAATCGTGTTGGAATCGACGGGCAAGGGGGGTGTTTGTGCAGATTCAGCTTCGAGATAAAACAGAGTGAGATGCATTCGAAACTTCGGGGTTTGGTCTTGTTTGGAATCCGGATGCGGATACTTGTTTTCCCACTTGGCAACTTGTAAACTTAGAGTTTCTTGAAATTTTTCGAGATCGGGATGTTCCAGGGCCACAAACACGGCATAGGTCGGATGACCTTCTTTGACGGGACGTTCCGCGGGTTTCGGTGGCCGAGCAACATACTTTAATGTGAATTTGGATGGATCTAATTTGAACTCTTCCACGAGTTTAACCAAACGATCGAATTCTTCTGGAGTGATTCCATACAATAATGTAATATGATCCGAATGGCGTACGGGTGATTTGACATAACCTTTGGGGATGGGAATGGTGCCGTCAATTTTGCGTAGCTCTTCTTTCATTTTTGGATTCAAAACATTGATTCCGAGCCAGTTTTTTCTTGAACCGGTCACGGCTTGTTTGAAAACCGGTTGGTTAAAAGTTTTCGCTTCCTGTGTCTTGGCCCACAATTGTCCCATTTTTTTTTTCCTTTGTCGTCGTTTCACTTACTTTTAAAAAAAAGGAGGAGAATGGATGAAATAACTTTTCCAAGGCACTAAAAAAAAAGATGACACTTATGGGACCCATTTATCGAAAAAATATTCATTGAGCCGTGTGAGTTGTTCTGTATTCAGTAATGTATTGTAAACCGCAATTTCTTGAATCGAACCATTCCAAGTAGGACCACCCGGAGGGGTTGCTCTTCCAACGTAAAAATTATCAGGACTGGTTAAAGTCAAAGTCGAGCCAGCGGAATCTGGGGTTCCTGGAGAATTATCCAGATAGCTGAGCACGGTATTGGTCGAAAGATCATAGGTTCCCATTTGTGAATAGCTTGTATCCACGGGAGTGCCAGCCACAGTGCTTCCCGCTGCACCCCAAACAAACATCAATGTATTTGTATTGTCCAAATGGCCGATTCCAATGCCATCAGCGGTCCCGGTGATCGCACCAATAAAAAAAGCAGCTTGCACCGTCGCTAAGGTGATGGTTCGTCCGAAAACAGCAAACGTCCAATCTTGATCAGTTTTCAAGTCTGAAAAGACACCTTCTAAATATTTCGTGCTATCAAATAGCAATGCGGCTCCTGCTCCTTGATAATCATCAAAATATATGGGTTGTGCAGCTCCTGTTCCTTGTGTCGCATTGTTTTGGTTCGCGCTTTTATCCACCCAAGTTGAAACGGCAGATAAATCTGCGGGAGTTGTGCCATCGGCATTGACGTCTTGGGCGTCGAGCCACAAACGACATGCTGGTAATTTTGTTGGTTGAAAATAACTATTGTATCCCAACGATCGACTTGTCATTTTTTTTTAATTCCTTTTCTTGCTGCTCCCGCTTATCCTTTTGCCGCTGGAAAAGGAAAAAAGACCACAATGGCCATCACCACGAAAATAATGAATGGTATGCTCTTTTTTTTTTGGTTTGCAAATGCAGATGCAGCCGCCGCAAAAGGAAAAAGAAATTGAAATCGACAATTTGGTGCTGGCAACGTTTCCCCAGTTTCAAGAAACAAACATCCAATTTCTGCAGGATGTCTGGTGCAAAGATGATCAAAGCTGGATCGAATCTGTCCACCAAAACATCCATGAGCTTGTGGTTACCGCCACCCCATCATTGACAAAAAAAGAACAGAAAGAAAAAGTCATGAGCCAAGTGATGGGCCTGACGGCATTTTTGGATGACCCCGACCGCTACATGGGATTTCGTATATCTGGGATGGCGAATCATCTCATAACATTACCTCTGACCAAAATGGTTGTCTTGATGGGAGCTGCCCGCACTCCCAAAGCTTTGGATTTGGAAACCCAAGTCACCAAAAAGCTCAAGATTCCGATGGAAATGCTGGTTTCCAGTCCTCCTCCTCCACAAAAAGAAAAAGATTGCTTCTTGTTGATGATCCGCGGAGATACCGATCGTAAACTTGTGGGTGTGCAAGGAATCATCCAAAAGCTTCAACCCGAATACATGTGCGTGGTCACCGACACCTCACAGGAAAATGAATTTCTAAAGTGGCTCTGCCGCGACAAACAAGGTCCGGCATGCTACCAAGTATTAAATTTTGCCATTTACAAACATCTCCAAGTCGATTTTTCTGATCCCACCATGTCGGAAAAGAAATCCCATGCGCTGTTTTTGATCCTGCAAAAAACTATCGGTTTCCCCACTGTTGAAACCAAAAAGAAAAGGTTGCAGACGACGACAACGTCAATGATATCCTGGCGTCAACCTTTTGTTGAAATGATTGAAACTCTATGTTTTGAGAATGTCTTGGGTTTGGCGGATTTGGTGATGGACTATTACCCGTTGGAAATCAAGATCGATTTCCATGACCAATATGATCTTTTGTTTTGGATCCATGATCATTGTCCCGACGGCAACTTTGTTCGCCATCTCTTGAAAAAATTTCAAGGCCAAGCCAATACGTTTGGGTATACCCATCATGTCACCAAAATTGATGCCAATTCGATCAAAGAAAAATCGCTAGTGTTTATCGATGTCACGCCACCCAATTTGTTGGAATTGAGCCAAACCGCAAAATCAATTTTGGTGATTGACCATCATCATCCTTCTCTTGAAGAAGCCTTGGGGATGGATGCTCAACGTCTTCCGTCGAATGTGACGCTGGTGTTTTCTCCTTTGGAACCTCGTGATGTCTCGGCATCCATGTTGGTTTGGAAACATGTGATTTGTCCCTCGTTGGAAGAAAGAGAAAAAGAACAATTCGCATTTTATGAGCGGGTTGTGGAAGTGGTGTCAATGGCCGATACGGGCAAACTCTTGCAAGGCGAAGAATCGGCTGTGAATCAAATTATTCGATTCATGACCGCTACTCCCGGTCCACAAAAGCAAACCCTTGAAGAACTCTTTAAGTCGTCCGATTACGATTGGAATCAATTGGTGGGGATGGGAATGCCTCTTGTGACCAACAAGATCAAGGAACTCACGGATTTGTGTAAACAATGCCCTTTGGCGGTTATTCTAAAAACTCAATGTGAGTTGGTGTTGCCCAACATAAACAAGAAATTGGCATTTTGGTTCAATCTCACCCATTGGTCGCGAGTACTCTTTAACCCAGCACCTCCGATTTCACACCGAGTGAAAGAATCGCAAGAAGAAAAAGTGCGATACAAGTGTCGGATGATGTTGCTCCCTCCAAACAAATATTTGGCGGTCACCGAATTGTCGCAATTTTTGGCTGAAGAAAAGGAAAACTATTTCGATGTGTTTATCGGTGTGTTTCATGAATTGATCGGTGTGTTTGATGAATTTCGAAAAGTTAATGGTCCGCCCAAGAAAATCACCAAATTCAGCTGTCGACGCCATCCCAAAAAAGCACATGTGGATGTCAGCATATTGGCCAAGCATTTTGGAGGAGGTGGACATGCCGGCGCAGCCGCGTTTCAAATGGATGGTCACTTGGCTCTTGATAAAATTATTTTCTAGTCCACTTCCTCTTTTTTTCCGCACTAAAATTTTTTTACCCCACTCATCTCTTGCTTTCAATGATATAGGGGCCTAGATGAGAGATGACCACTAAATTAGATTGATGCCTATAAATTTACGGATCTTATTTCCCGTTATATTGATCAAAACGTAGTCGTAGTGAGATGATTTAGTGGTCATCTCCATCACGGCCCCTGTAGATGAACAAAGATCAACTTGAAGTGACAAGATGTTTTTACGAAACCTATTATTTGGTCCAAAAACAACAAAAGCGATTTGTGGCCTTGCTTCAACAATCCAAGATCGCTTTATTTTTCAAATGTTTGGACCATTTAAAAGAAAAAGTGGATCAGTGGTGTGTCAACTCAACCCTTTCCGCGGAACCTACAACATGCGATGATTTACTCAAACAACTGCGCCCGGACTTGGCGAAAGTCTACCCACCCGTCAAACAACATGATTGCATCACATCCAAAGCTTGCAAAGAATGTAAAGAAGAATTACTTCAAGACAAAATGCTCAAGACAATCGAAAGCAAACGGCTCAAAGAGTTGCATCCACATCTGTATACCACGAGCACTTGGTTCCTTTCTTATTTGCCTCAAATTCGGTTGCTGGAAGCGACTCAAGACCAACGAAAAGAAGAAAAGATAGACGCGCAATTGATGGCTATCCTCAATCAATTTATTGAAAAACAAGTGGTGTCTGCCGCGCAAGTCGAATCGCTTGTCAATGACATTCCCGAGCGTCTTTCTCTTTTGATGTATGATCATATGTGGTATCTTGAGCTCATTCCAGAGCTTGAAAAAATTTATCTTGCGAATCAAAAGATAATCTTGGATTATTTTCAAAATGGGCTAGAATTGTATGTCTAGTGAGATCGTTCGAGTCGAGCCAATAAAGCCAATAAACTTTCGATTTCATCCTCTTTTTTTTCGTTTGATTCTCCTTGCTTGGATAAATCTCGAATTACCAACAATTGTTCCAGATGACATCATCCTCAGCATCATCATCCTCTACATCCTCTCTCGAACCCTCGAAAGCCGAAAAAGTGGAAAAAGAACGCTATACATGGCGTTGGAAGGGAGATGATTTTATAACATTTCGAGATTATGTCAATAACCCCAACGCAAATCATATTTCGTCCAGCCATGAATTTATCCTTGCTTGCCGAGAACTCGAGATCAACATCCAATATGATTATCATGATGCCGACGTGATGATTATTCTTTGGCCTTTTACCGCTTTGGCTACGCTAAAAAACGTTTCTCTAAAATTGACTACCGCCGATGGAATAACCACTCATCTCGAATCCATACACGGAGATGGAAATACACTCAGCGGAGAAGAACAAGACAATGTATTTCATGAAAAAAACACATATGTTGAC
>Ga0068862_100002078_pt1 | contig 18071 bp, 37 predicted proteins | sample KBSSwiS52_FD_66598 | JGI IMG/M metagenome (GOLD analysis project Ga0068862, IMG submission 66598) | Switchgrass rhizosphere microbial communities from Kellogg Biological Station, Michigan, USA - KBS Switchgrass S5-2 | ecosystem: Host-associated > Plants > Roots > Rhizosphere > Soil ... | reverse complement strand
CATCATAGAGGACGTTTTGTCAAGTAGAATCTTGCGTCGGTGGACCGCTTACTCCCTTCGGTCATGCGCTACATAGCTTGTCTATTAACATTACGGGCATTTTCGCATTTTTCAAGGCATTGCCGCGTCAAAATCGTCATGTCAGGCCACCAATCTTCATAGTGGGTAGACCAATCCCAAGGGTCTTCTAGTTGCATCGCTGCCACGTTCCCGTCCGGTCTGACCACCTCTCAATGTGGATGAGGGTTCCGGGCTTCAAGCCAAGGATATCCATCGCGGCGTACGCCTGGGCGGCCCCCTCAGCCGCGAAAGCTGCCGCATAGGTCTTATGCTGGCTCAAGATCCGATCTTCCGTGACTACCCGATAGACTTGCTTGCGTTTCATGCCCCTTCATAGGTGCAAGCCTCACGCCAGGCAATCGCCCCGCAGAACGTAAGCCCTTGCGTCTGGCGTGTTGCTTGACTGGCCACACTCGATGTTGTTTCTGTTGTCCAGCAAGCAACATGACGCATCAAGTAAGGGTTGATTCGGTGGGGTTCCTGGCCTGGCATGCTACCTGCATTCTCCTAGGTCATGCCCAACGAAGAAGACAACATCGAAGCAACGGTACAGGGCCCCGGTCGGGAGGTGGAAAACAAGCTGTCCGAAGAGGCTCTTTCGACAATCGACTTGCAGGCACGTATCGAACGTGCTAAGACTCTCATCCGCAAGGGGCTTGGTACCTCCTTCCTTCTCGACAAGGTCCGTGAAGATTTGTTCCGTGAAGCACTGTCCCTCCTTTCCAACATCGCAACGGAGTAGCCCCATGAAGCAACACACCAAGTTTATCAAGCTCTGCAAGGACCTAGACGCTGGCCTTAACGAGATTGCCGACGAAGATCTTACCCAATTGCAGCTTACCCTTCTCGTCATAGCCGTGACGGAGCTTGAAGCGGTTTTCAATGGTATTCACAACATCCTTTGCATGTCGGAGGAAGTCAATGTCACCTCACACTGATCTCTCCGACAACCAAGCGTTCCAGGCAGCCCAAAAACTCATCGATGGGTGTAACACCGTCCTTCATGACATGACTCATCAATCGGCCCCCCTGGAACGCCTGGAAATTATGGCTGACGACTATCTATCCGCTTCCGTTTGGCTCCGTGAAGCCGCCGTCACAGCACATGGCATGGCAGTCGCGTCGCTGGTCCTCATGGCCGATCATTACAAGGCCCGCGGACTTGCACAGAAGGCATTCGTACATCAGGCGCGGTGCCGCCCAGACTTCCGGGAGGTGGCCCGCCGCAGCGGATTGCACGATATGTGAAGCACATAGCGTACAGTCGAATTTGGCCCCCCGTGACACTATGCGGGGCGACCCCTGTCTTAGGTCAACTGGCAATGTCCATCTCCGTCAAACAAACGCTCAAAGCGGGCCTAGGTAAGCGAACCTTCACATCCCCTTCCACATCCTCACCTTTCCTCTCCACCCTTTGCCGGGAGTGCCTCAAATGTATCACCTCGTCCGTCCCGAAGAAACCTTGACCTTCTGTGGTATCGAGACTTCCAATGTCCAGAAGATCGTTCGCACCGACGTTGGCACCAAACCGCGCAAGCATGACCTTATTCTTGCAGCTGTCAAGAGAATTGCGATGGCTTCTAACAATTCCTCCCAAACGGTCTTGGCTCATGTATGCCCCGCCTGTCTGGGGTCCCGTGTCCTACCTTGGGACAAGACCCATGGTCAGACTGTTGAGGACGTCATCAATGACGATGACGAGAATTGGAAGATGATCGACCGCGCTGAGCGCGAGCCGATGGTTGACTGATGCAAGACCAATGCTAATATTTAAGGCTCGGGGTCCCTTCGCTTACGGTTACCTTTCCCAGACCCAATTTCTCATTACGAATCTAGACCACGCGCTACGGCTCATGACCGTTCGCATCCGAGGTAGGAAACATCATGGCACTCTCCACTAAGCAACGCCGTTCAAGGTTCCGTAATTCAGCGAAAGGGATAGCACTATGTTCCGAGATTCGTCAAGCAAAAAGAATGTCTTTCGTGCGGCCCTACTGGGTTTGGGAATGGGAATGGGTGCGGGATGTCTTCCCTCATCGCATTCCCCTCCTGTTGAAATCACCGTCGCCGCGGATGGAAGCACGGAACGTGCCAAGGTAGCGATCGAGGGAATCATCGACGAAGAGACGGCCCTAGCCGTCATGACCGTAGCGTCGACGCTACCGAGGGAGCTTGACGTTACGATCGACTCCCCCGGTGGACTCAACGATGCCGCTGACATGATTGTCCGCACGTTCCGCAGCTTGCGATCTACGGGGGCCGTTGTCAAGTGCCGAGTTCACAACCAGGCGAAATCCGCAGCTTTCTGGATTCTTCAAGCCTGTTCGGTCCGTGAGGCCGAATCGTCCGCTTCCTTGATGATCCACGACCCTGGCGTTCGCTTCAAACAGAATGCGCTTCTCAGTTTGCGTGAACTGGTTGGTATCGTGATTTTGCTTGAACGCGATGCTGAGAAGATCGCAGCTGTCATCGCGCCGCGAATGCATCTGACCGTGACCGACTACCGCGCGAAAGTCGCGCAAGGGGATTGGGTGATGACCCCCGCCGAAGCCATCGCCAACCACGCCCTCGACTCAGTGATCTAAATGCCAAAGAAGAAAAAAGAACCACGAATTCTGTGCTGCACTTCACGCAAGCCCGTGATGTTGGGACTCAAAAACAGCGTAATGCTGCATGAAGCGACAGACGATTTCGTCGATTCGATCTTCCACGTTGGCAATGTAACCTCACTTATTGACGTCGACCCTAAAACAAGCATTGCTTATACGTACTCCCTCTAACCGACCACACGAAAGGACCACGACCAATGAAAAAGATCTTGCTTGCTCTTGCCTTCACCTTCGGAATCTTCACCGGAACCGCCAAAGCAGATCCGTCTTGCATTCGATATGACGATCCGTTTGGTGTTGTATGTGCCGCCTATAGCATGCCTCCCGGCGCAACTGAGTGCGCCCCCGGTTCCACTCCCGGCGCAGGCATTGTTCATCTGTTCACGGCAACCAATTACGGTGGTATCTGCGCCGCGCTTCCGTTCAACTCCTACATTCCCGATCTGACGAACTCCGGATGGCGCAATTCGATCCGCTCCGTGAAGCATGGTTCCGGAGCACACTCTAGGGCTTGCAACGGTACTAGCTTCACCGGGGGATGCGCCGACATGGGAGGTTCCTATGGTTCGAATTTCCCTAACACGGCGGGCCCCTACAACTGGGGAAGCATCCAAACCGGGTAACCATGACAGAAGAACAGATCGACAATATCCAGAATCTTGCTTTCGCTTTGGCTGACGGAACGGTGATGGTAATTCCCGTCATCGGTCCAATCGTGGCCGCTGTAGAAGCAATCATCAAAACCGCCCGCGCGAACGGCGTTGTACCTACTCAGATTTCCTCCGGTCAGGCTGCGGCTATGTCCGCTTGGATCGCCGCGCACGACGCGAGTCTTATCACCTCCTTTCAAGCTCATCACAAGGATTCCAAATGAACAAGTCCAAGACCAAGACCGGTATCAAGGCTGACCACGGCAACCATAACAAGGGGGCCGGAAAGACTCAGCTTGCGTCGAAGGCCGACGTTCGTAAGAAGATCTTCACCGACAACCTCCCTTGCTTCAACGTCACTGTTCGCGGCAACGTGGTTGCCGACAGCGAAGCGATCGTGAGCAAGGCCGGTAATGAATTCGTTTCGTTTCGCATCGCCTATTCCCGTCTCATCAAGGAAGAAAAACACACCATCTTCATCAAAGTCATGTTCAAAGACGGTGGTGAAAACGGCTTTGGCAAGGGCGCCTATGTCGAGGTGGCCGGTCAGTACATGGATGAGCTTGGTGTGTATCAGGGAAATCCGACCGTCTATCGCACCATCTTTGCCGACTCCGTGAAGGTGTTGATTGGCTCGGAAGCGTAAGCGTCAAGTCCGGCGAGTCTCCAAACCTGTCAAGGACACCTTTGGCCTCCCCACCGCTCGCAAATTCAAGGTCCCGAAGAATCGCAAAGGGACAGGCAAACCCACGATGGCCAATGCGGGCGTATCGTACGGTGATGGCGGGAACTCCTACGTTGCCGTTCTTTGCCAGGCCGATCTACTCGCCCCCTCTGAGATTCGCTACTATGGAAAGCGCGTGTCTGATATCGCACGCCGATGGCTCAAAAAGTCTGGTAGACATTCCGTCGGCATCGAATTGGTAACCCTGTTCGCCAAGTACGATATCAGTGACGATGAAGGCGGTGACGACATTGTGATTGGTCCGCGCTACTTCAACCCTCAGGACGATGGAATCCCCAACGTTGGTAAGGAATGGGACTATCGTCGAATGTTTCGTTCCGGTCCCCATTGGGATGCTGTGGCCGCTGGCGTTGCGGCCCGGCGCATGCTGACCGATGCCGGTACAACGCACGGTATGCAAGAGAACGAATTGGACTTTCTTGGGGTCTTCATCCTGGCCATTCGGGTCCGGAAGTGGACCACAGGCTAAAGCCGATCTCCACACCCGTCCAGACACGGCGGATCGTAACTTGGGACATAGAAACTACTCCTGAGGACATGAAGCCGTTTCTGGTCGGGATTCGGTGGGGTCGGCAAGATTGTCAAGCCATTCAATTCGAAGGGGCCGACTGTATGGCTCGCACGATTGAATGGTTCCTAGAAGATTCGGACAGCTATCCCGGAACCTCCTACTACGCCCACAACGGTGGAGGCTTCGACCACCAATTCGCAATCCATGAGATGGTGGTGAGACAAGCTGGGAGGTTCCGGGTCTCCCCCATCATCTCGGGAGGTTCTAGCATCCTTGTCTTTGCTCGCGAGAAGGGGACCGGGCGAGAGTTCGCAATGTTCGATTCTCTTCGTCTGTTCATCGCTCAGAGCCTTTCCAGTATCGGTAAGAAGATGGGGGTATCGCAGAAAGGCGACATGGACCTTTCGGCTCCCATCACGGACCCGCGATGGAAGGACTACAACAATCGGGACACGTTGGTTCTGTGGGAGGCTATTAGCAAGCTACAGAACGCGATCCAAGATCTTGGTGGGGAGGTGAAGGCGACCGCGGCTAGCACTTCAATGGATCTATTTCGTAGGAGGTACCTGCACAATGCCCTTGAGCCTTACCGGTCGCATCACGCCTTTTTCCGCAAGTGCTACGTTGGTGGTCGGACAGAAGTATTTGACTATCGAGACCGAAGCGGTCCGATCAATTATTACGATGTCAATTCGCTCTATCCGTTTGCTTGCCTCAATCCGTTACCGGTTGAGCTAACCGAGAAAGGAACAAGGCCGACCAATGGTTTACCTTCGTACAATCCTGCAAATGAGTGCTTATTTGCAAATTGCTTGGTTGAGATTGACACTGGCTGTCGCGTGCCTCCTTTGCCTAGTCGTCACGATGGGAAGCTTATCTTTCCTGTTGGGCGCTTTTGGGGTAACTGGTCCTCAGCCGACCTTGGAAACCTTCTTCTGGCGGGCGGAAGGGTGGTGCGAACGTCTCGCTGGGTAAGGTTTCGCACGGAGCCCATCGCTCGTGAGATGATGACGGAGCTTTACGCCCAACGGAAGTCTGACCGGCCCGAGATGCAGGTTGCTGCCAAGGGCTTGATGAATTCCTTCTATGGGAAGTTTGGACAGAAGACGGAGCAACAAAAGTTGATCTTCTATCCCGACAGTGGGGACATGGATGAGGGAACGTGGACCGTCTACGGGGAGGATGAGAATGCTTGGATCGGAGAAACAGAGAAAGATCAGGTACACATTCTCCCCCAAATTGCCGCCCATGTTACTGCGCTTGCTAGAAGCATCCACTACCCATACTTACTCAAGTGCTCAGATCTTCTCTACTGCGACACGGACTCGGTGGTCACTACAGACACGTTACCGATGGGTGACGGCCTGGGAGAAATGAAGCTTGAACATGAAGGTATCCAATCGTTCAAGGCCATTGCGCCAAAAATGTACCGGATGGTACTCAGTGATTCGAGCTTGGTCGAACATGCGAAGGGCTTTGGAGGGTGGGCTAAGGAAAAGTATGAATCTGGGGTGGTTGCTCACCTTGAAAGTGGCGGAAGCGTTCGGGTTAGAGGACCGATGAAGCTCAAGGGTCTGATGAGGACCGGGGACCTGTCCCCCCGCGAGAAGCGCGGCAAGGACGGAAACCTCGGACACGCAAAGAAACTACAACCGTCGATCGGAAAGCGTCACGTCCTAGAAGACGGTACCACGCGCCCGTTCGTACTCAACGAAGGATAAATCATGTTTGAACATGTAACTGTATATGAGCTTTCCCCAGGTGATCAAGCTAAAGCCGTTGAAGAATACATCATTAAGCGGTCACCATCTCTTTCCAAAAATTTCAGCTTTGATCATGAAATTACATATGGTGGTCCCAATGCCGGCCATTTGCGTGTCACTGTCAAAGAAAAGGTCAACGATTAATGGTAAAGCTCAATGATCCTATTGACGAGACCTTCGCCACAAACAGGCGAGACCAAGAGATCTCGATTAGAACCACTAGAAGCAACGCTAAGGTTGCGAGACTCGCGCAACTCCGCGCACTGCCGCAAGCGCAATTGAATGATATCTTGATTGACCTGATCTTGAAATCGGAAGGACTATAACCAATGGGTCTGTTCGCAAAGAAACCGCCTTTGGACCTTAGCAAGATTGAAGACCTTGAGGACATGAAGACCGACGCTTGCGATATTGCTAGACGGGTCGGTGAATTCCTCAAGGCTCACAAGGACAACACAGAGCTTAACAAGTATCTGGTTGGTGTCGTGCTGCCCCGTTTGTCTTCTCGCCTGATCGCACAGGACATTCCCGGCGCGATTCTTATGATCTCAATGGACCCCGTTGTCGGTCCTCAGGCCTACGAAATCGTTGCTTCGTTCAAGGACGGCTTCACCAATGGCTGACATCGCGTTGCCGGTTCGCAAATTCAAGAAAGGTTCGATCGATCCTCGCACGGGGTTGACCTGCGAGGGCTTCTGTTTCGTCAAGATCCCTCCACAGCTTGGTGGGAGCGGAACCAAGGTGAACCTGAAGACGAAGGACCGTAAGGAAGCCAGCGACCGCGTGGGAGCCCTTCTGACGGTCCAGAAGATCATCGATACTAAGATCGGAGAATTTTAGAATGGGTCGACCACGCTCAAACGTTCCGTACCCCATCAAAGGGGTCTATCATATTCGGTTCACCGGAGACAAGGCCGCAACATGCCTCAACACGCGAAACGAACGCGAAGCAAACAGGGTAGCCAAACAACTGGCAGAGAAGCACGGCAAGATGACTCCCGACACTGCGCGCTCCCAGGTTGCCTCTACCGTGAAGATCACGTCCACCTCGCCCGAGCCTTCCGCGATCGTGTCCGATGGCGAGGACGCCCTAGGTGGTTGGCTTGGTAACCCTTCCGAGTTCGAAGGCCAGGCCCCTGCGCCCGTAGCACAGGAACCGAAGCCTACGACGTCGGTAGCGCCGTCCTGGGAGCCTGTTTCCGATCTGCCTGACCTTCCCGCCCCAAAGGTCGGCCTTTCCGACACTGAGAAAGCTCGCATGCATGGCTTGCTCTCGGGCATCGTCGGCCGGGTCAATGTGTTGGTTCTGGGGATGGGTGTCCGCGTGTTTGGTCGCATCCCTGCGGAACCGGAACCATCGGATATGGAGTTGCTGAACAAGGCCTGGGAGTTGCAGCTTAACGAGTTGCTGGGGAACCAAGAGATTAAGCCTTACATCCTCATCATTGCGGCGAGCGCGGGTCTGGGGATCGGCATGTACGCCGGAGGCGAACCCCTCCCCCCGAAGCCAAAGAAGGGGCAGCCGGAGGCTCAAAGTGCCCCACCTGTGTAAGGCTTCCGGCTGTAAACTTAAAGCCACAAACTGTGGTTATTGCTATCGACACTACATGCAATTTATCGGGAATTGAGGAGCATGAGTGACACGCTAACCCTGTTTCAACTCATAGCGAAGCCCCTCACGCGCGACAACGGATTCCGTCACCTGTGGCTCGGTGACACGGGCATGGGAAAAACATTCGCTAACGAAGCTTTTATCGAATGGTTGCGCAAGACCAAACAGGTTCACTTGATTCTCACCCTTGACGACAAAGACGCCCACGCCTCCCAGTATCATGGGTGTGAGCGGGTGAATCCGGCCGACTTGCGCAATCGTCAACCGATGCCTGGGGAGCCGAGAGATCATATCGTCTATCGCGGCGTGGCCATGACACGCAAGCTTGGAGAGGGATGCAATCCCGACGATCTCGCCCGCCAGGCCTGGGAAGTAGCTACCCAAGTCAAACGAAAGATTGTGGTCAACATCGATGAACTCGCTGACGCGACCAATGGTAACCAATCGTGGCAGGCGAAGACTTTGGCTATGTCTTACCGAAAGGGAAGGGGTGTGGGGATTTGCATCGTTGCGACAACTCAACTCCCCCAGATCTTACCACGGGAAGCATACGGTCTATCTGACACCATTTGCCTTTTCCGTATGGCAGGAAGGGAAGCCGAGTATTTGGCTAGCAAGAAAACTATCACTAGTGAGAGTGCGGAGATCATCCCGACCTTGGAAGTGGGAGAATGCCTCGTATACGACAAGGCGCGCGGCCCGCTTGATGGTCAAGTTGTGAAAATCGAGGCGCCCTAATGGGGCATTGCTGCAACGTTGGTTGCGAAAAGTGCGAACCAAGCGAAAATCGAGGCCCCATGATCTTTAGAACCAAAGTACTTGGTGGTATCTGCGATGTTGAAGGTTGTACTCTGCCGGATAATGTTGAAAGACCTTCATTAGGTGGGTCACCAATTGGTAATGTGTTTTTCTACCTCTGTTCTGACCACGGAATCCAACTGGACGCGGAACGCCTCAGGAAAAAGTGCGAGTACGGTGGAACTGGTCTTCCTAGTTCCTGCAAGCTCCCCGCAGACCACGCGGGGGACCATGAACGCTTCGAAGCGTCTCAGCCGACCCCGGTCCCGTCGTCGCGGGTAGTACCTGGTAGAGCGGCTTGCGAATTCCAAGACTGTGAAAAAGACTCAGGACACTTCGGACTCTGTGAAAGGCAAGTGCCTCCCCTACCACCATTAGGTTCCGAGAAGGTGAACGGCACGCATTACGTGTCGGGCAAGATCGAATCGATCGAAGTGATCGAAGCCTTCAAGCTGGGGTTCAACCTGGCCAATGCTGTCAAATACATTCTTCGCGCCGACCGCAAAGGCCAGCGCGACTCAGACCTTGAAAAAGCAATCAACTACCTACACCGCGAGCGGTTCGGTACATGGTGGAAATCTTGAGAATTTTTACGTGGGAGGAATTAAAACAGGAAATTCGTCTTTTGTTGGCCCGGCGTTTGAACCTGCCGCCTGACCTTATCAAAAAGATGAAAGTCTTTCAGGATGAAGACGGTGATGTTTTCATCAAAGTGACGATGACGCATGATTAAGCGTCTTGTGATCCCTGACTCGCACGGACAGTACATAAACCGCAAAGCCGCTAAGGCAGCAATCGAAATCGCACGTAAGGTCAAGCCCGATGAAATCGTCTTCCTTGGCGACCAGCTTGACGCCTCAGGGCTGTTCTCAGCATTCAAGCGGGCCTACCTAACTGACACCTACGATTTTCGTCGTGATGTCAAGATGGCTCGCGAGTTCATCGAAGACGTGGTATCAGCGGCTGGGGAGCCAGACGTTTACGCCCTTGAGGGCAACCACGAACAGCATATCGAAAGGTGGATCGCCGGAACGGCATCCTCCGACGCGGCCGGGTTCCTTGGTGATGCCCTTGACCCGTTCAAGATTCTTGGATTCGACAAGCTAGGAGCAACCTATGTCAAGCGGGGCCAGCTCACACCTGGGATGTCTGTGCGTGGCGTGTTGCGTCTTCAGGGATGTCTATTCACGCATGGCGGGTACCAGTCTATCCACGCTACTCATAGGCATGCCACAGCCTTCGGATCCAATATTTGTCACGGCCACACGCATCGTTCAACAAGCGTTGTGCTTAGACGACCAACAGGCGAAGTCTATGGTGGGTACTGTCCTGGCACACTCGCCGAATTCGCGCCCCTCTATCAGCAAACTACCCCGGAGTCGTGGTCTCACGGAGTAGGTCTGCAATTTGTTGACTCACGCGGACAGTTGACCCACTTCAACGTTCCGATCCATGAGGGCCGCTATGCGTTGCCTAGCTGACGGTAACGTTAGGGGTGTCCAGAGTAAGCGAGCCTTCTACCTAGTCTTCTCGACCGTCCTATCCACCGAGGTTCGCCTACTTGGCGATGGAAACGCTGTGGGTGGGCTGTGGTGTCCTGTCCCGGTTGACTATGACGAATGGCAGGGACCGGCCATGCTGGCGGTGAAGACCTGGGAGGATGCAACCACGTTTGTCACAGCCTTGAAGTCCGAGAATCGCCAAGCTCTTTGGAAGGAAGCCCAAAGCAAAGGGAACCTAATCGTTGATTGGTTCCGTGAAGGTGAATGGTACGCTTCCATCTGCAAGCCTAAGGAGGTGTGCTAATGCCATGTCCATGGGATTGGTCTAATCACAACGATTTTGAATGGTACGACAATGACTAGCCTAGTTGTGTGGTCGATTCTGTCAACGATTCTGGCGACGCTGGGAGTAGGATCTCTGTTTTCCATCGCAATCTCCCTGTGGTCTCTTGTCTCGGCCCAAGACCACATTGCGTTTTGCCTCGAACAATGGCGCCAGTGGACGGAGATTGACCGGGACAATCGAACCATAGATGACATCCCCTACGGTTCACCTCCCATCGACGTCAAGCTTAAGGAACCTTGTTCGAATTGTCGAAGCATCAATCATTCAATCGAGGATTGTAAGGTATGAAACGCTTCCCGACTCCCCCGGACATGCAGCCCCTGAGTCGCAAGCTTCCAAGCAAGGTCAAGAAAGCCTACCGAAAGAAGGGCATCCGCGCCCGTGTGGTCTTTCAACCGACGGAAGCGCAAGCCCCACAGTTGTCAGTTGAGATGCCTGAGGACTTCAAACCCTAGATACAAAAAAGGCCACCTTCCCGCATGCGGGAAGGTGGCCTTTGGCGTTTCTAGAACCAGCTAATAATCTTCTTACCTACGGAACCCAGAGCTTGAACCTGCAAAGTTACAGGATTGTACTTTGCCGCGGCATCTGCGATCCCGGCAGGCACACCCGCTTTCTTGAGGACCACAGCCGCACCGTCTTGGCTGTAGGTCACCGCGGAGTTGTACAAAGCATCGGCCCGGCTTTGGGTGCTAACTACCGTGAGCGGTACGACCGGGGGAGGGAGCGCAAGGGGGGCGCCCGCTGGCGCACCCTTCGGGCGAAGGAAGATGAAGGCCGCGAGAGCGGCCGGGATGAGAAGTAGAAGCCATTTCATGTTGGTACACCCCAAACTTCGATTTTGCCTGTGGCTGCGGCGCCGAATCCTATGGTGACACTAGTGACGTCAGATCCAGAATTACCCCAAATGCCCCGAGTCTCGCCCGAAATGTCGGTTGTAGGTCCTAGGGATGAAATGCCGTACCATTCACATCGGAACGGCTTGAAGCGTGACGTTACCTTTCTAATGTCGATGTCAAGCTCGAAATCGGTTTCTTGCATCGCCGCGCCCGACAGGGACAGAACGGCCGCGGTTTCGCCAGATGCGCTATTTGCGTTGACGCTGTTGTCACCCTGAGCGTACTTCGCGATTCGATAGTAGTTGGCTCCCGTGTCACCGTTCATTCGCAAGGTGATAGGATTGCCTGGCGTCATGCCCGCTGAGACACGACATATGATTTTGAGCGATCTAAAAGCCGCGGCAGTCATCGTTGCCGTGTACGTTGTAGCCGCGGCAAGGTCAGTTTCATCAATGAGGACCGGAGCCCCTAACCTACCAGCCGTTGAGCCTGAATTAGCTAGCTTTGCATTCGTTACGGCCTCGGCCGCTAGCTTGGCAGTTGTAACTGAGCCGTTTTGTAACATTGCCGTTGTAATTGTGTTGTCGGCAATTGTACTTGGACCCCCAGGTGTAGTCCCTAACTGAACACCACCGGGGTTAGAACCCAATTGATTGGCCATTAAGCTTTCCTCCAAAACCTGAGCTTGCGCTCTGGTACTGTAGCTAGAACCACTTTGATCTTTCCAGCGGCGCGTCTGGCCGCTTCGACCCTATCGGCTTGCTGTTGGGGAGTCTCAGTGTCAGACCCCTTGTAAGCCCAGGGGCTATCCCACTGGTCGGCGCCACCTGTTGGATCGGGGTTGATTCCGCTAGCTGCATAGATGACGGCATCATAGGCCGACTGTGATGGATCTTTCGCTGTGGTTGCGTACCTTGAATGTTCCTGAGTGCCGAAGTAGCCGTTACCGGCTCCCGACGCTCGCAATAGGACGTTGGAAATCGAACGTCCAACCCTACGAGCGTAGGTCAGTGCCGCAAACGCCACAGCCTGCTTTCCCTCAGTGTTGAGAATGCCGGCTTCTGATTCAATCATGCGAGCAAGGGCGTAGGTATCCAAATCGACACCTTCCATTGCTGCGAGTGATTCAGGGTCGGCCGGGATTGTAGAACCCTTGAGACACACGATACCGTCAACGATGGTTGTCTTGGCCCAAATGGATTTTGCAAGGTCGATTGTAGCGTTCATTGCTTGTTCAAGGTCATCTCGAAAGATCCAACCTAGCCCTAGTATGGCCAGACCGGACACTCCTAGGGCTAGTTTGGTTTCGTTATGCATTCCGAATTTCAGGCGGAGAGTTTGGTCCTGAGATGTTGCACTGTGAGAAGAGATATTTTCTGTCCTCATCCTTCATGGTCGGATCGGCCTCCCACGTTGCGCTCAAGACAAGGTCACAATTAGTCGAGGTAGGGAGATCTGCTCTGGTTAGATAGATGTCCGCTCGGATGAGATTGCAGGCTGTATCTAATTCGTAAGCATCAGGTAATTGCGGAGCCGCAAACGTCGGTGACGAGCCATCCACCTTGGGATATATGTAGTTCATGATCGTCTCAACGCCTGTTGATGGGTTGATATCACAAGCTACAAGATCCCATTTCGGGGTGATTCCGATACCATAGTCTAGAACTCCCGTATACGGGTTGGCCAAACCGGGAACGGGCGCGAAGGATGCCACAATCCTCAATCTCATGAACGATGAAGGATTGGTTATCAAAATTCTTTGATAATACGAAGGCGTGGTTGCGTCGCCAGACGCCGATCTAAACTTCGCAATGGTATAGGACTTAGAAAAGACCTTACCAATGACTGCATTGGTCGGTTGGTCCGCCTTCTGAGGTGCAATCCAAGTCTTGTTACCGGGTGGGCGAACTCCACCCATGATCGGATTGATGGGTGCTCGGTTGAAGGCAATACGCTGAGCACCACCACCAAACGATGACTTGCCTTTGTACTGATTACTCATCCTCTGTACGACTTTCTCCCACGACCTTGGTCATAGGTGAATCCATCAAAGTCCACTTCACCGGAGATGCCTCGCGACAAGTCGGGCGCAGCGATAGCTTTACCCGCCGGGTCCACAACAATCAACAGCGCGACAAGCGCCGCAATCACCAACATCATTTTTATGCTCATAGCGCAACCCCAAAGCGAGAAGCGGCCCAGTCAACCACCTTGTTTGATGCCCCTGCAACGCGTTCGGAGGCGTCATGGGCGGGCTTCAAAACCAGAAGGTAGACCGTAACCACCGTTGCCGTTGCGGCTAGCGCGCACAGTGTCCAGATTTTTGCGTTCATCGTGAGAATTTCCTGTCTAGCCAGCGTCGTACGTACCAATCGAGAACGATTAGAGGTATGATGCCGGTAATTGCTATTGTCGCCCAGTGGACAGCCTTCATGATGCCTTGTAGAACAGGCCACGCATGGCCAACGGGAGTTGCGGAAAGAAGTAGCAGGCAACAAGAATCAGAGCGGCTATCAGTGCGAGCCACCCAACAATTGAAAGCTTGCTAAAGAATGCTGAGATTGCTTCGGAGATCACACTACCTACGGCGTTTGGAACCGCTCCCAATGCGCCACCGATGGTTGACGGGAGTTCCTTCACGGAGTCCGCAATGGCATCCGCAAATGAAGGCCATGAATCCGCCCCAAATTCTGTGAAGGTCGACTTGATAACCTTGTAATCTCGGTTGGCGGTCTTGTAAGCGTTCGCCACCCATTCGGAGATGGCCTGCCCGTTGGCCGGAATGTTGTCGTATGTGGAACGTAGAGACCTTGCGGCTTGGTTCGCCAACACGATCATGTTATTGTTGGCTGGCGTGTCGTCCGCGTCGTCAAGAATCTCTTGAGCATTCGTCACATACAGCAACTGAGAGACGATCTGCCCCCTCAGTTCGTTGTTAGTCATGGCTTACCCAAGCCAGCTTGAGAACTTACCTTCAAGCCATTTCTCCCCCGCTTGAGCCCCGATGCTGCCAAGGTTTCCGGCAATGCTCTGTAGTGCAGATTGCTTAGAAACCGTGATAGGAGGCTTGATGACTGCGCCGGCTACGGTTCCGTTCGAACCTTGCTTGATGAACAGGAAATAGCCACCAACACCCGCGGCGAGAAGCGCGGCAATGATAAGAATAGTAGAAGTCTTCATCTTAGAACGATCCCCTTCCCTTTCGAACCGTCATCGTCGGGCCCGTTGAAGGCGCGACTGGAACGGGTTTCTTGCGAACAATGAACATGACAGCAACCACAGCAGCGATTCCTGCCACAACCAAACCGATAACCAGACGTCGACTCATTAGAAGTGCCCTCGGCCCGAACGGGTAGTCATTGCCGGACCCTTAGAAGGAGGAATGACGTTGGATTCTTTCTTGCGACAAAGGAAGATGATCCCCACAATCGCAATTGCTACGATGACGTGTGCGGCGTTCATTAGAAGGCACCTCGGCCCGAACGGGCTTGAAACTTAGGCCCCGTCGATGGAGGTACCAGGGTCGGGGGTGCCCCGGCCGGTTGGACAAGCGTGACGGGGGCGGTGTTTTGAATAATGGTGGGTGGCTTGACGGTCCATCCGCCCATGGTGGTCAGTGGTGTGGATTCCTGGCGAGTCACCTGGGGTTCACCCGGCGGCGCGAGCGCCGGTGGCGCGTCAGTCGGTACGGGTGAGCCAACTTGGGGCCCTCGCGCCGGTGGCGAGTAGCCTGTTGAGGGAGACAGGGGACCGGGGTCATAACCCCTCACCCCAGGAATTAGATCTGCCAGCGACGGGACAGGTGGAGAGTACGCCGTACGCGTAGGCTCCAAATTCATGGTGGTAGTCGGTGGGGAGATCTGAGGCCCCATCGGAAACTGAGTAGGAGATCCCACATCTTGAAACCCTCCGGTTGAAGCGTACGACCACCGGCGCCAGATGATGTAAGCCGCCGCGAGAAGACCCGCCGCGATGAGAGCGTATTTCATTTGCTATCCTTGTCCTTCGTGCTAGCCTGGGCATTCCCCAGCACGCCGCCTGCAATGGCTGAAACGAGGGTGATCATTTGAGGGAGCACAGCCACACACCCCGGATGAAATCCGCAAGCGATGACAGCTACAACGCACACCACTAGGGTTGAGACATGTCGCCACGTCAAGTTAGTACCTCCGGCCACTTACCGGGGGGCGCCAAGACGGCTCGGGGATGATCCCCTTGCCACCAGCTTGGGTGCTACCGAACCGCGGAGATCCATTTGGGGGCGGCTTCGGGCCGCGGGAGGGAACCGTAGGTTCTTCCGTGGTCTGGTCAGCCTGAGCATGCCGCGAAGGACGCGCATAGCCCGACGTAGGAACCTCGTCCTGGGGAATTTCCACGTCAACGCTTGTGTATTTCTTGATGAGAGCAAACAGAGACGGTGCTACGATGATGTAGCCAATAATGCGTAGGTCTGACGCATTGGACCGTCCATACCAAATGAGACCGATTCCCAAAATCAGTCCAAAATGCGGAAGGAGTTTCACAAGACATGCCTTTTGAAAAGGGTTAGGAAGGCTATCAAACGCGAAAAGCCCGCCCTAACCGGGGCGTTTTGCCCCATAGTGGGGAAGAATGCCCCGGTTAGGGCGGGCTAAGATAGGTTAGAAGTGCGGGCTTGGGAGTTTCACCCTTGACTTAGCCCTACGCTCTTAGTAGGGAACCCACACGAAAGGACTAGGCTACGATTTTCTGCCTGCAATAGGCCATCTTGCCGACACCCGGCACCATGGACTTTTGCTTGTTCAGCGTCTTGGCCCGCAGGACACCCTTAGCTCCGGGAGCGATACGGGGGACCAGCTGGCTTCGCACGAATGCCTCATCGAACGTGGGGAAGTAATGCCCCAGGATGATCGGACCCGCGCTGGGAGTCGTCGTATAGTTAAAATTGATGTCTTTTGCGCCACTTACGGTCTGCAACTTGGAAGTTTCCAGATCGCGACCGCAAGAGACCAGCGGGAAGAACAGTGCCGCCGTGTTGGCCAGGGCGTTCGTGGTCGACGTCGCGGCCAGGGTGTAGGGGAACCCACCGAAATCGGTGGTGGTCGCAACGTTGCGGGAGCGGCTCCCCATCATCGCGAAGAAAGCTTCGAAGAAAGCTTCGGGGTTGTCGGTGACGGTCTGATCTCGCCACGGGATTTCAACCTGAGTGATGTTGGCGACGTCCTGGTTGGTACCGCCACCCAGACCGATGCCGGTCGCGTTCGACAGGTACAGAAGGGACGCCAGACCGACACCCTTCGACTGGTCAACACCAGCCAGACCGTCCGGGGCCCCCATGTCGGTGATGGTCGTACGCTTGTTCGAACCGGGAAGGTTCGCGTGGCGACGCCAATGACACGGGGTGTGGATCACGGCCTCGGGGGACGGGATCACCTCAATCCAGCAATTCACGGTCGCGGTCGGCACGGTCGTGCCGGTCGAATCGGCATCAAGAACCGTCGACACATCAAGCTTGACTTCAACCTGGCCACCCTCAAGGAATCCCGCCCAAGGGGAAGTCTCATGCGGCTTGCGCATGAACTCATACGCGAACGGGACCCTATATTTCAGGCGGGGGGATACCACGGCCAAGTTCGTCGACGGAATCTGGATCGCCTGGGGAAGCTGGTTGAAGCCACGGCCGAAAGCCTGGATCACGTTGCCCAGAGCGGCGCCTGGGGTGTTGGTGTGTGAGAACAACTCACCCAAGAGAGGAGAATAGACGCGGACCGACTGGACGATCTTCCAGAGCTTGTCACGGTCGATGGCGGCACCGGCCGACGCGGCCATGGTCACGGCCGGAATCACCTCGACAACAATCGCGGTGACGTAGTAGAACTGCTTATTGTCCTTTCCCGTCGGCATGTTATTCAGATTGAACGTGGCCTGTACCGGGGCGGTTCCGAGGGTGAGGGCGGCCGACTTACCCGCGGGGCCCGCCAGATCGAACAGTTTCGGGGTCGTGTGATTACGCATGGCGGATTACAGACCCACCTTGGCCAACAAACCCTGCACAAACGCTACCTTGCGGGCCAGGATGGCCCCTACCAGCGCGATTCCAACGTACAGTGCAACATGCTTCAAAGACATACAGTATCCTCCTAAGGTCTTGGGAGAGATCGTACCGGAATTGGCACGATTTTTGCCCGTACATATATATTACTCTATGGCATGACTTATGCACGGACTATCGGCACGATTCTTGCACATTATGACGCGGCAACGCCATGAACAGGATTCTGTAGCCTGCCGGGCGACACCCCAGGCGCGATGGCTTGCGTTCTGTGGGGCGATTGCCTGGCTTGGGACTTGCATGAGGGAAAGGCATGTGGACAGCTATCCTTGATGCCAGGAATCGCTACGGTTACGCTCAAATGCGCTACGGGTGGGACAGCCCGGAGGCGAAAGCCGCGAGGGAGGGCCTGATAGCACAACTACATGCCTACACTGAGAGACTGGTAAACGTTGTCGGTTCAATATGACGATTTTGACGCGGTGATGCCTTGAAAAATGCGAAAATGCCCGTAATGTTAATAGACAAGCTATGTAGCGCATGACCGAAGGGAGTAAGCGGTCCACCGACGCAAGATTCTACTTGACAAAACGTCCTCTATGATG
>Ga0068862_100002077_pt1 | contig 18076 bp, 17 predicted proteins | sample KBSSwiS52_FD_66598 | JGI IMG/M metagenome (GOLD analysis project Ga0068862, IMG submission 66598) | Switchgrass rhizosphere microbial communities from Kellogg Biological Station, Michigan, USA - KBS Switchgrass S5-2 | ecosystem: Host-associated > Plants > Roots > Rhizosphere > Soil ... | reverse complement strand
AGGTCTTAAGGAACATCATCGACTGCCTGAACGTCCCCTTTGTCGGCGACACTTGTCACCCCACGCGCGCTGATCGCAGGGCAGCACCCGACCAATTCACGCCATTGGGCGGAGAGGCCATGAACGGCCGGCTCTACTGAAACATGCCGCTCGCCTTCCACTGACTGGACACACCCATTTCGGACTCCTTGTCTTGTTGCGGCATTTGGTGCGCTCCTTCAAACGCTGACCGGATACTCGGGGAGACCCTGTCGACGGGCAGGCCAGTTTCTGCGACCAACCTTGGATGAGGCGGTTAAAGTTCTACACGGATAGTTGTCGACTTTCACAAACGTTTGGCGAATTTTGCCATATGTGGTGGCGCCATTCGACGCTGTGCGCTCTGATCGGCGATGATGTTCGGGGCAGAGCCGCGGCCGGCGACGAAATACTTCAAAGTCGCGCCTCTCCCCTCGGACATCTTTCACCGCCCTTTCCTTAACTTATTGTCGCGAGACACCAAGCTCTTCGCGGTTGGCAAGATAAACCTCCATTGACCGCTGGCTGTTCACTCGACATTCTGACGGACACATGAGTTGCTCCTTTAGGGAAAGCGGACCTACAATGAATGGATCATTCCAGATCGAGGCAGAGAGCCAGGACGGACTGAGCGATCTGTTTGGCGCCATGACCGACGAAGAAGAAGCCTTTGAGGCGGAAGGCATAACCTTTCAAGCGACCACAAAAAAATCATCGGCATTTGGTGTCGGAATGCCCGATGTCGCGGATCTCATTATATCTCTCGGAAGTGCGGGGGTCTTCACGGCTATCACGACTGTACTGATTAATTACTTCCGGCGCCGCCCAGCCGGCAAGATCACGTTGCGCACCAAGGACGGGGAGAAATCGGTCACCTTCACGGCGGAAAACTGCGACGCCGAGGCAGTAGCAAAAGCGATGAAAGGCATATTATCCAACTCGGGGCACTGAGGTGAGTCCCCTCTTGATCATGCAGCCGACCAGAGCCGCCTATATCTACGTTAATATGGCTGGCGCCCTGATCACGGCCGCTGCGCTTAGCCTATTCGCGATGGGCCGCGATGGGACTGCGACATCGCTGATCCCGGTGATGATCACCTTTAGCGGCCTAGCCTATCTCCTGCTTGTTCACTTAGGCTACGCGGCGGTCGTCAGAAAGGCATCCGTAGACCCCCGGCTCTCAGATATCCTGTCCGCGTCCCTTGCTCCCTTTTCCCACGGAGTCACCTTTGCCGCAGCACCGGTCGATGATGCCCGGGCATTCTTCTGGCGACGTGGCTACTGCGTGATGCCCGACCGCCTTGCCACCGATCTCGCGACAGAGGGCGGGGACGAGCGACGCAAGCGATTGGGCATTTTCACGGTCGCCCATGAACTCGGCCATCTCCTCTCTCACGACACCCAGGCTTTCGCACTGTGCTTCGCTCTCTTCGTGTACGGGATCGTGTCGGCATGCGGCCTGTGGGCAGGGCTTCTGCTTGGCGCCCTGACCTTCCGTCCGGCCGCAGTTCTGGGGCTCGCCTACGTCACGGCCATGTTTCTCTACATGATGTACGAGAGCATGCGCATGCGCGAGTTTTTCGCAGACCAGATCGCTGCCGCGATCCTGGGTCATGGGCCGGTGAAGACAGTCGTCGAACGACGAGCGCGTGAGGAAAAGCACCTCGTCTATCCGCGCTCCTATCTGGTCACACACCCAAAATTCTGCGACCGGGCGACGAGGCTGAACGATTTCTCAAAAACGTACGAATATGGCTATGTTCGCGCGCTTTTCACTAGTTTCGTCCTTGCATTGAATATCGCGCTCATTCCATTCGCCGCGACCGGGCTGGGATCGCTGCTCGGCATACTCGGCCAAGTACTGGGTGCGATACTCGCACTGTGGTTCAACTCTTTCATCGTCTTCAGTCTCGTCGTGCCGGCGACGCTAGTCGATCGCTTGGGTCTGAGGGATGCGTTGCTGCGCGCCATCGTGGTAATCATCGGAACCGCCTTCAACATTGCGTTTCTGGGGTGGTCGCTGCTGGGGCGCGATATCCTAGGACATCTCGCCCGACAATCGGAAGGTGCAAGCCGTATGGTTGGGGGGGTGCTGGGACTGCTTTGCCTACACGCGGCCTATTGGTTCGCCGCACGTTACACGCTCCGCTTCCGCGGTCCCAAACGGCCGGACCGAGCCTTTTATCGCCGCATGTTTATCCTGGCCGCCGGTGGCGCGACCGCAACAGCCGGCATGTTAGTGACATTGGGGCGATGGATAGTCGCCATCGCGCTGGGCAATTCGATGTCACCCGATGACGATGTCGTCACCACGTTGACCGTCGCCCTGATTTTCGGAGCGATCACGTTGCTATGTGCCAGCGCCTGGGTTCGATATGTGCGTCGCCGGAGCGCTGCATGGGGCGCGACCACAGATACGACCGCACGTTTCGTCGAGATGGAGTGGTGCGCAGACCACGTCATTCAGCAAAGCGTCAAGCCTGGCAAGATAAAGATGGTTGGTATATTCGCACTGGCCTTCGTTGCAGGCCTTGTCCTGACGCCGATCATTGCAAGCCATATGGGCACCGATCCGATCACTGCCACTTTGGCCTGGATCGTTGCGTCACCGGCTATGTGGTGGTCCGCCCGCCGCAATGCGAAGCGCACATCGTTGCCGCCGACCTACATGTTAGCGCCCATTTAGTCCCTCGTGTAATGCCCCCTTGAAAGTCCGCTCTCCCCTGAAGCGTCCTTCGTTGCCCCTATTGGAATCGGCAGCAGTGTCCCCAAGCCCGTCTATCGCGATGCTACAGAATTTCAATGAATGAAGGGCAGGTTTTAGGCGCAAGGCTGCAGTTGGGGCACGGCCGGCACCAACGACCACCAAAACTCCGATGGCGCCGTTAGGCATTGAATCGATCTTGCAAGCCTCGGTCGATTTTAAGGTAGAGGCTGAGTGACTACCGCGCCGGTAACTTCCAGCAAAGCGGCATGGCTGTGATCTGAACGCGGCATCCACAGTCCTTTAGTAATCATGTTTACGAACGTCGTAAGGATAACGATAAACTGTCGCCATATGGGTTTTCGTAACCGAGCCGCGCGCATCCTTGATCTGCAGCCAACCCTATGTTCCCTCTGGGCGCTGCGATCTCTTTTTTGTTCCAGTGGGCGTTGGGTTCAGACCCGGCGCCCATTGTCATGCTCGTTCTCCATGTCCTTCGCCGGCATCCGTAGTGCCGCTGTACGGGGTCTTCCAATGTAGGAACAAACGAGGAACAATGCGACGATCATGGAGTCGCTTATGATTGTTGTTGATGGAACATTGCTCATTGGTTTGTCTGCAATTCTAACGAGCCTTTCGGCTTTGATATGGTCGATCCGCAGAAAGGCATGAGGCCGCGGTATGAGGAATCTCACTGTGGGCGCCTGTGAGGCTCGGCGGTATATCCGCCGTTGGCGCGGGCATCGGCGTGGTCCTGCGCTTATCGGGTCCGGGTGCCCATTATGCAGCGTTCGACAGATCGGTGATCTTCTGGAACTCGCTCAGCAGACAGTGATGGTGCTGCGCCAGATATCGTACGACGCGCGCATTGGCGAGCAAGCTTGAAATATATCCCGTGGCCAAAACAAGATCGAGATGGTCAGCGCCAAAGCTTTGCTCGATCAGCCTGAACTCTCGATCAAGATCGGCGGATTCGCGTTCCATCAACGCGGCCTGGGCCTCCGTCAGGCCCCGAGCCGGCTTGCGTTTGCCTTCGACAAACTGGTCTTCCCGCGTACCGGCGACGATCGATATCGCATAGTTGGTCGAATAGCGGTTCATTGCCACCATCATCTCCGCCGCAGCAATTTGGCGCATTGGTTTGAGTTTTCGCAGTTCCTTGAACGTGTTCAGCGGTACATGCTTGTCGCGCAACAGGTCGGCAACCTCTGGGCAGATACCCGACAGCAGATTTCTCTTTTTCCGAATAAGTGCCACGTTAACGTTCAAAGCGCGGGCAAGCCGCTCTTCTGAGACGCCCTTCTTGACCGCATTCAAGATCATCTTGTGTTCCTGAATCATTGCGAGCCGGCTTATGCGACGATTGTAAGTGAATGCTTCGTCCTCGGTGGCAACGAGGCACACCACCTCGCTCTCCTGTCGTTCGCGAAGGACATCGATGCGCAAATGCCCATCGAGCAAATGAAACTTGCTGGCCTTAAGATGGTCACGAACCACTACCGGAGGCTCGATGATCCCGACCTCAGCGATCGATGCTACGATCTGAGCATATTTGGCCGATTTGCGGACCGCGCGCGACACTTCGCGCAAGGGGAGGATGTCAACCAAGGGGATGCGCAGCGTCGCATGTTCAAAGGCGAGCGCGACTGGTTGGGCGGGTTTGCGCCTGCTCATCGCTGCAGGTCCATGTTCGAACGAAGGCGCGCCGCGATATTCTCGGGCATCGTCGCCAAATTTTCGTCCTCGAGAATGGCCAGAAATTGCTCATCTCGCGATAGCCGTCGAAGTGCCTCGGTGATGACCAGGAGACGGGTGCGGGTCGATTCGTTTCTGCGGATCATGGCACGCTTGCGATCGGCGCTTTCCTGATACGCCTTCACCAGAACCTCGGCCGATACGCGCTCGCGATGCTTGTTATTACTATTCTTGCTGAACTCTTTGCCGCGGCGGCGGCGGATGTCGACGAGTTTCTTGGCGGCGAGCAGCTTGCGGCCTTTGAGCAATCCGCGTTCATAGGCATTGGATAGCGCGGTCTGGACCTCATGGTCGTCCGCCTCGGCGATTTCGACGGCGACACTGACCGGGATTGTTCCGTTTTCGACGGATTGGAGCAAGCGTTGCTCGCCCCTTTCGAAGAGCCGAGCGACGCCGCTGACATATTCCAAGGACAGTCCGGTCTTGCGCGCGATTTCGGATAGGGAGTAGCCGCGCTCCCGCATGCCGTGGATGTCGTGCAGCAGATCGATGGCACGATGATGGCGCCTGGCGCAATTTTCGACAAGGCTGGCGACCAGGCAGTCCTCGGGATCGGCCGTGACCACGAGCGCCGGCACCTCAGCTTGCCCTAAGATCTTATAGGCCTCAAGGCGCCCCTGTCCGCAGACCAGATCATAGAAGGGACCGCCGGCTTCAGCTCGGCGCGTGACCGTGATCGGTTTCTTGAGGCCGAGCTGCGCGATATTGTCGACGATCTCCTTGAAATTCTTTTGGCTGCGAACGCGCGGATTGAGGATGGTGATGCGCTCGATCGGGATCATCTCCACACGCTGGGCGGGCAGAGCAGAGGTCACGCGGCGGCCCTTAACGAGGCACGGGCCGCCATGCGGTAGAACATGTCCAATGTTTCGAAGCGATAGGCATCGAGCGAGAGACCATTATAGTCTGCGAGCCTCAGTACGGCTTCGTGCATGTCGAAGCGCGGCAGCAGATAATAGTCTTTCACTGCCTCATTGGCCGCATCCATTCGCGCCGCTACGGTAATATCCGGCTTGAGCGCGGTATCGAGGCGCAGTTTCCAGCGCGTCGACCCGGCTGCTGTCTGAAAGCAGCGGACGATCACCAGCGACGCCGTAAATTCCCGATTGATGGTCAATAAGTCGGTTGCGGGATCTTGGGTAACATGTCCGCCGGCACGGTCGATACCGTCCAGGACCATCTGCAAGATCGATGGGTGCAAGGCACGCAGTTTGCGATTGGTCTCGAGATAGCGATAGTCGCGATCCGGGGAAAAGCCGACCAGTGCATAGGCTCGAAGCAGACTGCCAAAGCGCGTGCGGAAGGCGCTGCTTGATGGGCCGTCTTCGAACTCGTCGATGATGAGCCCCGTCAGATAGCCGTGTTGATCAAGGATTTGCGACAGGAGCCTAAGCATATGCTCATCGCTGAGTCGGTCAGAGCGAGCAGCGATAATGGCCTGAGCCCGCGCGAACAGATCGGGGCCGATAATTGGAGAGAATGCACCATCCGCGCGGATCCATTCCTCAGGTGCGTTGCGGACATGTGCGCCTTTGAGCTTGTAGGATGTTTTGCCCCACACATTGTTGCCGATATATTTCTCGTTGATCAGCAATTGATGGACAGATCCGCGGGTCCATGCGCGGTCGAGGTCGGTTTTGATGCCGCGTCGATTCAGCAGCTCGGCGATTTCGCGTTCCTTTCGGCCTTCATCGACAAAGAGGCGATATACCTCCCTCACGATGGCGATCTCATAATCCGGCCCCGGCACGAGGATGACACGGTCGGTGGCAAGGCTCTTATGCTCGCCCTGCGATAGCGTTGCCTTCGGACTTCCTGAGCGATCGACCAGAACGCGGCGCAAGCCAAAGCCGGAGGGTCCTCCTTGGCGGAAACCGAGGCGGATCAGATTGGCTTGGCCGGCAAAAACCTTAACCGAAAGCTCCCGGCTATATTCGCCTGCCATGGCCCGCTTGACGGTCTTGATGATGGACGAGCCGATGCTGCCGTCATTTTCAAATTGCTCCGCGCAATAATGGACATGAACGCCTGCTCTTCGACAGCGAAGCTCATAGGAGGCCGCTTCGTCTGGGTCCTGGAAACGTCCCCAGCGGCTGACGTCATAAACCAGCAATGCCGTAAAATCGGCACGCCGGCATTCAACGTCATCGAGCAATTTCTGAAGCGCTAAGCGCCCGCCCAGATTGAGCCCGCTTTTGCCTTCGTCTGCATAGGTCCTGACGATCTCGTAGCCGCGACGCTCGGCATAGTTGCGGATGACCTCTTCCTGGTTATCGGTCGAATATTGCTGATGCTCGGTCGACATGCGGACATATTGCGCCGCCGGCACCCTTGGCGGCGGAGAAGCACCTGATTCGCTGGTCTGCTTCCAGTCAATCACCATCGCCGATCTCGATTGGTGCGTTTGCTCGCGACAGCACGCCATAGACCAAGAAAGGCGGAACCATGGTTCCTAAAAGCGGAACGCGACTTCCGAAAACGCGGATTTTTCTGTCAGAAATGGAATTCGCGGCGGCAATCGGAAATGCGCTTAAGGAGGATCTGGGAGGCAGCAGGCGTGCGTCCAAAAGCATCATGGCCTGGACCGGCGTCAGCGATCACACGGCTCGCGCATGGATCAATGGTCATGTCAGTCCGAGCGCTGTGCATATGATCATGCTGGCTGCGCAGTGTCGGCCGGTCATGCGCGTCATGTTGCAGCTGACAGGGAATGATGTCGCCGCCCTGGCGGTTGAACTGGAGGCGATCGAAAATGCGCTCGAAAATTTACTGAAAGCCGCACGTCGGCTTCGATCGCATGGTTCTTAATAGGACATCGCCCTTTTCGCCTCGGCAAGGCAGGTTCGATATTTCGCTGAGCACCTTGCACGTCGATCGACGCGAGTAGCCCGATCCTTCCGACCTCAATGTCCGCTGGCCGTTCAACAGGTCCCGGCCCGCACTATCGTACGCATTAAAGCGTAGATTCCAGCACACACCTCGGTATTGCCGACCTTGAGGATCGCCCGCACAAGTTCGGCGGGCACCACGGCAGGCGTCCGCGTCCGGGGACGAGCGCGCTTGTTGGCGTACATTCCTGGTTTGAATTGATGTTCGGCCGGTGGACGACCATATGCTCAAGCGCACGCAGCGCGCGAAGCGTGCCATTTCGGGGCAGGCATAGAAATTAAGACTTTTTAAACGGAATTTGCACACCATGGCGGGGCCCGTCGCGGTTATTGGGAAAAGCGATCGCGGGCGGGGGCGCACGCGGTCAGGGGTCGCCCTGGAGCGGAACGCCAGGGCGAGAGGGGCAAGTGATGAAGAAGATTTTCGCATGCGCAGCCGTGGTGATTGCCGCCAATGCCGCGCTGTACCTCGCGGACCATACGGGCAACGCTTCGGCCCAGCGCGATACGGTCGCCCACGCCGCGCCTGACCAGCAGCAGGCCGGGCCCGAGCAACTCGCCGACGCAGCGCCACTGACGCCCGCGCTCGCGCAAAGCACCGCCTTCCACCCCGACGCGCAATAACGAAGGCGCCGGCGGGCGCTCGCAAGCGCTATGCACGAGCAGGTAGCTACCTTTCTGCAGGACAATACGCGCGCCAGGGTGCAAGCGCCGACAACTAAGTGGGTGGGCGGTTCAATCGGCAGCTTTAGCCGGATCATTCCCTAATCGCCGACAGGCAGCAACCGGCCCAGCTGCCGTCATCGACGAGTGCCTGAATGTAGGGGAGCTTTTGGCGACCCAATCCGAAGCCCAGAACGTCGGCTCTTCGGCGACTGCCAACCGATCGTTGATCCGCCCGAACGTCAGCTTTTCGCGATCCTGCGTCTGGTTCCAGACAGGCAGAAGACAGCCCAGTTCCCACCTTTTCGGTGCAGTTGAATCTACGGCTGCCTCTGGGATGCGTTTCGTGGCCTCGAACGACTGCTATGTCGGCGACACTTGCCACCCCACGCGCGCTGATCGCAGGGCAGCACTCGACCACCTCAAGACATTTGGCGTCGTTGATGTGACCGACAGCTTTTGCTGGAACTCGCCATTCGGCTCGCGCAAACTGGCCGGTCAGCAATGCGCCCACTTCTCACCGTTTCGGGACAAGGCAGCGAAGCCCAAAAGCGGCCGTACCCACGGAATGGGCCGACGGTGGGCGGCCGGTGCAAAGAAGGTTGTAGTCTGCTGGTTGAGCGAACAAAAAACGTCTGCTTCGCGTGGCACCCCCCAAGCAGCACTGCGCGACTGCCGCCGCGTGCGTCTGCCGGTCGGGCTCGAGCTATCGGCCCCTGATTTCAGTCCATCATCCTGAGCTAGTGGTGAGAATCTGACGTTTGGTGCCCACGGGCTCGCGTAGAATCGGCAGTTTTTCACGATTGCACGCGGACTCGTGCGTTAGATTTTCACCACTAGAAGCTCACTAACACTGAGCCGAACCCCAGCATTCCGAGCAACATGATCGCATATGCCGTGCAGCAAGTGAGGTGATGTAGCGGACTCCTGATATCCACAGCGATGCCGACAAACGGCTCGGCTGCAAGGTAGGCGACCGCCCGGAGATACTGCCATGTGAACAGCGCGAGCGAGCCGATCCCCGCCGCGATCATCAGAAGTCCGACGTTTCGGGGAAGATGTGGCCCGAGAATCAGGAACTGTGGGGGCACGATCGTCTTCATGTTCTGGAACACCTGAGCGACAGTGAAGCCGAACGCGATCAGCGTCACGGCGGTGCGTTCCGCCGCCATGAGCGTGCGCTGCAGGCCCAGGATCGCGTTCATCCACGCCAGATGGTTGCTTGCGTTCGGCTCGACAGCGAAGGCAACCCCGATCTTATTCATCATTTCCGCCTGACACGACGACAAGGTGTGTGCCTTCCGTCCCGAACGGCGACGCTGCCTCGTCGAGCAAGGCGGCGGATGAAAACAGTTCCTCAGCCGTCATTCCACCACCTGCCTAACTTCGGACGGATCGGCATAGAGGTTGAGGAAAGCGTCCGCCGCGGCGGCGGCGGCGCTGACAACGTCATTGGCGTCGGGGTCGACGTTCGCGCACAGAAGATATTTCTCGAGCGTGTCCCACTCGTTGAGGCCTTTCCAGTGCATCGCGGCGATCCAGGGATCGGTGAATTTGAGCCGGCCTTCTTTCATCATGGTCGCGAAGCGGTCGGCCAGGCGCTGCCACGCCGGACGAAGCGCGTCCTCATAAAACTCCTGGGCGATCGGCTGGTTGGCAACGGTCCGGATACTTGCAGCCCGCGCCGGCTGACCGTTGAGATAGGCGATACCGAGGCGGATGAGGCCACTGCGCAAATCCTTTTCCGACAGAAGCTCCTGCATCAATCGGTCAGCCTCCTGATTCACGTCGCGCTCAAGGATGGCTCGGAGCAGATCCTCCTTCGACTCGAAATAGGCGTACAAAGTCGCCTTGGACCCACCGACACGCGCTGCAATCGCTGACATCGATGTGCCCTCATATCCCAGCGCGTCGAAAAGTTCCGCGGCCATCTGGATGATCTCATTTCTCTTTTTTTCAGTACGCACGCGCATTTGGACTTCTTTTCTCCGGTCCGGGACCAAGGTGATCAAGGGTGGGCGCCGACTTGCAGGTCGCCGGTCGCTGACAGGTAGCATTGGAGCAGTTCTCGGCCGCGCGCGGTCAGCGCCGTAACGATCTCACCGGTCCAACGGTGCGCCGCGCCAGTGATGAGGTCGCGCTCCTCGAGATTGGCGAGCCAGAATTCAAGCCGGGCCATCGGCACGCTGGCGATGGCGGAAAGCTGCGCGAGGCTGAGCTCCCGACCGTGATCGGCGTGCAGTGCCAGGAGGATGTCCCAGGCAGCCTCCCCGACATTTGTCGGCGGCACTGAGAGGAACAAGGTCGAGGTTAGCAGTCTGGCTGGATAAGGCGCGTAATTCACGGCAAAACTCCTTTGATCCTGACAATGGGATTTCTGGTCTTTGTGTATCCCTGCCCGCACTCTGACACTGCGCGGGCAGGGTCGGGACTGGAGGCGGGGGGGGGGCAGCCTTCCAGCACCGAGTTCATATGCCTTGCTCTTCGAGCACGGGAACGAAGCCGCGGCAGGTCGCAATATGCACGAGAATCTCGATTGCCTCGGACTAGGCGTAGCCGGCCGCGATCAGCGCGCGCACGTCCTGCCAGCGGACGGCGTCGCGGTGCCACGCCCTGACGCAGAAGCTGCGCAGAGCCTCGAGCCGCCCACTGGCCAAGTTTGGCGCTGGCGGCGGCCCGAAAGACCATCTCAGAAAGCGCATAAGCTGTCCCGCCGGCTCTGCCGAGCCAGACTTATCGGTTCGGGCGATCGCGACGACCGTTCAGCGAAGATCTGTGAGGGAGCCTCCCTCCTTTGATACGATTGAGCTCATCTTGCGACTCGCAATGTTGTATAGTACCGTACGGTCTAGTCTATTAATAGAAGGACGTCAACAACTAAAATGGACCGTTGCGTACGGTATTGTTTTAAGACGCAAAGGCGCTTCGGCGCGCGACGAGTCACGACAAGACGGATCCCGTTCGCCATCTCCGGTCGACGAGCCTTTGTTCGCGTGCTGGCAAACGCAGCATCGGGATGGGCGCCCGCAGCTAAGAGAAGCCGCGGCGAAGCCGAAAGGCAGGCCGTCAGGAAAGAGGCTTCGGTTCCTACGCGGCCTCGCGCGGACCGTAGATCATGAGGAAAGCATCGGCCGCTTCCCGCGCCGCAGCCGCGATTTCGCCCGAACCTGTCGTCGCCGCCGCACCTAGCAATTGCCTTTCGAGCAGATCCTGCAGGATCAGGCCCTTGAAATGCATCGCCGCAAGCCAGGGATCAGCGCGCTTTAGCTTTCCGTCATCCATCAGCGCCCCGAACGCGTCAGCGACGCGCTTCCAGGCCGCGCGGAGAATATTGCGGTAGAAGTCCTCGCCGATCCGCAAATCGGCCGGCTGGGTCGCGACGGTGCGAATGTTGGAGATTGCCAGCGGGGCAAGCTGTCGTTCGAGATAGATCTGACCGAGACGCGTAAGCCCCTTTCGGAGATTTCGTTCGGCGAGGAACGCCTCCATCGCCTGGTCGGCGACTTCGCCAACATCGAAGTCGAGCACGGCGCGGAGCAGGTCTTCCTTGGATGGGAAGTAGTTATAAAGCGTCTGCTTGGAGCCGCGCAGGCGCTCCGCGATCGTCAGCATCGACGTGCGCTCATAGCCCAGCTCCTGGAACGCTAGCGCTGCGACTCGCACGATCTCGCGACGTTTCTCATCCGACTTCATCCGCGCCACGACGCTAACTCCTTAAAATCTAACCGGTACCGTACGGTCCATTTTTTCCGTTGACAAGAGTTTATAAATTGGACTAGACCGTACGGTACACGTTCAAGAAACCCAGTTCTAGAAACAAGGACATTCGGACATGATCCGCTTCTTTCCCGCACGGCATCGCCGCGCGGTACTCCTGTTTGCGCTCTGCACGAGCGCATGTGCCTCGGTTCCTGATCTGGGCAAGGCTCCAGTCAGTCGGACACTCGCCCTGGCGGCTGCGTCACAGGCGTCGCTCGCCAGCACTGCGTCTGCATGGCCGGCGGCGAGCTGGTGGAAGCAGTACGAAGACCCGCAGCTCTCTATGCTGATCGAGGAAGCGCTCGCTGGCTCGCCCGACCTCGCAATCGCTGCTGCCCGCATCCGCACCGCCGAAGGCTTCGCCCAGCGCGCTGGAGCCGCGCTCAATCCGTCGATCGATGCGTTTGGCAGCGTGCAAGAAACAAAGCTTAGCAAGAATAATGGCGTACCTGCGCAGATGGTGCCGGGCGGCTGGAACGACACCGGCTCGGTCGGCCTCGGCATTACGATCGACCTGGACCTGTGGGGCAAGAATCGCGCCGCGCTGCGCGCAGCCAAGCTGGACCTGGAGGCCGCCCGCTACGGCGCCGATGAGGTTCGGCTGGCGCTCACGACCGGGATTGCCTCAGCCTATGCCGAACTCGCTGCGTTATATGCGCAACGCGATAGCTATCAATCGGCGATCGACATTCGCGCGCAAACGCTCGCGCTGGTCGCAGGGCGCGCCGGCGCGGGATTGGATAACGATACCGCAGTGCGCCAGGCGCGTGCGCGGCTCGAACAATCGCAAGCCAACCTGGCTGCAACCGATGAAGCCATAGAGCTCGTCAAGAACGCGCTCGCCGCGTTGGTCGGTACCGGGCCAGACCGAGCGTTAACAATAGGGCGGCCCGTCATCGCCGCGCTGCAGGCGCAAGGCGTGCCCAACAATGCGTCGATCGACCTGATCGGCCGCCGGCCAGACATCGCGGCCGCTAGGGTGCGCGCCGACGCAGCCGGGCAACGCATCAAGGTGGCGCGCGCGGACTTCTATCCGAACGTCAGCCTTAGTGCCCTGGTCGGCATGCAGGCGTTCGGGCTGGGTAACCTGTTCACGGGGAACTCCACATTTGGAGGCGCCGGCCCGGCGGTCACGCTTCCCCTCTTCCACGGCGGCGCACTGCAGGGCCAGTATCGGTCCGCACGCGGGCAGTATGACGAGGCGATCGCGTTGTACGATCGCCAGGTTACGCAAGCACTGCACGAGACCGCCGACACGCTTGCGAGCCGGAAGATGCTCGCCACGCGGTTGGATTTCTCGCGCCGCGCACTTGGCGATTTCGAAGAGGCCAACCGCCTTGCGCGGCTTCGCTATGCCCAAGGGCTGTCGACCTATCTCGACGTGCTTTCGGCCGAGGAGGGCGTGCTCGATTCGCGCCTCAATGTCGCAAAGCTCGAGACCCGGGCTTTCGCTCTCGATGTCACTCTGATCCGCGCCCTTGGCGGCGGCTTCCATTCATAAAAGGGGACCCAAATCATGTCAGTCATCGAACATAATTTCGAAGTCGATCCGGTCCAGGCCGAGCACGAAGCCAAAAGGACCAAGGCCAAGCGCAAACGCCTGTTCGGCGGCTTCGCCGCGGCGATCGCTCTGATCGGCGGCACCTATTGCGCCTATGATGCACTGGTCGGATCGCACCATGTCGTGACCGACAACGCCTATGTCGGCGCTGACGTCGCGCAGGTGACGCCGCTGATCGGCGGCCCGGTCCAGCAAGTCCTTGTCCAGGATGCACAGCAGGTTCGCCGGGGCGACGTTCTGGTCCGGCTGGACGATACCGACGCCCGCATCGCGGTAGCCCGCGCCGAAGCCGATCTCGCCGTCACAATCCGCAAGGTGCGCGGGCTCGTAGCCAACGACAGCGGCCTCAGCGCCCAGATCTCGGCACGGCATGCGGACGAGATGAAGGCGGAAGCTGGCCTCGTGGCCGCGCGCTCCGACGTCGAGAAGGCACGGATCGATCTCGCTCGGCGTGAAGGGCTGGCGAATTCGGGTGCGGTCTCGGGCGAGGAACTGACGTCAATGCGCAACGCGTTCAACACGGCCACGGCGAACCTCTGGTCGGCCGAGGCCGCCCGAGCACAGGCGGCCGCGACGCGGGATGCCGCGATCGGTTCCCGCGAAGCGAACCGCGTGCTGATCGCCGACACCTCGGTCGACAATAACCCCGAAGTGCTCGCTGCACGGGCCGCGCTCGATCAGGCGCGTGTCGATCTGGAGCGCACCGTCCTGCGCGCGCCCGTCGATGGCGTGGTGTCGCGGCGTCAGGTCCAGGTCGGCCAGCGCGTCCAGCCGGGCGCGATGCTGATGGTCGTGGTCCCCATCCAGGCCGCCTATGTCGATGCAAACTTCAAGGAAGTGCAACTCGCCAAAGTTCGTCCCGGCCAGCCGGTCGAACTCACCTCCGATCTCTATGGCGAGGATGTCGTCTATCACGGCACGGTAACGGGCTTCTCCGGCGGCACCGGGGCGGCGTTCGCGATCGTGCCCGCGCAGAATGCGACGGGGAACTGGATCAAGGTGGTCCAGCGCCTGCCGGTTCGCATCAAGCTCGATCCGCGTGAACTGGCGCAACATCCGCTCCGCGTCGGCCTGTCGATGGACATCGACGTCCAGGTCGCCGGCTGACCTCGGCCACCCCAGGAAAGCAGAACCCATGGCAACAGCTATCAAAGCACAGCCGGACTCCGCCCCGTTGACGGGGGTGCCGCTGTACATCGCCGCGATCCTGATCGGGCTCGGCAATTTCCTGGTGGTGCTCGACACCACCATCGCCAACGTCTCGGTGCCAACGATCGCCGGCAATCTCGGCGTGTCGTCGTCCCAGGGGACGTGGGTGATCACTTCCTACGCAGTTGCGGAGGCAATCACCGTTCCCCTCACCGGCTGGCTCGCCAAGAAGTTCGGCGCCCAGCGCACCTTCATTACCTGCTACCTGGCGTTCGCGGTCGGATCGCTGTTGTGCGGCTTGTCGGGCTCACTCGGCATGCTGCTTGGGATGCGCGTTCTGCTCGGGCTCTTCGGCGGACCGATTGTGCCGCTGTCGCAGATGCTGTTGCTCCGCATCTTCCCCAAGGAGAAGGCAACCCTCGCTACCGTCATCTGGGCGATGACCACGCTGATCGGTCCCGTCGCGGGCCCGATCCTGGGCGGGATTATCTGCGACAATTACGGCTGGGCGTGGATCTTCTTCATCAAGGTGCCGATCGCGGCTGCCGGCGGCATGGGTCTCATGATGCTGCTGCGCGGTCAGGCGGATCCCAAATTCCCCGCCTTCATCGATAGGGTTGGCCTCGGTCTGCTCATCGTCTGGGTCGGAGCACTGCAGATCATGCTCGATGAGGGCCGTAACCATGATTGGTTCGCCTCGGCCGAGATCCGCACGCTGGGAATCGTCGCGGCCATCGGCTTCATTGCCTTCCTGATCTGGGAGCTCACCGAGAAGAACCCGATCGTCGACCTCAAGATCTTCCGCCACCGCGGCTTTGTCGGTGCCGCGACGACCTACTCCGTCGGCTTCGGTGCCTTCTTCGCCAGCATCGTCATCGTGCCGCTCTGGCTGCAGTCCAACATGGGCTACACCGCGACCTGGGCCGGCTACGCGACCGGCATCATGGGCATCCTCGCGGTGGTCTGTTCCCCGCTCGTCGGCAAGGCAGTGGAGAAGTTCGATGCGCGGCTGATCGTCTGTCTCGGAGTCCTCGGGCTCGCCGGCGTCATGCTGTGGCGCATGTGGACCTTCAACAACGATGTGACCTTCCTGCAGATGGCCTGGCCGATGCTGGTGACCGGCGTGTTCATGGTCATGTTCTTCGTGCCCGTGACCGGCCTCGCCATGGCCAGCGTCGAGCCGGAGGAGCAGGCGAACGCGGCAGGCCTGTCGAACTTCACGAGAACGCTGGCCGGCGCGTTCGCGACGTCGCTCATCCAGAGCGGCTGGCAGAACGCAACGCGTACCAACCAGACCGAGCTGGCCGGCGCGATGACCAACGGAACTCAATTGCTCGCGGCGACCGATGCTGCCGGCATGCCACATGACTCCTCGGTCAGCCTGCTGTCGATGATCGTCGAAGGCCAAAGCGTAATGCTCGCCACGCTCAATATGTTTGGCGTGATCGCCGTCGCCCTTGGCATCGCCGCGGTGATCATCTGGCTCGTTCCGAAGCCCAATGGTCCGATCGACACCAGTGGCGCTCATTGATTTCAAAATCAACAGTCTAGGAGGTCGTGATATTCTGAAAACGACACAGCCGAAGCAAAAGAATTACATTAACTTTGTTCAGCCGTTCACTTCGAAATTCATATTACAATCGCGCGAGATATTAAGGCATACTAAGATGAAGACTGTTTCGATCTCGTTGTCCGTCCTTCTGTCTACTCTGTCCATGACGGGCGTAGCCCATGCGCAGAGTTTCGACGGCCCGTCGGTCGGCGTGCAGGCAGGGTGGATCGAAAACAAGGTGCGCGATCCCAAAACCGGCCTTGGTGTGGTGTCGGCCGATACCTCGAAGGACTCCGCCGTCTTCGGTGGCTATGCCGCTTACGACAAGGAATTCGGAAAGTTCGTCCTCGGCGCCGAGATCGGCGCGAACTTCGGGACCAGCGACACCGTGAGCAGCAGCACCGGCGCGAACCGCGTCATGCTCGACTCAAAGCGGTCGTTCGATTTCACCACCCGCGCCGGCTACCTCGTGACTCCCAAGACACTGCTCTATGGACGCGCCGGCTATACGAACGATCGCGTCAACACGACGATCGTTTCGCCGACGCTCACCGGGAGCGCCTCGGAGGACCGCGACGGCTGGCTCGTCGGCGGCGGTGTCGAGCGCATGGTAACCGACCATGTCTCCGCCAGGCTCGAATATCGCTATGCCGATCTGAGCAACGGCGATCGCCTTTATAGCCGCCGCCAAGTCCTGACCGGCATCACCTTTCGCTTCTAGCCCCGTAATCCACGCAGCCCTGAACGGAGCGGGTGTCATGGTCTCTGGCCCGACGCCCGCGTCCTTTCGAGCCCCCGTGTCGCCGGGTCGCGATCCATCCAGGTTCAACAATATGCCCACACCAGCCCTCGCCTTGTCCACCGCGCCCGTCCAAATCGCCAGGACCCAATGCTTACTCGGCTCTGTATCGGGATACTGAGCCTGTTCCCGATGGTCACTGCGGCACTCATGACGGTCGTCTACAGCCTTCCGATTGCCGCAATAATTGCCGGCGTGGTCGCGGTCACGTTCATGAGCCTTCTGCCGCGCGGAGACGGGCGGAGGTCATAATTCTTCGCGTCTCCGTCCTCCACCTCGCCCAGGTGCGCACAGATCTCAACGAAACAGCAACTTCCGCGTTCAGGCCGGGTCGCCGACGGTCTACATAGCAGGCTGCCAACGGCAGCTATCGACGCTTGCTAACTGAAAGCTGCCAGTCAGCTTGCGGCCCGACTTGCTCGTTCACCGGATACAGCTCGTCGCCGCGCGAACGGCCGCTTCATCCGGAACCGGTCATTCGCTATCTTCCTCCTGAACGACGGCTTCGTCCCCAAAGCCGGTCAAAAGCTGTGCCCGACTAGCCTATGAACGAACAGCAGGTTGTAGGGAGCGATTCCGTGCCATCGAATGTCGGCTATGTTGGCGACTTCTGGTGGATATGTTGATGCGGCTGAATGTCAGCCTTCCCAATTGAAGCCTGAAACCGAAATGGCCTGTTAAGCCCGCTTGGACGCAAGCCAGATGATATCCGGCATGTGTTCGCCCACTGCGTCAGGTGTGACGGAGAGCTCCTCAACGGCAAAGCCTGCCGTGCCGAGCCGCTCGCGGAAAACTTCGTCGGGATAAGCTGACCATACTGCCAGGATGCCGCCCGGCCGTAGCGCGGCATGTGCGGCGCGCAGACCCCATGCGCAATAAAGACGTTCGTTGGCGACAGTAACCAACCCGTCTGGACCGTTGTCGACATCGAGCAGGATCGCGTCGAATGCGTTGGCACCCCCCACGATCACGTCGTGGACGTCCCGCATGTCGATTAAGACCCGGGGATCGTCGAGCGAGCCGCGAAAGAGGTGCGCAAGCGGACCCCGAGCCCAGGCGACAACGGATGGCACGAGTTCTGCCAATACGATCACTGCTTCTTTCGAGAACACTGATCGGGCCGCGGCAAGGGTAAAACCCATACCGAGGCCGCCGATCAAGACGTGACGCGCCCGCTCGCCTAACCGTTCATAGACCAGCGTTGCCAGTGCCTCCTCGGAACGGCTTG
>Ga0068862_100002076_pt1 | contig 18077 bp, 11 predicted proteins | sample KBSSwiS52_FD_66598 | JGI IMG/M metagenome (GOLD analysis project Ga0068862, IMG submission 66598) | Switchgrass rhizosphere microbial communities from Kellogg Biological Station, Michigan, USA - KBS Switchgrass S5-2 | ecosystem: Host-associated > Plants > Roots > Rhizosphere > Soil ... | reverse complement strand
CTGTCCTGCGCCCACGGCGTGAAGAACACCGGCGGCACCTCGCCCTTCACCTCGCTGTACTTCGCATCCTTCGCGAGCCCGACGATCTCCATCTTGAGGTCCTTCGACCCTGAGAAATCCATCCGCTTGCCCACGGCATCGCGGCCGAGCTTGAACTTCTTCGCGAACGCCTCGTTCACGATGGCGACCTGCGGCGTGCCGACGCGGTCCTGCGCCATGAACTCACGGCCGGACACGAGCGGGATGCCTAACGTCTTGAAGTAGCCCGGACTCACCTCGTTGAAGCGCGAGTTGCTGTCGACGTCCGGGCCCGACTTCCAACCCTCGACCTCGACGTCGTTGCCCCAGCTGCTGTTCTGCAGCAGCCCCACGAGCGCGCTCGTCACACCCGCGACACCGGGCTGGCTGCCTAACGCTTCCTCCACCCGCCGCAGGAACTGCTGCGATCGCTCAGGCGAGTAGCCGTTCCGGTCCGGGGCCAGCGAGAACGTCACCACGTTCTCGACGCGGATCCCGAGATTCACTCGGCTCACGTTCATGAGGCTGCGCACGAACAGGCCCGCACAGATGAGGAGCGCCATCGAGAGCGCGATCTGCACGGTCACGAGCGAGCTGCGGAACCGCGTCGCCGCACGCGTCCCGGAGTGCTTGCCCGAGTTCGCCCGCAGCGTCGTCACGAGATCGGGGCGGGTGCTGTGCAGCGCGGGATACATCCCGAACAGCAGGCCGGTCACCACCGACAGGCCCGCGGCGAACACGACGACGGTCGGGTCGACGGCGAACTTCAACGTCGAGGACGCGTCGCTCGGGAGCAGCGCCGCCAACCCGCCGAGTGTCCCCCGCGCGACCAGCAGACTCACGATGCCGCCAAGCGCCGCCAGCAGGACGGATTCGGTGAGCAGCTGGGTGAGGAGCTGGCGGCGCCCCGCGCCGAGCGACAGTCGGACCGCCATCTCCATCGATCGGGTTGCGGCGCGCGCGAGCAGCAGATTCGCGATGTTCGCGCACGCGATCACGAGGACGATCGCCGTGATGCCGATGAGCAGGAGCAGCGGAGTCTTTACGCGCCGGTGCAGTGTGCTCTGGCCGCGCGCGCCATCCGAGACGATGACCTCCTTCGCGCGGAACCGCTCCATCGTCTTCTCGCTCATCCCCTGCTGCAGCTTCGCCTCGACGTCATTGATGATGGGCTTGTAGATCCCGTTGGCGCTGCGCTGTGCCGCTTCCGCCGTGACGCCGGGTTTGAGCCGCGCGAACAGGTAGATCCAGTAGCTCGTGCGGCGCTCGTACTGGCCCGCCCTGAAGAGGGGAGTGAGTGCCGTGCGCATGGTGATCGGCGCGTAGATGTGCGGGCGGTACCCGAGCGTCGTGCCCTCGAACCCCTGCGGCGCCACACCGACAATGGTCATCGGCTGCCCGTTCACGATGATGGATTGGCCGACGACCGACGGGTCCTTCCCCAGCCGGGTCTCCCAGTAGTTGTATGCGAGCACCGCGACCTGATGGGCGCCGATGGTCTGGTCATCGGCGGGGCCGAGCAGCCGCCCGACGGCGGGCTGGAGCTGGAGCACAGGGAAGTACGATCCGGACACGAACAAGCCCTGCGCGTCGAGCGTCTGGTTTCGGAAGGCCAGGTTCGCGCTGAAGCTGCGATGCCCCGCAATGCCGGTGAAGACCCTCTGGGCCTTCTCGAGGTCGCGGAACATCGGATAGCTCCAGACCTCGGTGCAGTCGCCGGCCTGCGAGCAGGATTGCGAGCCCGGATTCGGGCCGGGCGCCGCGAGGTTCACCAGGGATCCCGGGTTCGGAACCGGAAGCGGCCGGAGCAGCATCTGGTTGAACAGCGAGAAGATGGCAGCGTTCGCCCCGATCCCGAGCGCGAGGGACAGGACAGCGACGGCGGTGACGAACGGCGTCCTGAAGAGCGTACGGAACGCCAGCTTGATATTGGCCATGGGTCGGGGAGAAGAGACGTTCGGTTTGACAAACATCGGCAGACGAACGTTTGCAGTTTCGCCCCAACCAACGCCCGAAATCCGCTTACCGCCCCGCTTACGTGACGACCCGTAACGGGTCGACCGCTCGCCCGTAAGCAGCCACTAAGCGCCAGTGTCCAGTTTCCTGCGTGACTGAACGCCGCCGCGGCCCCCGCGCTGGCGACACACGAAACAGCGCGAGGAAGCGCTACAGGCACGAGGACCTACCCATGTCACGCCTTCACATTGGACGCCGCTTCGACGCGGCTTACCGTTTCGATCTTCCGCGCGTCGCGCACATCGTCGCGGATCTCGACGACCTCGCGTTCGCCAGCCCGAATACCAGCGTGGTGCGCCGGTCGGCGATCGGGCACGTCGCGTCCTTATGGCAGCGAGCCGTGGGACGGCTGCTCGCATTCCGCAGGCTCGCGGCGGCGAGCGTAATAGCGGCGAGCGCCATGGCCGTCGTGGCCTGCGGCGACTCGACCGGTCCAGCAAGCCCGCCTGTCGTCGTCGAGGTTCGCGTGTCGCCGCTCGCGATCGTACTGGAGGAAGGCAAAGAGCTTCAGCTCCAGGTATTCGCGTTCGACTCGGACGGCAGGCTGGTGACGGGCCGCCGCGTGACGTGGCAGAGCGACGCTCCGGGAGTCATCGCCGTCTCACCGACCGGACACATTCGCGCGTTGGGCCACGGCTATGCCGCGGTCACCGCGACGATCGAGGGCCAGAGCTCGTCGACGGCCATCACGGTGCCGGAGCGGGAGCCGCAGTAAGCTCGGGCTCTGTGGCGTCACGGCTTGCGTGGCGCCGGCTTGCACTCGACGGCATCGCTGTCAGTGATCGAGAACGTGAACGGCTGTTGCACCACCTGGCGCACCTTCCGGCCGTCGATCTCGGCCGGAAGGAACTGCATCTTCGGCAGCGCCTCCCAGACCGACTCGACGAAGCCACGGTCGCTGTAGGCGAGCAGCTTGAGCGTCGACCGGTCGGCGTGGCCGAGCGTGTCGACCACGAACTGGACGGTCACGCACCCGCTGACGCCGGCCTGCCGGAGGTCCATCGGGTATCTCGGCTGCGGGGAGCCACGCGCCGGGACGACAGGCTTCGTAACCTGAAACTCGAAGAATGCGCGAGGGACAGGGTCGACCAGAAACTCGCGTGCCAGGTACTCCCCCTCGGTCACGCGGAGCGAATCGCTCACGTGAGGGTCGGAGTTTGGCGGCGTGAGGCGAACGCGATAGGTCCCGGCGCCGGGGGCGATCAACGAGAAGGTGCCATCGGCGCCGGTTTGCCCGGTAGTGAGCACCGAGTCGTTCGTTCCGAGCAGCTCGGCGGCGACCTTATCCATGACGACGCGCTTGGCTCGGTCGACGACGCGACCTGCGACGACGGTCTGCGCGTGAGCGGCCGAGGCGAAAGCGGCGAACAGGACGACCCATTTGGTGTGCGACATCACGGCGGCAACTCCGGTGCGACTGACGAGCGGACTCTTTGCCATTCCGAGCCTTTGTCATTCCGAGCCGACAGGCGAGGAATCCCTGGCATCACGAGCGAGAGGCAAGAAATTGGGGTCCGATTCGAATTACAAGCGTTGGAATGCTGCCGCCGCGACAGAACGATGTAATTCGAGTCTGACGTCTGACCCCAATTTCTGAGGGGTCTCTCGGCCGAGATGCCAAGGATTTCTCGATGCGCTCGGAATGACAAGGAGGCCTAACGCGCGTTGTCCGTACCCAGCCCCACGACCGCGCCGTCGGCCACGACCCAGACGCGGTCGCCGGGCTCGATCGCAATGTCGCCAAGCCCCGTGAACTCGCCGAAAGCCGGCAGCACGGCGGTCTGTCGGCGAAACCAGAAGCACGGGAGCCACGCACGCTCGCGGCCCGGCCCGGTGAGGCGCGCGCCCGGATGGACATGTCCGCAGATGACGTAGCCATCGACGGACACCGCGGGCTTGTGCGTGAACACGAACGGCGGGTCGACCACCGGGCCGTCCACGCACGTGACGTCGATCGCGGGACCAGGGTCGCCTGCGCGCACGTCGTGATTACCGCGCACGAGCAGCATCTCGATCGCCGCGTTCCGGCTCCGCCACTCACCAACCACGCGCGTCGTCTCCGGCTCACGCCCCTCGCGTGCGTGGAGGAAATCGCCGAGGAACACGATCCGCGTCGCGGCCGTGTGCGCGAGTGCGGCGCCGAGCCGGTCGAGGGCGGCGGTGGTCGTGCCGCGTGGTACCGGGATCCCCGCCGCGCGAAACGTCGCCGCCTTGCCGAAGTGCGTGTCGGCGACGAGCAGCGTGCGCGTGCGTTCCCAGTACGCCGCGCACTCGGGCAGCAGCACGAGACGCTCGCCGGCGACGTCCGCGACGACCGCATTGGCGGAAGACGATGTCACCCGGGTCATCCGGCCGCGCGCTCCAGCGCGAGCTGCATGCGCCGGATCCGGTCCGTGAGCGACTCGGACGAGACGCGCTCGCGCGCGCGATCCACCAGGAGCGGGAACGCGAGCGGCGTCACACGACGCGGCTGCCTGACGACGATGGTCGCGCGCGACAGGCGGCGGAGCGTCGCCGCGAGACGCGTGCTCTCGAGCTGCCGCTCCAGGACTTCGCGCGTAGCCTGCGACAGGAGCAGGTTCCCGGGATCGTAGCGCTGCAGCACATCGAAGAACAGGCCGCTCGACATCTGCAGCTGTCGCGCCGTCTTGCCCGATCGGGGGAAGCCGGGAAATACGAGCCCCGCGACGCGCGCGAGCTCGCGGAACTGCCGCCGCGCCATCTCGGTCGCGTTGAGTGCCGCCTGGATGTCGTCGACGAGATCCTCGGGACTGAACAGCGATGCCGCGAGCCCGGCGGCGAGCGGCGGCTCCGTCGGCGACAGCAGCTCGAACCCGTGGTCGTTCGAGGCCATGGAGAACGTGATCGGCGCGTGCCGCGCGAGTCGATACGCGCATAACGCGGACAGCCCCTCGTGGACGAGCCGCCCCTCGTACGGATAGACGAACAGGTGCCAGCCCTCCCGGGTCTTCACCTGCTCGATCAGGAGCTCGTCCGCCGCCGGAAGGTGCGACCACTTGCGCTGCACGGCAAACAGCGGCTGGAGCGCCGCCATCTCCGGCCCGCGGACGATGCCCTGCCCCGCTTCGGCAAGACGGTCGCGCACGAGCGACGCCAGCTGCCTCGACAGCGGCAACCGGCTTCCCTGCCAGCGCGGGATCGCGCCCTGCCCGTTCGGCGCGCGACGCACCCACGCCTTCATGTCGCGCACCCGTACGAACTCCAGCGGCGTACCGGCGAACATGAACCGGTCTCCGGGCCTGAGGCGCGCGACGAACGACTCTTCCACCACGCCTAACGCACCGCCGCGGAGGTACTGCACGGCGATCTGTGCGTCGCCGACGATGGTGCCGATGGACATGCGGTGGCGGCGGGCGATCTCGTGGTTCGTGACGACGTACCGGCCGTCCACGAGCGTGATGCGCGCGTACTCGGGGTATGCGCGCAACGCGTCGCCGCCGTACGTCAGGAACTCGATCACCCACGCCCATTCGACGTCGCTCAGCTCGGCGTATGCGCGCGTCGTCCGAACCTCAGCGAGCAACTGGTCCGGCTCGAACCCGCCGCCGAGCGCCACGGTGACGACGTGCTGGGCGAGGACGTCGAGGGGGTGCTCCATCTGCAGCCGTGATTCGAGTGCGCCGCGCTCGACGCCGTCACGCGCCGCGGCGATCTCCACCAGCTCCAGCGCATTCGTCGGCACGCACGTCACTCGGCTCGTCGCACCGGGGCGGTGCCCGCTGCGCCCCGCGCGCTGCAGGAGGCGCGCGACGCCTTTCGGGCTCCCGACCTGCAGTACGCGATCGACCGGCGTGAAGTCGACGCCGAGGTCGAGCGACGACGTCGCGACGACGCAGCGCAACCGGCCGGTGCGGAGCCCGTCCTCGACCCACTCGCGTCGCTTGCGCTCGAGAGAGCCGTGGTGCAGCGCGATCACGCCGGCCCAGTCGGGGCGTGCGGCGAGGATCGCCTGAAACCAGATCTCCGTCTGCGAGCGGGTGTTCGTGAAGACGATGGCGGTGTCGCCTTCCTCGATGGCGGCGACGACCTGCGGCACCATCTGCGTGCCGAGGTGCCCGGCCCACGGGAAGCGCTCGATGACGGGTGGGATGAGCGCGTCGATGATGACGTCCTTCGGGTCCACGCCCCGCACAATTCGGGCTTGGCTGTCATTCCGAGCGGAGCGCGCGCGGAGCGCCCGCGCAGGTGAGGAATCGCAATCGTCCCGGTCGAGAGGCTCGCACCTAACGCCAAGCAACGCCTGCGTCGCGTCCTCGATGTTCCCGATGGTAGCGGACAGCCCCCAGGTGCGGAGCCCGGGTTGGTGAAATCGCAGCCGCGCCAGCGCAAGCTCCACCTGCACGCCACGCTTGGTGCCCATGAGCTCGTGCCACTCGTCGACGACGACGAGGCGGAGATCGCCGAAGATCGCGCGCGCATCGTCACGGGCCAGGAGCAGCGAGAGGGATTCCGGCGTCGTGATGAGCGCCGTGGGCAGCCGGCGCCGCTGGCGAGCACGCACGGCCGCGGGCGTGTCGCCCGTGCGGGATTCCAGCGACCACGGAATGTCCAGATCGCGCAGGGGCTCGCGCAGCGCCTGCTCGGTGTCGGCCGCGAGGGCGCGAAGCGGTGTGATCCAGAGAACGCGCAGCGCCGGCGATCGGTCCCGGCGCGGCTTGCGCGGCGGCCCGCTGGCGTTAGGCGTCGTCCGGAATGCCTGCCGCTCGTCCCGCCATTCAATCAACGGACCGAACCAGACGGCGAGGGTCTTGCCGGTTCCGGTGGCGGCATGCACGAGCCCACTCTGGCCGGCGCAATACGCGTCCCACACCTCGCGCTGGAACGCGAACGGCGTCCACCCGCGTGATGCGAACCATTCATCTACTCCGTCATTCCGAGCGGAGCCCGCACGAAGCGCAGGCGGAGGCGAGGAATCCTTGCTGTCCGAGTCGAGGGGCCGGTCTCTCGGTCGGGACGCCAAGGATTCCTCGCCTCCGTCGCTGCGCGGCTCCGCTCGGAATGACGTCATGCCATCAACGCCCGCAGCGTTTCAATGGTATCGGCATCCTCCGGCTTCTTGTCCGTACGCCAGCGCAGGATCCGCGGAAACCGCACCGCCACACCCGACTTGTGACGCGGCGACGGCTGAATGCCCTCGAAGCCGAGCTCGAACACGTGCACCGGCTTCACATGCCGCACCGGCCCGTACTTCTCCACCGTGTTCGCCCGAATCCAGCGATCCAGATCGGCAATCTCCGCGTCCGTGAGCCCCGAGTACGCCTTCGCGAACGGCACCAGCACGCCGTCCGCCCACACCGCGAACGTGTAGTCCGTGTGCAGCGACGCCCGCCGCCCGTGACCCGCCTGCGCGTAGATCATCACCGCGTCGATCGTGAATGGCTGCACCTTCCACTTCCACCATCCGCCCTTCCGTCTCCCCACGCCGTACACGCTGTCGCGTTGCTTGAGCATCAGCCCCTCGGCGCAACGCTCGCGCGCTTCCCCGTATGCCGCGCGGGCGTCATCCCACGAGCTGAGCGAGACGACCGGCGACGGCACGAACACCGTGCTGCGCGTCGCCTCGATCGTATCGAGCATTGCCCTTCGCCGCTCGGCCAGCGGCGCGCTGCGGAGGTCGCGCCCCTCGAGCTCCAGGAGATCGTACGCGATGAGCACGACCGGCACGTCGGTCAGGATCGACCCGCCTAACGACTTACGACCGATGCGGCGCTGCAGCTGCGCGAACGCGAGCGGCTTCCCTTCCTTCCACGGCATGATCTCGCCATCCAGCACCGTCCCGTCAGGCAGAAAGTCCGCCGCCGCCGCGATCTCCGGGAACCGTTCGGTGACGAGCTCCTCGCCGCGCGACCAGATGAACGTCTGCGCGCTCCGTCGAATCACCTGCGCGCGGATGCCATCCCACTTCCACTCGGCCTGCCACGCTGACGCGTCGCCGAGCGCGTCGAGCTCATCCTCGAGGGGATAGGCGAGGAAGAACGGGTACGGGCGCGACACGTCGGCGTCGGACGTCTCCTCCGCCAGCAGCGCCGTAAAGGACTCCGGTCGCGGCAGCCACGTCCCACTCAGTCGGTGCGCGATCACGCCTTCGTCCACTCCGGTCGCGCGAGAGAGCGCGCGCACGACGAGCTGCTGCGACACACCCACGCGGAAGCCGCCCGTGATGAGCTTGTTCCAGATGAACCGCTCCGTGCCGCCCAGCTCGCGCCACGAGCGCCCAATGCTCGCGCGCTGCGCTTCCTCGCTCTTCGTCGCGAGCGGCAGCAGTCGCTCGTCGATCCAGCGATGCAGCGGGACGTCCGTCGTGCTCTCCGCGTCAGGCAGGAGGAGCGACATCGTCTCGGCAAGGTCGCCGACGGCGTCGTAGCACTCGTTGAAGAGCCACTCCGGCACCTGGGTTTCCTCCATCGCCCACGTCGCGAGACGCCTGACCGGAATGAGGCGCTTCGGCCGACCGCCGCTCAGGAACCACACGGCCCACGCGGCGTCGGCGGGCTCCGCCGAGCGAAAGTACTCCACCATCGCATCGACCTTCTCGTTCGTGCGCATGGTTTCATCGATCGCGGCGAACAGGCGCGCGAACGTCTTCACGCCGTGACCTCCTCGCCCGCGACCTCGACCGGGTCGGTATCCTCCTCGCCCTTCCACAAGCTTGCGACGGCCTTCGCCTCGATGCCGCGTTCGGTAAGCCACCTAACGAGCGGCTCCCGCGTCCCGTGCGTGACCCACACGCGCTCGGCGCCAGTGCCCTCGACCGTCGCGAGGAGCGACGGCCAATCGACGTGATCGGACAGTACGAACCCGCGATCCAGCGCGCGCCGTCGCCGATTGCCGCGGACACGCATCCATCCGGACGCAAAGCCCGTCGAGATGCTGCCGAATCGTCTGAGCCACGTGCTGCCCGCGGCTGACGGCGGCGCGACCACGAGGCTTCCGCTGAAGTCGTGGCCGCGCGGCATTCCGCTCGCGTACTGCGTCTCCGCGAGCCTGACGCCTCCGCGGCGGTAGTCGCGATTCAGCCGCTCCACCGCGCCGTGCGTGTAGACTGGCCCGAGGTCGGCGTCCGCCAACCCTGCGAGCAACCGCTGCGCCTTGCCCAGCGCGTAGCCGAACAGCACGGAGGCGCGACCGTGGTCGCGGTTGGCACGCCACCACGCACGGATCTCGTCGAAAACCGCCCGGTCCGGCGTCCATCGATAGATTGGAAGCCCGAACGTGCTCTCGGTGATGAACGTGTGGCATCGCAGGAGCTCGAACGGCGTGCACGTGGGGTCCGGCTCGACCTTGTAGTCGCCCGACGCGACCCATACCTCCCCGCGATGTTCGACGCGTATCTGGGCGGAGCCGAGAATGTGGCCGGCGGGGTGGAGGGAGATGCGGACGCCGCTGACGTCGACGGGCTCTCCCCAGTCTACGGCGCGGATCGTAGTACTCACTCCGAGCCGCGTGCGAAGGACAGATTCCCCCTCGCGCGAGCTGAGGTACCGATGGGATCCCCACCGAGCGTGGTCGCCGTGGCCGTGCGTGATGACGGCGCGCTCGACGGGCTGCCACGGATCGATGTAAAAATCCCCGGCCTCGCAATACAGGCCCCGCTCGGCGAGTCGAAGCAACGTCATGAGAGGCGCTGACAGATCAGACTTCGTGCCCGCGGCGGCGTCGAGGAGCCATGCGTGAAATATCACCGCGGGGTAGTGTCATTCCGAGCGACCGAAGGGAGTCGAGGAATCGGCGGGCGGTGTCATTCCGAGCGGAGCCGCGAAGCGGCGGAGGCGAGGAATCGCACTCGTCCCGGCCGAGGGGCTTGTCCCTCTATCGGAAGGATGGCGATTCCTCGCCTCCGCCGGCGCTTCGCGCGGGCTCCGCTCGGAATGACACAATACTCGGCGATTCCTCGCTCCGTCTCGGAATGACAAAGTGAGATGAAACTCCTCATCCTCGGCGCATCCGGCGCCACCGGACGCTGGCTCGTGACGCTCGCTGCCCAGGCCGGGCACGACGTGACCGCGCTCGTGCGGCCGAGCACGGCGTTCGACGCACCCGCCGGCGTGCGCGTCATCCGCGGCGACGTCGTCGACCCCGCCATCATCGCGACCGCGGTCGAGAACAAGGACGCCGTCGCGTCGTGTCTCGGGATCCGTCGTGCCAGCAAGTTCCCATGGGCGCCCATCCTGTCGCCGCCGGATTTCACGGCGAGCGTTGCATCCGCGCTCATCCCCGCGATGTCGCACGCCGGCGTGCGACGAGTTGTGGCGATCAGCGCTGGCGGCGTGGCGGAGAGTATCACCCAACTGACCACGCCCGTGCGCTGGATGGTTGGAGCCGGCACCATTGGCGTCGCCTACCGGGACCTGGCCGAGATGGAGCGACTGCTCTCGGCGAGTCTACTGGATTGGCTGGCGGTTCGACCGGTGACGCTCATGAACGGCCCGCCGACGGGGCGCGTCGGCAAGGTCGAGAAATATGGATTGTTCTCGATCGTTCGCCGTACGGACGTCGCCGCATGGATGCTCGGCGCGCTCGCCCGTCCGACGCCGTACGTCGAGCAGACAGTGCTGCTCGGGACAGTCTGGGGCCGCGGTTGAGCTCTGACCACTACATGGCACGCATGGTTCTCCATGAACCCGCGACTCTCCGTTTGCGCGCAGATCTTGCGGGTAGGTAACCCCCTTGCATGAACGTCGACCGAGAACGGCCGGAGCAGGCAGCCAACTCGCACCCGACGCCAGATACTGACCCCGACGCGGCGCGAGTCCACCTCGCTCGCGTGCTGGCGCAGTTTCCTGGCGCCGTTGCCGTGTATTCTGGTCCGCAGCATACCTTCCGCGCCGCCAGTGCCGCCTACCGCGCGTTCATAGGCGGGCGCGACGTCATCGGCCTTCCGATCCGGGAGGCGCTGCCGGAGCTCGACGGCCAGGGATTCTTCGAGCTGCTCGACCGCGTCTACACGACCGGCAAGCCGGTGTCCGTCACAGACGTGCCTGCCCGCTGGGACTCCAATGGAGACGGCCGTCTCGAGTATCACCGCATCGACTTCATCTACCAACCGCTCGTTACGGCCGACGGCACCGTGGAAGGAGTCGTCGCGCTCGTCCAGGACGTCAGCGAGCGGCACGCCGCGGTCGCCGCGCTCGCCGCGAGCGAGGCACGGTACAGGCTCGCCGTCGACGCGACGCGACTCGGCACCTGGTCGTGGGATGTCGCGAGCGACATCGCGACGTTCGACGACCGCGTCCGTGAGCTCCTCGGCCTCGGCGACGAGGACACCCTGACACGCGCCAGCATTCTCGCGACGCGCATCCATCCCGACGATCGCGAGCGGGTGAATGCGGAGCTCATGCACGCTGCCGACCCTGCGGGCGACGGTCGCTTTCAGGGCGAGTACCGCATCGTGCACGAGGATGGCACCGAGCGATGGGCGCTGGCATTCGCGCGCAGCCACGTCCCCGGGAACGGCCAGGACGCGAGCGCCGTGCAGCTCATCGGGACGGTCCTCGACATCACCGATCAGAAACACGCCGAAGCGCGGCAGCGCGTGCTCGCGCGCGTCGGCGGGGACATGCTGCTTGCCGCCGACGAGCAGGTGGCACTCCAGCATCTCGTCAGCGCCGCGGTTGCCGACCTTGTGGACTGGGCCGTCGTCGACGTGATCGAGCCGGACCGTCGAACAGCGCGACGCGTGGCGATGGCGCATGCCGATCCGGCGAAGCTCGACGTCATGCGCGAGATGGAGTCACGCTACCCCCCGGACCCCGCGCGTCCGACGCTCGGCCGCGACGCGCTGGCGACGGGTCGGTCGCAGCTCTACGCCGCCGTCGATGAGACAATGGTCGCAAGCATGGCCCGTGACGCCGAGCAGGCGCGGCTCGCACGGATCATGGGCCTGCGGTCGGCGATGGTCGTGCCGCTGCAGACCCGCGAGGGCCCGTTCGGTGTCGCGGCGTTCGGCTCCGGCCGCCGCACCTTCACGCGCGAGGATCTCACCGTCGTCGAAGAGATCGGGCGGCGCGCGTCGCTCGCGGTCGAGAACGCGCGGCTCGTCGCGGCAGCCCGGCGCGCTCAGGAGGACGCGGAGCGCGCGGCGAATCGCACGGCAAGACTGCAGACGCTGAGCGCGGCGCTGGCCTCGGCGCTCACACCTAACGACGTGGCGACTGCCGCCGTCAGCGAGGGCGTGGCCGCCATCGGTGCCGACGCGGGCGTGCTGGTGCTCATCGATCCCGACGGCCAGACGCTCGAGGTCGTCGCGTCGCGCGGGTACGACCTGCGACAGATCGAGCGCTGGCGACGCTTCCCGCTGTCCACCGACGTGCCGCTGTCGGATGCCGTCCGCAGCGGCGAGCTCGTGGTGGTCGCGTCGGCCGAGGAACGCCTCGCGCGGTATCCGAACATCGGCGCAGACGTTCCGGCGGCGTATCAGTCGTCGATCTCCGTTCCGCTCGTGGCGGAAGGGCGAAGCTTCGGCGCGCTCGGGCTGAGCTTTCGTGACACGATCGTCGTCGGGGCCGAGGACCGGGAGCTGCTGCTCGCCGTCGCGCGACAGTGTGCGCAGGCCGTGCGTCGCGCTACGCTGTTCGACGCCGAGGCAGTCGCGCGCGCGTCCGCCGAGGCGGCGGGGCGACGACTGGCGTTTCTCGCCGACGCCAGCGCGGCGCTGTCGTCGCTCGACTACGAGGAGACGCTGCAGCACATCGCAAAGCTCGCCGTGCCGTTTTTTGCGGACTACGTCAACATCGATCTGCTCGACGACTCCGGGAACATCCATCGTGTGGCGTCCGCGCACGCGGATCCGGTGAAGGAAACCGTGCTGCGCCGGACGTGGCGGTACTACCCGCGCGCCGCCGACGCGGACCATCCGCTGCGCAAGGCGCTCGCGATCGCTGCGCCGACCATCGTGGCGGAGGTGGACGACGGCTGGCTACAGGCCTTGGCTCGCTCGCCCGAGCATCTCGCGGATCTACGGGCGCTGAACCCCCGGTCGGTGATCATCGTGCCGTTGGCCGCGCGCGGTCACAGGTCAGGGCTGGTGACGTTCGCGCGCTCGGACTCCGGCCGGCGCTACGGCCCCGATGACGTGTCGCTCGCCACGGAGATCGGCCGGCGGGCCGCCACGGCCGTCGACAACGCCCGGCTCTATCGCCAGAGCGAATCCGCTCGGCGCGAGGCCGAGGCGGCGAGCCGTGCGAAGGGTCAGTTCCTGGCGGTGATGAGTCATGAGCTGCGTACGCCGCTCAACGCCATCATCGGCTACAGCGAGCTGGTGGATCTCGGCGTGCACGGCCCGGTGACGGACGCGCAGCGCGACGCGATGACCCGCGTGCGGCGAAGTGGGCAGCATCTGCTCTCGCTGGTGAACAACGTCCTCAATCTCGAGCGCTCGGAGGTCGGGCAGCTGGAGACCGACTTCGCGACGCTCGCGGTCGCGCACCTGTTCGAGGACGCCGACGCACTGACGCGTCCGCAGGCGGAGGCGAAGCGGATCACGCTGTCGGTGGATGTGCCCCCACCGGATCTGGTGGTGCTGGGCGAGCACGAGAAGGCGAGGCAGGTGCTCGTGAACCTGCTGTCGAACGCGGTCAAGTTCACGGGCGCGGGCGGCCGCGTCGCGCTGTCGTACGAGACAGAGCCGGATGTGGTACGACTGCGCGTGACCGATTCGGGCCTTGGCATTCCAGCGGATGCGCTGGAGCGGATTTTCGAGCCGTTCGTGCAGCTCGACAGCGGCCTGACGCGAGCGGCGGAGGGCGCGGGGCTGGGGCTCGCGATCAGTCGCCGGCTCGCGCGGCTCATGGGAGGGGAGCTGACGGTGGAGAGCGAACCGGGGCGCGGGTCGACGTTCACGTTCTCGCTCGTCCGCGTTCCCGACGCCGAAACTGGCGAAAATGGGGTCAGACTCGATTAACATCGTTTCGTTTCAGGGCCGGCGGCGAATCAGGGGTGGGAGAGCCTGTCATTCCGAGCGGACGGCGGAGGCCAGGAGTCTTCGAGTGGTGGTTGATTTACCGCGGAGAGCGCGGAGAGGTGAATCACCGCACCGGTGCGATCGTACGAATCCGGCCGCTGGCGGAAACGCTGACGTGATCCCCTGACAGAGACCTGCGTCGTTAGGCGGGGTCGCGCGGGTCGGAGTGAATCGGATCCACCCAATACACGGCCTCCGGCACCTCGACCACCGGAATGTCGAGGTTGACGACGACTGCTTCCTGATCGCTGCGCACGACCACGCACTCGAGCGGCTCGTCGCGCGCCGCGTTGATCTCCTGATGCGGGACGTAGGGCGGCACGTAGATGAAGTCGCCCGGCCCCGCCTCGGCCACGAACTCGAGGGCGTCGCCCCAGCGCATGCGGGCACGTCCGCGCACCACGTAGATGACGCTCTCGAGCGCGCCGTGGTGATGGGGGCCCGTCTTGGCGTCGGGCCGGATGGTGACGGTGCCTGCCCAGATCTTCTGAGCGCCGGTGCGCGCGTGCGTGATCGCAGCGGCGCGCGTCATCCCCGCGGTCTGTGGCGTGTTCATGTCCAGCTCGCCGGCGCGTACGATGCGAACGCCGTGGTGGCGCCAGTCAGGGTGTTGGTCCGCAGTCATCGTCTCCTCTCCTTGGCGGGCGTGCGTGAACCCGGTCGCGTCAGCTGAAGGGAACGCGCAAGGCTGTGCAGTCTGTCCGCCAGCCGGACGGATCGCGAGTAGCGGCACACCGGTATTTGTGCGTGCCGGTTCCCTGCGAGACACCGACGTCGAGCACGACGATGCTTGCAGTCCACTCGTCCACCCGCGCCACCGACATGACAACGGGGTCGATCCAACCCGGCGGCGGCCGATGCTCGAGGTCCAGGGGCATCCTCGCGTACGTCCGCGGACAATCACGCAAAATCACGGCGCGACGCCCGGGAACGGTGAGTGCCTGCAGCAGGGCCGTGTCACCCTCCTGGTCGCCACGTTCACGCGTTAGGCACACCGTCACGCGCGAGCGTCCGGCGGAGTCCACCATCGGTGCCGGAGCGAGCGCCACCAACACGGCCCGTTGGGCGTCGAGGAGCTCCGCATTCGTGAACTGCAGGCTAGCGCCCGGCTCCCGGTCGGGCGTTCCGATAACGATGCGCGGAACGCCGCCGGGCGCCGTGTCACTCGCGAGCACGGTCGGCGGCAGGAATGGAGCGTTCGAATCCGATGGCAACGAGAACGCGATCAGCTGCTCGTAGCGCGTGGCGACCGGACGCCCGCGCAGCGTGGCAGGCGTGAAGGTCCACTTGGGAACGGCGCTCTTGGCACTGTGGCTGAAGAGGTCGTGGGTCGACTCGACCACCGTAAACGAGCCATAGGGAACATGACCGGCGGAATCCACGACGAAGCGAACGCGCGCCGTGCCGGTGACATGCGCCCGTAGAAGCATGTCGGGGTAGCGAGGCGCCGGGTTTCCGGGCGCTGCCGCCGGCGCCCGATCGACCTGGCAGACCAGATACGGCTCGGCCGTTGTCGATGGGCACGAGCCGCTCGATTGCGCGGCAGTCACGCGTGACCCACCCGCCGCCACGCAGCACGCCACCACCACTATCGCCGCCGTCGGTCTCATCTCTGTGCACCGTGTCGGGTCGCGAGCTCGCCGACATCAAGGTGCGATTCTCTGGTTAGGCAGGCAAGGAGGAGATGCCGCACGTAGGACCGGTGGGACGCATCGTCCCGGCGTGATTCCTTGCCTCTCGATTCTCCCGCCGAGCACATTATGGCCATGCCTGCGACCGGAACACCGCACCGGCGGTCGACGGAAGAGGAATTCTACCGCGCGCGAGACGCTGCGCCTGCCGGCGAGCGCTGGGAGCTCGTGGATGGCGAGGTGTTGGTGACGCCATCGCCGCACTGGATACACCAGCGTGTCATCGCGCGGTTGTTCGTGCGGATCGAGGCCTACGTTCGTCAGCATGCGCTCGGTGAGGCATTTCCGTCGCCGGTGGACGTCAAGCTCGAGCCTGGACTGGTGCTCCAGCCTGATCTGCTGGTCGTGCCGGCCGGAGAGCTCCGGCGACGCTCGGACGTCGTGCGTCGGCTTCTCCTGGCCGTCGAGATCCTTTCTCCGACCTCCGCGCGCCACGACCGCGTGACGAAGCGGCCGCGCTATCAACGGAATCGCGTTCCCGAGTATTGGATCGTCGACGACACGTCGCAGACCGTCGAGCGCTGGACGCCTGACGACGATCGGCCCGAGCTGCTCGCGGAGCGGCTCCTCTGGCATCCGGCGGGGGCTCCGGAAGCGTTCGTACTCGACCTCGTCCGTTTCTTCGCGGACGCAGCACCGGAAGACGAAGCGGCGGGATAGGAACGACAGCCGCATTGGACAGCGTTCGGGACGAAGCGTAACATCCTCGTCTCGTCCCTTTTTTCGGAGCTTCGAATGTCCCGCTTCCGATTCTCCGCCGCGCCGTTCGCGCTGCTCGCGCTGGCGCCCCTGGCACTCGGCGCCCAGGAAAAGCGCGCCGATACCCTTCTCACCGTCGAGAAGTACCTCGACTTCGAGCAGGTCGGCGAGCCGCGCGTGTCGCCCGACGGCTCGCAGATCACCTACGCACGTCGCTGGGTCAACAAGCTCGAGGACAAGTTCGAGTCATCGCTGTGGATCATGAGCATCGACGGCTCGAAGAATCGGTTCCTCACCAACGGCGGCGGCGCCAGCTGGTCGCCCGACGGCACCCGCATCGCATTTCTCGCCGAAGGCAAGCCGTCCGGCACGCAGATCCACGTCCGGTGGATGGACGCCGAAGGCGCGACGTCGCAGATCACGACGCTGAGCGACGCGCCCAGCGACCTTCGCTGGTCGCCCGACGGCAAGTGGATCGGCTTCAGCGCCGTCGTGCCGAAAGCGGTGCCGTGGAAGATCGACATGCCCGAGGCCCCGAAAGACGCGAAGTGGACCGGCGCGCCGCGCATCGTCCAGTCGCTGCACTTCCGTCAGGATCGACGCGGCTACGTCGAGCCCGGCAGTCGCCACCTCTTCGTCGTTCCCGCCGACGGCGGCACGGCCCGCCAGGTCACGACCGGCGACTGGAGTCTCGGCGCCCGCTTCGACGGGCAGGACGGCGGCATCGGGTGGGACTGGACGCCGGACGGCCGGACGATCATCGCCGACGGGCTCCCAGACTCCACGGCGGACCTGAACTACCGGAACTCGAACCTCTACGCGATCGACGTCGCGACCGGCACGATGCGGAAGCTCAGCTCGGTCGCAGGGCTGTGGGCGTCGCCCGTCGTGTCGCCCGACGGCAAGCACGTCGCGTACAGCGGCTACACGCAGGTGAAGGACAGCTATCACACGTCCGAGCTGTATGTGATGAACATCGACGGCTCGGGCGCGCGAAAGCTCTCCGGCGATCTCGACCGCGACGTCGGCGACCTCACGTGGGCGACGGACGGCAGCGGCATCTACTTCACCGTCGGCGACAGCGGCACGGCGAACCTGTACTTCGCACCTAACGCCGGCGGCGCGAAGCCCGTGACGACGGGCACGCACATGCTCACGAGCTTCTCGATGTCGAAGAGCGGCCGGGCGGCGGGCATCCGCAGCACGTCGAAGGCGCCCCCCGACATCGTGCGCATCACGTTCGCGCGCTCGGGCCCTGCGGAGGTCACGCAGCTCACGCGCGTGAACGACGACGTGCTCGCCCGCGTGAAGCTGGGTGACGTCGAGCGCGTGCGGTACACGTCGACGGGGAACACGATGGTGGACGGCTGGATCGTGAAGCCGCCGGGCTTCGATCCGTCGAAGAAGTATCCACTGCTCATGGAGATTCATGGCGGCCCACACGGCGCCTACGGCACGGGCTTCAGCTACCAGTTCCAGAACTTCGCCGCGAACGGCTACGTGGTCCTCTACACGAATCCGCGCGGCTCCACGGGCTACGGCAGCGCGTTCGGCAACGCGATCATGCACGCGTACCCGAGCGTGGACTATGACGACCTCATGGCCGGCGTGAACGCGGTCCTGAGCAAGGGCTACGTGGACACGACGCGCATGTACGTCGGCGGCTGCTCCGG
>Ga0068862_100002071_pt1 | contig 18100 bp, 18 predicted proteins | sample KBSSwiS52_FD_66598 | JGI IMG/M metagenome (GOLD analysis project Ga0068862, IMG submission 66598) | Switchgrass rhizosphere microbial communities from Kellogg Biological Station, Michigan, USA - KBS Switchgrass S5-2 | ecosystem: Host-associated > Plants > Roots > Rhizosphere > Soil ... | reverse complement strand
TCGACATTGATCAGGTCCGAGTCCCACGTGTGATAGCCGCCTTCAGTGGTCGTCAAATCCTTGAACGGATTGCCGGCTAGCGCGGCTGAGCACACTGCGACGGTGAGACCAGCAGCAACAGCCACAGAGCTAGGTTTGATGAGCATTGCGAAATCCCCGTTGTTGGCGAGGGTCGAAATGCTATCGCCCAGGCTGCGGGGATTGGATACCCCCTAGGGGGTACGAGAATTCAGCGCGGGTCAGTGCCGACACGCAATGCTCGCGATACTTCGTCGCTGCCTCCAGCACCCGCAAGTGCTTCATGACCATAGGGTTACATGTAAACCCACCTTGCCCATTGCTCGTATAGCCGAACGGTGGACGCGCCACTAAACAAGCTGGGGTGAGGCGGTACGTCGTCAGCATCCTGTTGCTCCTCGCGGCGGCTGCGTCGCACGCACAAGACCTTGAGCCGCGGCTGTATGCCAATGCGCCGGTCGGCCTGAACTTTCTTATTGGCGGCTACGCCTACTCGGCCGGCGGTGTCTCGGCCGACCCATCGGTCCCGCTCGAGAATGCGAATGTCGACGTGCACAGCGCCGTGCTCGGCTACGCGCATTCCTTCGCGGCGTGGGGTCATTCCGCGAAGGTCGACGCCGTTGGCACGTACTCGACGCTGTCGGGCCGGGCCGATTTCGCCGGCCAGCCGCGCACGCGCGATATCACCGGCTGGGGCGACCCGCGCATCCGCTTCTCGATCAACCTGCACGGTGCGCCGGCACTGAATTTGCCCAACTTCAGAGGCTACCAACAGGACCTGATCATCGGCGCCAGCCTGACCGCCTGGGTTCCGGTCGGACAGTACGACGACACGAGGCTGGTCAACCTCGGCGCCAACCGCTGGTCGCTCAAGCCCGAAGTCGGTGCCTCGAAGGCACTCGGTCCCTGGATCCTCGAGCTGATCGGCGCGGCGCAGTTCTACGAGAACAACGACGACTTTCTTGGCGGCAGTACGCGCGAACAGGAACCGGTCTATTCCGTGCAGGGCGGCGGCATCCGCAGCTTCCGCTCCGGCGCGTGGCTGGCGCTGTTTGCGACGTACTACAGCGGCGGACGCACGATTGTCGACGGCGCGAAGAGCAGAGACTTCAAGGAAAACTCGCGAATCGGCTTGACGCTGTCGCTGCCGGTCAATCGCAACAACTCAGTTAAGATCTACGCGAACACCGGCGTCTCGACGCGCACGGGTAGCGACTTCGATGCGCTGGGCGTCGCCTGGCAGTACCGATGGGGAGGGGGGCTATAACAATGCATAACAAAATCTATGTAGCAATCCTGTGCGTGCTGGCAGTGGGGTGCTCGTCGTCGCCGCGATCCGAAACGACCAAACAGCCGGTCGACCAAGTGGTGCGTCCGATTGTCACCGGCGCCGAAGCGCAGAGTCTGCAAAGCAGCGTCATGGCTCTCGCGGACACTTCCATGCAGCGCATCGCTGCGGAGATCAATCTTGCCCGTCCGGGCACGACACCCGAAGCGCGGCGCGACGAGATGTCGACGCGCCTGGTCTTGTCATCCTCGATCGTTGCCATCGCGATGCAACCGGACGCCGTCGATGCGCTCGGCGACCTGCTCACTTTCACCACGCTGACAGCCGATGCGCAACGAAACGCCGCGATGGGCAAGGAAGCCGACAGCTACGAGGCGAGGCTGTTACGCGCGCTGGAGCAGAACGATGCTGATGCCTGGCGGGTTGCGGAGCGTTGGGTCAACGAGCCGACTCGCATTGCATTTCGCGAGCGCATCTTGTCCTACCAGGGATCACGCAGGTCCGCTGCCGCCGTCGCGTTCGTCCGGCTCGCCGATGTGAAGCGTGGCGGGTCCACGTCGGTGGAATCGGACAGCGGTCTGTTCGACTCGCTGCACGCCGCGACTCAGCAGATGGATCAGACACGCATGCTCGCGGAGCGCTCACTGTTCCTCGCACAGCGCATACCGTTTCTCATGCGCTTGCAAGCCGAGGTTTATACCGGCAACGCACTGGCGACCAAGGAAGCGCAGCAGACTCAGGCGCAGCTCGAGCAGATGTCGGCGATCATGGAGCGAGTTTCCACCATGCTCGCGGGAATGGCTCAGCAAATCGCCCATGAGCGCGCGGCCTCACTCAACGATCTGTTTGGACACATCGAAACGGAGCGCAGGGCATCGCTCGAGCAAGTCCAGCAGATCGTGAGCGGCGAACGCCAGGCCGCGATCGAGCAGGCGACGACGGCGATCGATGCACAGCGCAAAGGGATACTCGGAGACCTGCTGAAGGTCAGCGATTCCGCATCACGTGCTGGTAGCGCGTGGGTTGGCACGGCACTGCTGGTAGGCAGCGTGCTGATCCTCCTGCTGCTCGCCGGGCTGCTGGGAACGATGCTGCTCTATCGTCGGCTGATGCCGGTGGTCGCTAACAGATCGCTCACGAGGGCGTAGCCAGGTCGGCGAGCAAAGCGCGGATCTTAGTCATCGGTCACCCAACTGGTGCGATTTCAGCTCAGCTTCGAGCAAAGCGCTGTCCGCTTTGCCGAGCATTGAGCTGTGCGCAAGGATCTCGCCCTTCGGCGAGAGCACCGTGATGATGCTGGAGTGATTGAAGTCGCCGTTCGGCAGCTGCCGATACTGCACGTTGAGTACCGCGGCGATTCGACGCGTTGTTGCCGCATCCGTGCGTGCAAGCGTCCAGCGCGACAGGTCGATGTGTCGCACACGCGCGAGCTCTTGCAGGGTTTGCGGCGTATCACGCTGCGGATCGATCGAGATCATCAGCACCCGCAATCGCTCCCGTTGCGCAGGCGGTGCCGCGCGCTCGACTGCGAATAGCGTGTCGATGAGCAGTGGGCAGGCGGCGGGGCAGGAACCGTAGAACATCGTGACCAGGACTGGATGTCCTGCGTAGATATCGAGCCCGTGCTGTTCGCCTGATTGGTTCGTCAGCGCGGCTTCCAGCTGATAAATCGATTGCGGCGGATAGGTGACGTCGCCGTGGGCAATGCTCACGATCAGCAACAGCAGCAGCGTCGAGAGTCTACTGAGCACAGCGAAAGCCCATCGCGGGCCCGGTATAGCGCGCCTGCATGCTCGACAGCAGGGCTACGCGCATCAACGTCTCGTACCTCTCCTTGTGCTCCATCGTCAGCCCGCCAGGACCGCAGAAGCGCAGCGCGTCCGGATCGCTCTGCTGGCGATTGTCGCCGGCGACCAGCATGCCGGCGAAGTCGTCGACCCATTCCCAGGTTACGTCGTGCAGGCTGACGTCGGTCGCGTTGGTCGTCTCTGCGTATTCCCACTCGTACCAACTCGGCAAGCGCCCGCCGCGCGCTTCGCAGTAAGCGCTGGCCGCAAACCAGCTCACGCGGACTACGGGCTGATCGAGAATCTGCGCGCCGGGTTCGACGGGTGACGACCAATGCGCGAGATATTCAGTGTCGGCGAACAATGCAGCGACTTGGTCCCGGCGCCATTCTGGATGCTGCTGCACGAACTGTGCGAACTGCGCGTTGCTCACCGGCGTGCGATCGAGATGGAAATCAGCGACGCTGACTTCTTTCACGCCCACTGCTGGCGGCAGCACCGACTCGAACTTGCCGCCCCGGACGAGCACTGGCTCCTCTGCAAACGCGTGCGACGCCAGCAGCCCGCAGAGAACTGCAGCCGGCCAGCGTCGCGTGCTTGCGTTCACTTCACCTCCGCTCAGTGCGCCGCGCCCTCAGGCCGCTTGGTCTTCGCCCGAATCTCCGCGACCTGCTTCGCAGTGACCTGCGGCCCGTCGTTGCCCCAGCTGCTCTGCACGTAGGTCAGGATGTTCGCCACTTCGTCGTCGTTGAGCTGGCTCATCGGCGGCATCACCGAGTTGTACTGGTTGCCGTTGACGGTGATCGGTCCCGTCAACCCGTTGAGCACGATCTCGATCGCACGCTGCGGTGTCTTCGCGAGCAGATCCGACTTGGCGAGCGGCGGGAACACGTTCGCGAGGCCTTCGCCGTTCGGCTGATGGCAGGTGGAGCAGGTGCCCATGAAGAGCACGCTGCCCGCCTGCGCCTGCTGCTCGCGAGTCAGCGTGCCGGAGACGCTTGCCTTCGCAGCGGCAGCGACCGGCGCGAGACTGACGAGCTTGTCGCCGAGATACATCTCGTCGACCTGCTTGCCCGAATAGATGTCCGGGCGCGGATCGCCTTTCACTTCGAGCAAGGCGAGCGCGCCCTTGTTGAACGCACGGAAGATCGAGTGATCGACCAGGATGTAGTTGCCCGGCACCTCGGTGTGGAACTCGACGATGGCGGCGCCGCCGGCGGGAATCAGCGTCGTCTGCACGTTCTCCTGGGGGTGCGTGCCGCCTTCCTGCTGCACCCTATCGAAGATCTCGCCGATCACGTGGAAGCTCGAGATGAGATTCGGTCCGCCGTTGCCGACGAACAGGCGGATGTGCTGGCCCACGTCGGCCTTGAGCGCACGCGGGCCGGTCAGTGCCGACTCGGACCCATTGAACAGCACGTACGTCGCGTTCTCGTCGATGGCCTTCTGCATGTCGAAGGCCTGGTGGCCTTTCTCGCGATACTTGCCGACGGTGTAGAAGTCGCCCTGCATCACGTAGTACTCGTGATCGACCGGCGACAGACCTTCCGGCGGCTCGACCAGGATGAGGCCGTACATGCCGTTCGCGACGTGCATGCCCACCGGCGCGGTCGCGCAATGATAGACATAGATGCCCTGATTGAGCGCCTTGAACGTGAACTGCGACTGGTGCCCCGGAGCCGTGAAGCTCGAGGCCGCACCGCCGCCGGGTCCGGTGACGCCGTGCAGATCGATGTTGTGCGGCATCTTGCTGTCGGGATGGTTCTTGAGATGGAACTCGACCGTGTCGCCCTGTCGCACGCGCACGAAGCTGCCGGGCACCGTGCCGCCGAAGGTCCAGAACGTGTACGTGGAGCCTTCGGCGATCTCCATGTCGACTTCCTTCACTTCCAGCTCGACGATGACTTTCGCCGGATAGTTGCGCTTCGTCGGCGGCGGCACGTTCGGCGGACTGGTGAGCACGGCGTGAATCGGCTCGCCCTGCGGCGGTCCGAAGTCGCCCTGGCGCGACCCGCCGGTGTCTGCAGCAGCGGCGGGAGCCTTCGGTGCTGACTCACGGCTGCAGCCCGCGAGTGCGAGTGCTGCCACGGATGCGAGAAGGAGAACCAGCCGTTGTTTGTTCACTTTTCGTACGTCCTGACGAGGGTGCATTCACAGTCTGGCGGACGCAGCTTGCGCGCACCCTACGAGGATCCACCATGCGGTTGCGGGGCAGCCGCAGCGGCGGCTCAGCTCATCAACAACGCGATGATTCCGAGAGGGTTATGAGCGCGGGCGATGCTGAAAATGAACAGATAGACGAGCAGAGCAGCAATCCAGCAGGAGGTCCGCACTGCGCGAGTGCGGCCGCGCTTCAGTGCAAAACTGCCGAGCACGACATAGACGACCAGCAACAGCACTTTGGCCGTCAGCCAGCCTTGCACGAACGGAAACTGATGGATGATCGTGGCGAGCATGAGTGCCGCGGTCAGCAGCACGGTGTCGATCGTGTAGCTCAAATAACGCAGCGGCGCCGCCATCGCCCAGGAGGCGCCGAGTTGCACGGCGCCCCCGCGCATCAGGAACAGCAGACCGCTCAGTATGACGGCCGCAATGTGCACGGCCTTGATCTGCGGATAGAACTCGATCATCGAGTCAGCCAGGTTGCCCGTCGATTCGCGGCGAGAGATAGATTCTGCCCGAACGCAGCACCCAGGGGAGGAAGGCGACGATCCAGCCGATGCCGGCAACCGCGTGCCAGGCGACGGTATCCGGCAGCACTTCGGCGAGGACGCGGGTGATCGCGACTCCCTGCACGACGACGAACGCGAAGGCTGCGGTGTTGCCGAGGACCAGCGGCCGACCCGAGTGACCTTGTGTCACGCGAGTGACCATGGCGACCAGCAGGCTGCCGAAGAAGCCGATGAACAGCGCGTGCGCCGGCGCGCGGCCGAGCACGAAGTCGCTGGTCGAGGCGTACCACAGGCTCTGAATGGAATAGAGCGCGAACGCTATCGGCAGCCATGCAAAGCCGATGAACAGAACGCGCAACAGGGCGGGCATCTGCGAACGGCGCGGCCACCACGACCACAGCAGCCGTGCGCTGAGCATTCCGATCGCGAGATCAGGCAGCCACAGCCAGGCGTAGCCGTGACGCAGCTCGAGCCAGGTGTGGAGCAGCCACAACGGCCACAGAGCCGCGAGCACCCAGAGAGGTCGAGAGGCTTGATAGCCGCGCAACGCCATACCCGCGAAGAACGGAATCATGCGATGACATACGGTGAAGTAAATCGGCAGCAGCACCGCGATGCTGCCGATCTTGATCGAGGCGAACAGCAAGCGCGGCTCCGAGCTCTTCAGGAACAGGATGTACGACACGAGTCCGAGCAAGCCGAAGCCCAGCGCGAACGCGCAGCTGACGGCATGCCACGTTCGCGCCTTGTCGAGACAGACGAGGTACACCAGGAACGTCGTGCCGATCGTCCACGAAGTTGTCGTGAGCACCGCTCCGAGCTCCAGCAAAACCCGGCTGCCGAGCAATCCCGCGAGCGAACAAAGTTGTCCCGCGAGCAGACCCACACCGACCGGCACGTAATGCGCGCGCGTCAGTGCGGGCAGGCTCATCCACCGCGGGAACACGGTCAACAGGAAGCCGAACATGAAAGCCGGCAGCACCTGGTACTGCATGATGATCGCGTGCAGCCAGCCGGCCGGGACGGCAGGCTGGGGCAAGCCGATCACTTGCCAGCGCGCATCGACCAGCCACAGCGCCCACCAGGTCATCGCCAGCAGCACGTTGCTCGCGCCGACGAAGAACAACAGGCGATGCGGCGCCGCTGCAAGCATGCGCACGGGCGACTCCATCGTCAGCGCTCCACCGGCTGCGTGCTGCCGGGCACGTTCGCGGGCACTTTCGGCGCCACCCACAGGCGGAACACGAACCACGCGAGGGCGAGTGCACCGACGCTGAAGATCGTGTCGCCGGGCACCCGCAACCAGACCAATAGCTGGATGATCGGCTTCTGCATCAGGTCAGCAGAGCGCGCATACCAGTAGCCGTGATCGATCGCAGCGGTGAGCTGGATCAATCCGATCGGCAGCAGCGTCAGCAGTGCCATCGCGGCAAGCCCGATGTTGAACGCCCAGAAGCTGGTCTTCAGGATGCGCTCGTTCCACGCGATGTTCGGTCGCAGTCCGCGCAGGCAGAACAGCATCAGCCCAATGCCCAGGAACCCGTAGACGCCGAACAGCGCAGTGTGGCCGTGGAGCGGCGTGAGGTTGAGGCCCTGCATGTAGTACAGCGGCAGCGGCGGGTTGATCAGGAAGCCGAACAGCCCGGCACCAACCAGATTCCAGAACGCCACCGCCGTGAAGAACATGATCGGCCAGCGATAGCGCTGCATCCACGGCGTGGCCTGTCCGAGCTTGAAGGTGTGATAAGCCTCGAAGCCGATGAACGCCAGCGGCACCACTTCGAGCGCCGAGAAGCTGGCGCCGAGCGCGATCACCGCCGTCGGCGTGCCCGCGAAGTACAAGTGATGCAACGTACCGAGTACGCCACCCGACAGGAACACGATCGTGGCGAACAGTACCGCGGTCACGGCGCTGCTCACCCGCAGCAGGCCGAGGCGCGTGAAGAGGAACGCGATCACTGCGGTCGCGAAGACTTCGAAGAAGCCCTCAACCCACAGGTGCACGACCCACCAGCGCCAGTATTCGACCATCGACAGGTGCGTGTGCTCGCCCCACATCAACCCGGCGCCGTAGAACAGGCCGATGCAGATGGTGGAGAGGAACAGCAGCACGATGATCGACTTCGATTCACCGCCTTTGCGGATGGCTGGCCACAACGCGCGGCCGACGAGCGTCAGCCACACACCGAGGCCGATGAACAGGAAGATCTGCCAGAAGCGGCCGAGGTCGACGTACTCCCAGCCCTGGTGGCCGAACCAGAAGTTTTGGTCGAGTCCGAGCTTCTGCATCACCGCGAGCCATTGTCCCGTGAATGCGCCGACGACGATGACCAGCAGACAGACGAACAGAAAGTTGACGCCGAGCCGCTGGAAACGCGGCTCATGGCCCGAGATCGCGGGACCGATGTACAGGCCCATGCCGAGCCACGCAGTCGCGATCCACAGCACTGCGAGCTGCGTGTGCCAGGTGCGACTCAGCGAGTAGGGCAGGATGTTGGAGAGCGCGAAGCCATACGCCTCCTGACCTTCGACCTGATAGTGCGCGGTGATGGCGCCGAGCAGGATCTGCGTCAGGAACAACGCGATGACGAGCCAGAAGTACTTTGCAGTCGCGCGCATCGAAGGCGTGACCCGAATCATCGCCAGCGGATCGTTGGCGGGCAGCGCAGGCGGCGCCTCTTCGCGTTGCCTCGCGTGATGCCAACCGAGCAGCGCGATGCCCGCGATCAGGAACAAGACGCTGAACACTGTCCACAGCAGCAGATGCGACGGTGGCGTGTTGCCGACGAGCGGATCGTGCGGCCAGTTGTTGGTGTAGCTGATCTGCTTGCCCGGTCGATTGGTGACTGCCGACCATGACGTCCACCAGATGAATGCAGTCAACGCTGTGCGGTTATCCGCATCGAGCACCGTGCCTTCCTTCATCGCATAGGCTTTACGCAGGTTGTGCAGCTTCGGATCGTCGCCGAACAACGCTGTGTAGTGTTGCTGAACGGCCGCGATCGCAGCGGCACGATCCGTCGGGATGACGATGTTGCCGGTGGCCTCGTCATACGTGTTTGCACGCAGACGCGGCTGGAGCAGCGTCGCCAGCGACGCCTGCTGCTCTTCGCCGAGTCCGCTGTACGGCACGGCGTTCTGGCGCAGCGATTCGATGTCGAGCCACGCCGTGGCTTCGCGATGCAGCCAGTCCGCAGTCCAGTCGGGTGCGACGTAACTGCCGTGACCCCAGATCGAGCCGAGTTGCTGACCGCCGATCGACTGCCAGACTTGCCGGCCCTTCTCGATGTCGGCGCGAGTCAGGATCGTCTTGCCGTGCTCGGTGACCACGGCGGTCGGGATTGGCGGCATCACGCGATGGATCTCGCTGCCGACCCACAACAGCGCCGAGAACGACACCAGCAGCAGGGCGCCCAGGCCTATCCACAGTTTTCTATGCGTACTCATTTTTGTGGGTCCTACTTTGGGAATTCCTCAGATGACGCGCGAGAACTGCGGACGAGCCTCCGGCAGCGGCGCGGCGTCGAGATAGCGGTCGAAGCACATTGCGATCACGCGCAGCAGCAAGCGTCCGCGTGCAGTCGCGGTGATCGATCGAGAAGTGAGCGTGACCAGTCCAGCGACAGCGAGCGGGCGCAGCTGCGCCAGCGCGGTCGCGAAGTACGACGGGAAGTCGATCGCGAAGCGCGCCTCGATCTCAGGCATGTCGACGCGCCCCTGGCACATGAGCTGCTGGATGACTTCGCCGCGCAGCACGTCGTCGAACTGCAGTTCGCGGCCGCGCCAGACGGGCAGACGTCCGTTGTCGATGGCGCGTTGCCAGCCGGGCAGATCGCGGGCGTTCTGGCTGAAGCTGTCGCCGATGTGACTGATCGCGCTCATGCCGAGCCCGACCAGGTCGCAGTTCGCGTGCGTGGTGTAGCCCATGAAATTTCGCTGCAGCGTGCCGTGCACCTGCGAGACGGCGAGATCGTCGTCGGGCAAGGCGAAGTGATCCATGCCGATGTAGCGATAGCCGGCGTCGGAGAGCTGCTTGACCGCGAGTGCGAGCAGACCCAGCTTCGTTTCTCTGCTGGGTAGATCGGCGTCGGCGATCTGACGCTGCGCCTTGAACATCGTCGGGAGATGCGCGTAGCTGTAAACCGCCAGGCGATCAGGTCGGCTCGCGAGCACCGTGTCGAGCGTGCGCGAGAATCCGGCGATCGTTTGCTTCGGCAGGCCGTAGATCAGATCGACATTGATCGAACGGAAGCCCTCGGTTCGGCACGCGTCGATGACGCGCATCGTTTCTTCTACGCTCTGCACGCGGTTCACCGCCCGCTGCACTTCCGGATCGAAGTCCTGCACGCCCAGGCTCGCGCGGTTGAACCCGATGCGCGCGTACTCAGCTATGTCGCCTGCCTGGACCTGGCGCGGATCGAGCTCGATCGAGAAATCGCGCTCGGCGCTGCTGCTGAGTCGGAAGTTGTCGCCTATGGTCTGCAGCAGCACGCCGAGGTCGGCAGGCCGCATGAAGTTCGGCGTGCCGCCGCCGAGGTGTACTTGCACGACTTCGCGATTGTCATCGAACAGCGCGCCGTACATCGCGACTTCGCGCTGCAGGCGCTCGAGGTAGGGACGCGCACGACCGATGTCGCGCGTGATGATGCGATTGCAGCCGCAGTAGAAGCAGGGGCTGAAGCAGAATGGCACGTGCACGTACAGCGACAGCTGGCGCGGCAGCGGCCAGGCGTTGCTGTGCGCGATGTGCTCGCGAAGCATTTTCTCGGTGAATTCCGCATCGAAGTGCGGCGCCGTGGGATATGACGTATAGCGAGGCCCGGGCCGGTCGTAGCGGTGTAGCGTCGCAGCGTCGAACTGGAGTGTTTGCATGGTGCCCAGTGTCGACGCACGCTCGCGGGCGGGTTATTCGGAATCGGCACGATGCTCTAAGGGGGACTCCGGAGAGTCGTGCGACGCGATCGAACGTAATGTCGCGCTATGAACGCAAGCGATCTAGCCAGATGGGTGACGCGCGCCCGCAGCCGCCTCGGGGCAACTGTCTGCATCCGGCCGCTGCGCCAGGACGATCGCGAGCGCGAAATCGCCTATATCAATGGCCTTTCGGAGCGCTCGCGTTATTTTCGCTTGTTCACGCCGCTGAAGTTCCTGCCGCGCCACCTGCTCGACCAGCTCATGGACATCGACTATCGGCAGCGGATGGCCTTCGTGGCCACGGTGCAGCAGGGTGGAGTCGAGCATTTTGTCGGCGTCGCACGCTATTGCGAAACGGATGAGGCCGGTGCTGCGGAACTGGGCATCAGCGTCACGGATGCGTGGCAACGCTCCGGCGTTGGCAGCCTGCTGCTGCGGCAGCTCATCGCTTATGCGCGGGAGCAACACATCCGGCGGCTGATCGGCCTCGTGCTACCCGACAATGAACCGATGATCGCTCTCGCGAGACGCCTCGGGTTCACCGTGCGCTACGATCCCGGGCAGCACCTGTTCGTGATGTCCCGCGAGATCACGCCTCTCCGCCGAGAGTCAGGTGCATCTTCACCAGGTGCGCGACCGAGCGCGCAGCCATCTTCTCCATGACGTTGGCGCGGTGAATTTCCACGGTGCGCTCGCTCAGGCCGAGGTCGATCGCAATGACTTTGTTCGCCTTGCCGTCGACGACGTGGCCCATGACTTCGCGCTCGCGCGGCGTGAGCGACTCCGCTCGTTGCCTCAGGTCGGCAAGGCGATCGACGCTCTCGCGATTCTGTGCGTCCTGCTTGAGCGCGGCGTTGATCCGGTCGAGCAGCTCCTGATCGCGGAACGGCTTCTGCAGAAAGTCGAATGCGCCGTCCTTCATCGCTTGCACGGCCATCGGGATGTCGCCGTGGCCCGTGATCAGAATCACCGGGATCAGCGCGCCACTGCGATTCAGCTGCTGCTGCACCTCGAGGCCGCTCATCTCCGGCATGCGCACGTCGAGCACCAGGCAGCCCGCCTGATTCGCATCGTACTTCGACAGGAACTCGGCCGGCCGCGCGAATGCCTCGGGTTGATAGCCGACCGCGGTCATCAGAACCGTCAGCGCCCGGCGCATGCCATCGTCGTCATCCACGATGTAGATCACAGGCTTGCGCTTGCTGTCTTTCGTCATGCGTCGGCTTCCTCTGCCTTGGCCGAAGCGGGGAGACGCAGGCAGAAGCGAGTGCCGCCACCCGCAACATTCTCCACGTCCAGGGAGCCTTCGTGCGATTCCGCGACGGCGCGGCTCGATGCGAGTCCCAGTCCTGTGCCGTGGGTCTTGGTGGTGAAGAACGGGCGGAACAGCTGTTCGCGAGCCTCGTCTGGAATTCCCAGGCCGCTGTCCTCGACGGTCACGCGCACATTGTATCGATCGCTGCTGACGTCGATGCGCACCTGCGGCGTTTCGCCGTTGCGCGTCGGTGCTTCGAGCGCGTTCTGAACCAGCGCAAACAGTACATGCTGAATACGCAACCGGTCGATCGCGACTGACGGCAGAGCACGCTGCGACGAGAACTGCAGCGTTGCGCCGCTTCGAACTGCGAGCAGCTCGAGCACGGGCATGAGCTCGGCGACCACGTCTGCCAGGTTGCAGTCGGTGCGCTCGGCATGATGGCCGTGGAACAGGCTGCGAATCCGCCGGATCCCTTCACCGGCATTCAGGGCCTCGTTGCTGATGTGCCGCATGACTTCGGCTGCTTCGCCGACCATGGGCTGAGGACGTTCGAGCATGCGTTGACCCGCCTGCGCAAACGTCGTGATCGCGCCGATCGGTTGATTCAGCTCGTGCGCGATTCCGCTCGCCATCTCCTCCAGCGCGGACATGCGTGCGACCTGGAGCAGCTGTTCGAGCAATACCCTGGAATCCTGCATCTGCTTGCCCGTCATCACTTTGAGAGGGGTGCTCATGGTGCCAGCCTGCCCGAGGCCGGCCCGAACCACACCCGCGAATTCCACGCAGAGACCTGTGCCCGTCCCGTAGAGACAACCCGCCTGTCGGCGGCGATCTTACGTCCGTCGACCGGCCGTAGCGAGCCATGCATACTTGAAACCGTGGACGAGCTGCGCGAAATCACCGAGCACCTGCTGCAATTTGCCCCCGATGCGCTGATCGTCATCGACGACGCCAATCGGATCCGCTTTGCGAACGAGACCGTCCGGGAGCTGTTCGGCCACGCACCGGAATCCCTGGTCGGCAAACCGCTCGACCTGCTGATCCCCGAGCGGCTGCGCGCGAATCATGTCCGGCACACGGCCGGTTTCATGCGCAACCCGCACAGTCGGGAGATGGGTGCCCGCATTGCCGATCTGTTCGCCTTGCGCGCCGATGGCAGCGAGTTCTCGGCAGGCATCCGCCTCGCTCCGTTCCGCATCGGCGGCAAGCTGTTCATCGCTGCCGCCATTCGCGATACCACGCAGCGCAGGCTCGCCAGCGAGGAACTGGTCGCGGCGCGTAAGGAAGCCGAGCGCGCCAATCGTGCGAAGAGCCGGTTCCTCGCGACGGCCAGTCATGACCTGCGGCAGCCGATGCAGACGATCCAGCTGCTCAATGCTTCGATGATGAAGTTCTTGCCGGATGCGCAGGTGCGCGAACTGCTGCAGCAGCAGCGGCAGGCCATCGAGAGCATGACGCGCCTCTTGAACGCACTGCTCGATATCAGCCGCCTGGAATCCGGCGCGATCGAGCCCGTCAGCGTCGAGGTCTCGCTGGCGGAAATCTTCGGGGAGTTGCGCTCGGAGTTCTCCTCGATCGCCCGCGCGCGCGAGCTCGATCTGCAGGTCGAAGCACCGCGCATCGTCCTGTCGACCGACCGGACCTTGTTCTATCAGCTGTTGCAGAACCTGCTCGGCAACGCATTGAAGTACACCGATCGCGGTTGGGTGCGCGTGAAGTGCGCGACCGAAGCGGACGGCGTCGTCATCTCCGTCGAGGACTCCGGCATCGGCATTCCCGCCGACAAGCTCGAGCGGATCTTCGACGAGTACTACCAGGTCGACACGCACGGCACCAAGCGCATGGGCGTGGGGTTGGGGCTGGCGATCGTGAAGGAGGTGGCGCGGCTGCTTGGATTCGCAATCAGGATCCACTCCAGGGTGGGCGAGGGGACGCAGGCAATCCTGCGCATCCCCAACAAGTATCGAGTTGCCTCCGGAGTTGCCAGCGTCGAGCCGGCGCCCGAGCAGGTTGCCGCCAGCGCTCCACGCAAGGCGCGGCTGTTCCTGGTCGAAGACAACGATGGCGTTCGCATCGCGACCGAGCTGTTCCTGAAGCTGGAAGGCCACGAAACGTTGAGCGCTCGCACCGTCGCGGAGGCAGAGGTGCTGCTCGAGCGCCTGGCACCCGGCGACGTGCTGATCGCCGACTATCACCTCGACGGCAAGAGTACGGGTCTCGACATGCTGCTGCGTCTGCGGGAGCGCGCGGGCTATGACGTTCCGGGCGTCGTGCTGAGCGGCGATCTGCCGTCGGTGCTGCGGTCGATCAAGTCCCCGGTCGCGGCGTGTCACTTCCTCGGCAAGCCCGTGGATACCACGGCGCTGGTGGACGCGATCGCCGAACTCAGCACGACAGCCCAAAGACCTCCGGGATAACGCGGCCGCTTTACGCGGATCCCCCCATACCTGCTCGTGGGCACCAGAAGGAGACTGCAGCCATGAACAGTCTCGGTCGAATGGCGCGAGTTGCAGCGGGTACTGCGGTGCTCTTCTGCGCTACGGCTGCTATCGCCTCGCCAACCCGCGTCGATCAGCTCGTTCGTAACGCGCTGCAGCTGGAGCCGAATGCGTCGCACGGAGCAGCCCTGTACCTGCAAAACTGCGCCCGCTGTCACGGCCAGGGTGCCATTGGCGATCCGCGCAACGTGGTTCCCGCTCTCGCCGCGCAGCGTGAGGCCTATCTGATCAAGCAGCTCGCAGACTTCACGGAGTTGGAGCGCGAAAGTCCGGAGATGCACGCAGTGGTCGCCAGGTCGTCGCTCAGCGAGCCGCAGACGTTGGCCGATATCGCTGCCTATCTCAGTCACCTGCCGCCATTGCAGCTTCCGGAGACCGCGGACGGTAGAGGCGTGGAGCTCGGCGAAGCCGTCTTTCATGAGCAGTGCGCTTCATGTCACGCGGAGGACGCGCGCGGCGACGATGACGGATTCGTGCCATCGCTGCGCGATCAGCACTATTCGTATCTGGTGCGCGAGATGCGCGCATTGTCTGCGTCCCATCGACTCAACGTCGATGCGGACCTGGTGCGTTTTATCGACAGTCTCGACACAGAAGAAATGACTGCCGTCGCTGACTACCTCTCGCGGCTGCGCGGTCCCGTCAAGGATCGAGCCAAGCTGCGTGACGACGGCAAGTTGCGCGATTGAGAGGACAGAGCCATGAACGCGATCAACAACATCCTCGTCATCGTCGACCCGACCGCGGGGAAGCATCCCGCCGTCGACAAGGCCGCGCTGCTTGCACAGAAGCTGGGTGCGCGCCTGGAGTTGTACATCTGCGATACCAAGGCATCGCGCGAGGTGCGCGCGGCTGCGCACGCTGGCAAGCGCGTGGATGAGCCGCTCCTCGTAAATCTCAAGGCACTGCTCGAAGATCTCGCCAGGCCAGTTCGTGCGCGCGGGGTCGACGTCACGACTGAAGTGGAGTGCGCCGATCCGCTGCACGTTGCGCTGATCGATCGCGCCCGTCGCACGACGGCAGATCTCGTAGTGAAAGACACGCATCACCATTCGTTGCTCAAGCGCACGCTGCTGACCAACACGGATTGGCAGCTCATCCGCGCCTGTCCGGTGCCGCTGTTGCTGGTCAAGCCTTATCCGTGGGCGAGCGTGCCGAAGATCTGCGCAGCAGTCGACCCGGGACATGCGAACGACAAGCCGGCGGTGCTCGACAATCGCATCGTCGATCACGCTGCGCTGCTGGCGAAGCGGCTGGGCGGTGAGCTGCACCTGCTGCACGTCTATCTGCCGGCTGCAATCGTCGCTGCGGCAACAGCGGGCAGCCCGCCGATGGCAATCACAGTGTCGGCGGAAGATCTTGTTCGCGACGAAGAGCGGGCTCGCGCGACACTGAAAAGCCTCGTTTCCGAGTATCGAGTCGATCCGACCAACGTGCACGTAGAAGTTGGTGGACCAGCGGCAGTTCTGCCGCGTGCGGCCGGCGAGCTGCGTGCCGACATCGTCGCGATGGGAGCCATTTCGCGCAGCGGACTCGAGCGCATCTTCATCGGCAGCACGGCCGAAGATGTACTCGAGCACCTGCCGTGCGATGCGGTGATCGTCAAGCCGCCGGACTTCGCGTCGGCGCTGCCGTTCTAGAGTCTGCAAGTCGCATGTACCGGCGCGACGGCGGCGTTTGCCTCATAGAGATAACGCTGCGCGAGCTGAAGCAGCTGTTCAACACTCTCGATCCCGCACCGTTTCACGAGAAGGATCTCGATCCCGCCGCAGAGGAGTACATCGTCAGCGCCGTGCGCGAGATCGGCGCCGCGCCGACCCGACTGGTGTTGCAACTGCCGTCCGGAACGACAGACGATGAGGCCTGCGGAGCCGTGGTGGCCATACGCAACTATTTTGCCGGTCGCTCCCGTCATGCACGCGGGCAACTCCGGCTGCTGCTGGTCCGCGGCTCGATTAGCCTGCTGATCGGGCTGACCTTCCTGGCCGTCTGCTTGTCGGTGCGTCAGCTGCTCCTGGCAAACGTCGAGCCGGGCGATGCCATTCTGTCCGAGGGTCTGCTCATACTGGGCTGGGTGGCGATGTGGAAACCGGTCGAGATCTTCCTCTACGACTGGTGGCCGGACCTCGACAGGCGAAGATTGTTCGAGCGCATCGCGCACATCCAGATCGAAACGCTGCACGCATGACTCCTGCGGCAACGTCGCTGCGTCGAGTAAAGGTAGCGCACACCGTTATCTGGGCGTTGTTCGCCGCGTGTATCGTCGCCATTCCGCCGCTCGCGTGGCTCGGTCGCGATCGGCAGGCCGTCGCGCTGATCCTTGTGGTGCTGATCGAAGTGCTCGTGCTGATCGCGAATGGCGGGCACTGCCCGCTCACGGCGGTCGCTGCGCGCTACACGACGGATCGTCGCGACAACTTCGACATCTATCTGCCGCAATGGCTGGCTCGCTACAATAAACTCATCTTCGGGTCGATCTACCTGTTCGGGGTCGCAGTCTTCTTCGGTCGCTGGATTTCCTGATGATTGCATTGCTCGAGGCGCGCGGTGCCGGCCTGCTGAGCCGGTCACAGTGGCTGCGTAACATCGTCGCCGGACTCGTCGTCGGTGTCGCGGCGCTGCCGCTGGCGATGGCCTTCGCGATTGCCTCGGGCGCCAAGCCGGAGCAGGGGCTCTACACGGCGATCGTCGCCAGCGTGGTGGTTTCGCTGTTCGGCGGCAGTCGGGTGCAGATCGCGGGTCCGACCGGCGCCTTCGTCGTCATTCTCGCAGGCATCACTGCTCGATACGGCGTCGACGGCCTGCAGATCGCGACTCTGCTGGCCGGCGTGATCCTGCTGCTGCTGGGAATTGCGCGCCTCGGCGCCATCATCAAGTTCATTCCCGACCCGGTGATCGCGGGATTCACCGCCGGCATCGCGGTGATCATCTGGACCAACGAGTGGCAGGACTTCTTCGGGCTGCCTGCCGTGACGGGCAGCACTTCCACGAAAAGCTCTGGCACCTGTTGCAGGTCTTTCCGCAATTCCACCTTGCCACCACGGCGCTCGCCACGTTGGCGCTGGTCGTCGTAGTCGTCACGCCGCGGTTGCCGCTGCTGAAGCGAGTGCCGGGTCCGCTGATGGGCTTGCTCGTCGCGACTGTCATTCAGGCGACGATGCACTATCCAGGCGTCGCAACCATCGGCAGCACGTTCGGCGGCATTCCTGCCGGTCTGCCGTCGTTGCACATCCCTCATGTGACCGCCGCGCGGGTCATCGAGCTCATCGGTCCGGCATTCGCGATTGCCATGCTCGGCGCGATCGAGTCACTGCTATCGGCAGTCGTCGCGGACGGTATGGCAGGCACGCGCCATGACTCGAATCAGGAGTTGATCGGGCAGGGCGTCGCCAACATCCTCACGCCGTTGTTCGGCGGCTTTGCCGCGACCGGCGCCATCGCAAGGACGGCGACGAACGTGCGCAACGGCGGCACTAGTCCGCTCGCCGGCGTCGTTCACGCGATTACCCTCGTGCTGATCATCCTGTTTCTCGCGCCGCTCGCCGTGCACGTACCGCTGGCTGCGCTCGCCGCGATTCTGTTCGTCGTCGCATGGAACATGAGCGAGGCGCGGCACTTCGTCCGCATGGTTCGTCGCGCGCCGCCCGCGGACGTCGTGATCCTGC
>Ga0068862_100002067_pt1 | contig 18125 bp, 15 predicted proteins | sample KBSSwiS52_FD_66598 | JGI IMG/M metagenome (GOLD analysis project Ga0068862, IMG submission 66598) | Switchgrass rhizosphere microbial communities from Kellogg Biological Station, Michigan, USA - KBS Switchgrass S5-2 | ecosystem: Host-associated > Plants > Roots > Rhizosphere > Soil ... | reverse complement strand
TCTTGGCTTCACATTCATGATATTTGCGTTCAAATTCATCTCCCCAACAATCTTGCAATCGGTATCCCATAATATTTTGAATTTCTGTTGGGCAAAAGAGACTCCAAAGAGCATTTTTTTGAATCCGTTTGAAAAATAAATCAGGTGCCCAGATCGCTGTGTTCAAATCTTCACATTTAATCTGGGGCGCCGTTTTGGCTAATTTAAGTTTCAAAAACAATTCGATATCCGCATGCCAAGGTTCCAAGTAAATCGCAAACGCGCCTTTGCGTTTGCCGCCTCCCTGATCCACATAACGAGCGGTTTCATTAAAGACCCGCAACATGGGACCCAACCCGTTGGAAATTCCATTACTACCACAAATTTTTGAGCCGTGAGCACGAACGTCGGTTACCGAGAGTCCGATTCCACCCGAGCTTTTCGAAATGGTAGCGCATCGACTCAGGGTTTCATAAATTCCTTCGAGGGAATCCTCTTTTGTTCGGAGCAAAAAACAAGAGGCGAGTTGTGGCGTGCGGCTGGCGGAATTGAACAATGTCGGAGTAGCATGAATGAGTTTTTTCTGCGACATGAAATCACTATACACTTCCAATGCGGAATCAATGTCATCGACATCCGCATAGAGATGACACGCGACGCGCATAAACATATGTTGCGGTCGTTCAAAGATGATTCGACCCTCGGATGATTTGGTTTGCCACAGATACGACTGATCGGCCAAGGTTCGACATCCGCGATAATCAAACAGGAAATCTCGTTCATATCGAAAAGCCTTTTGGATTTTTTGTGCGTGTCGCTTGACAAAATTGTAGAAAATGTCATCCATCAACCGTACTCCACTTTTCTCTTCGAATTTCCGGACGCGACTGAGCATGAACAAATAATCGCTGTCGGTTTGTTTGTGAAGATTGGACATGAAAATGCGAGCCGCTAAAAAAGCGTAATTGGGATGATGGATGACCATGCTAGACGCTGCAGTTTCAGTAAAACCATCGATTTCACTGGTTTTGGAGCCGTCGATTCCACCATGGCTGGTCAACATATGCTGAGTCACCGTGACGGCTGAGATTCCCAATAAAGGGTCCAATTGGTAATTCGTGGCTTGTTTGGTATTGACAATTTGCCCTTGAATGAGCATATCAATTCGTTTTGAAATCTTGTCGAATTGAATCGGTTCGCGTTCTCCGTTGCGATTGATGACATGTGGAACATTTTGATTGAGCCACTCTGGATTGATCAATGCTGCTACTACGCCTTTCATATTTTCTTTTTTCTTGCGTGCGTATAAGCTAATAAGGAGGGAGAGAGATTTTTTTGACAAACTAAACTTATTCTATCTGCCCCATGGCAGTATTACGCCCCCTCAAAAAAAAATTTGATGTTTCCGACCGAGAAATAATTATTATCCCCAGGAAAATACATCAAATGTGGTTTAATTTCAAATCTTGGGGAGAAATACAAAATGTGCCCGCCAAGTTTCAAGCAAATCATAATTCTTGGATTCAAACCAATCCAAATTGGGAATTACAACTTTGGAATGAAACAACGGCTGACGGGTTGCTCAAAACCTGTCCAAAGTTGTGGCGCCAAAAGTTTTACCAATTTAACGAACCGATTCAACGCGCCGATTTTTTCCGCTGGGTGGTTCTTTTCATGCATGGTGGATGTTATTGTGATATGGACAGTCGAGCCCTCCTTCCATTGGATTTATTTTTAAAACACACCCTCCCCAAACAAAAAGAAAAACATTTAGTGCTGTTGCCTGACGATTTTTGGGCCATGAATGCCATCATAATAGCCTCACAAGGAAATCCCATGATCCAAAAAGTTTTGGATACGATGGCGCCTTCTTCTGTAGTTTGGAACAAATCCATGTTGAATATTTTTTGGACAACCGGTCCGGCTTTTGTTTCAAAGACATTAACTGCAGATGAAGAAGCCAAAAACACTACAAAAATTATTCGTTCACGGGCAATGTGTTTTAAACACATTAATGAGATCCAAAAACCGTTTCCAAAAGCGATTCTGGCCACACACGATAGTGTTGGAACGTGGGGATTTAATGCCTATTTGCTTTGTGACCTTCTTCGCCTGGTTGTTTTCGTATTTTTCCTTGTTGGTTTATGGGCGTTATTTCGTCCTCCTCCTCCTCTACTTTCTTCTCCTATAGGGGCCAAGATGAGAGATGACCACTAAATTAGATTTTCAACTCTCAGCGTACGATCCGATTTCCGGTTATATTGATCAAAACTGAGTAGTAGCAATCTGATTTAGTGGTCGTTTCCCATCACGGCCGGCCCCTTGTATCGATCCCTCTCGCTCAACACATATTGAATGAGTTTTTCAAGAGAGTCAAAGGGGGAGAGGGAGGAAAATTATATGAGAGAGAGAGGGGAAAAAATAAGCGACGTCTTACCGACAGTGTGCAAAAAAAAACTGCCACACTCTTTAAAAAAATGCCTCGTTTCGGTGGTGTTCGCAATCGCCGCACGATGATTCGTCGTCGTCCTCGTCCTGCTCCTGCTCCAGCTCCGGCTCCCGCACCGGCTCCGGTTGTGGTGGCACCTGCGCCCGCTTCGGTTCCAGCTCCAGCTCTTCAGGTCGCGACGACGCCCCAGATGCAACCGACGGCGGTGCAAGTGAAAATTCAAGAATGGGAAACTCGTTGCGGATGTCCTGGGTCTCAAAAAGAGGAACTCGTTTCGACACAACCGCCTGTGTTGAAAAACACAGAGATGCCATTTTACTTGCGTCTGGGCGTGGACGTGCCGAAAAACAATACGCCTGATGTTGTGGTTGTGGCTCCTTCAGCTCCAACTTCTGTGCCAAGCGAGGAAAAAAAGGTGGTGGAAAAGAAAAAAGGAGGATTATTGTCGCGCATTTTTGGCAAAAAGGAAAAGAAATCCACGGAAAAAGATGGCAGCGCTGCAGTTGCTGCCACGGGTCCCCCCATTGAAACAAAAAAAGAAGTCGAAACGACCACTGTCGCGGTGGCGGCTCCATCGGAGCCAAGCAGCAACCACCCGGTTGAAGCACCAGTGGCGGTGCCCCGACTCCTGACATTGAGTGGAGCTGAATGCGGCGAATCGCTGTATCTGCAAGGAGATGTGGGTGTCTTGACTCAAGCAGTGACGGAGAAAATGAATTCGTGGCACCCGAAAGCGAACCTGCGAATTTACGATGAAAAAGATTTGCGTATCATCATCAAACAAGTGTTGTTGCATGTCGACAAGGTCAATGCCATCTTGTATTGGCCATTGTTGTCTCAAATCTTGGAACGTACGTCACCCTTGGTCAAGAGCAAACACAAATTGCAAGGTGTTTTGTTGTTGACCATGGATGTGTTTAAAGCTATTGTTGAAGTGGGTTACAAGTCGGCCGAGCTGATTCCTGCCGCGATGAAATTCTTGTGCTGCCACCATCTCGACATTTTGATTTTGTCGATGCTCAAAGAAGATGGATCGCTGACGCAAGAGTCGAAACGAGCCCTTTTGATTCAAGCCCAACGCGCCAAGGATACCGCGCGTGTTCAGCAATCGCTTCCTGCTCCTGCTCCGGCTTCTGTTTCTTCGTAAGTTGTTCTTTTTTTTCCCAATTTTTTTTATAAATTTGCAAAAAACAAACTTGATGATTTAGAGGCCAAAGAGAGAAAAGGAATCAAGCCGGGTGATGTTCCGTGAAACCAAGCCATTTGTAAAACCGGATGCAATCGGCAAAACAAATCGGTTTTTGGAAAAGTTTGGTAATGACCGATTTGTTTCATAGGGTAGGGACAAGCTACGAGAGTTGAAGATTCTTTGAGATCATTTTTATCCGCATAAATTGGGCCTTGATGCGGATGTTGATTAAAGTCCAACACCAAAGGTAATTCGGTGGAATATAAAAACCAGTCTGCGCCAAATTCATCACTCGGTCGAGCAATATCAGAAAACCAGACTTCTTTGCCCGATTTGAAAAACACATTGCGAGCAAGAAGTCCTTCATTCCACCTCCCCAAAATGGGTTGAATTTTGACATTGTATTCTTTTGTTAGAAACGTATTGGTGCGCGCAGAATAGTAAATAAAAGTAATCTGTGGATTGGGAGCAGTGGTACACATCACAACGACCGGTTGATTTCCGTTATCGTGTTGTTTGGATTTCTTGTCAAATATGATATTGTCAAATCGATGGGGCTCAATCCATAAAGAAACATGATTGCGATGTGCAAATTCTGTGACACCGATTGCTTTGAGTGTGGCCAAATTCAAAGCCCACAGCATATACGGATGGATGGTCACAAAAAATAAAAAACCTTGATTCGCTACGCATCCCGATCGTGTATGGATTTGACTTTTATTTGGCACTGTCCATGTTGTTAAATTGTTGGAATCGAAAATAAAAATACGGGATTGTTCAATAATGATTCTGTTGTCGCCGTCGCTGGCGATGGTTTTTTCGAAACTTGTTTTTTCGAAACTTGTTTTTTCGAAACTTGTTTTTTCGATAAAACTTGTTGACACGAGAGGTCGTTCTAAGTTTTCAATGTTTTTTAACCTAACCAAGACATTATCATCCTTCTCAACAGCGGTTTGAATGGTTTGGCGTTTGAGATCAATGATTTCTGTAGGCAAAAGATGAATCTTGCATTTCGATCCCAAGATGGTTTGATCCGAATCATTGCGCCCTCCAAACACTGTGACTTGTCCTTTTTCATCCCATCCTAAATGTGCATTCCAACGTTGCTCCGCAAGTTTTAGAGTTTCAATAGGTTGGTATGCATAGTCATAATCCAGTAATCCAATCTGGCTTTCCATTTGCCCGTTGCCATTGCCACCCACAATTAGAAATCGTTCCGTCCAATATTCATCGATACAAAGAATCGATTCTTTTGGCAATGTGTCAAACAAGATATCATTCAAGCATTCTAAACTCTTGGGGAGCCACGTTTCCAGAGATTCTTCGGCCTTGCGTTTCATCTGTGTGTGGAAGTGAAATTGTCATTATCATGGCACGTTGAGCATGTCTTTTCAATGGTGATTGCCCTTGTGGACCCCGGAAAAAAAAGAAAACAGCAACATGACTTTAATCTCGACGCAACACAACGAAATGAAGCAAAATCTCTAAAAGAACGGTGGAGCGAAATTCATCCACCAGAGATTGGGTGACATTGTCGATGCTGCTGTCGTCGTAAAACAAAAACAAAAACGCAAACAGTAGCAAAAACATTCCACATGAAGAATCGTCATTTTGTTGCGGTTTGGTAAATGTATTGACTTGGTATCCGGGAAACGCTTGACGAAAAGGTTGGCTTTGTTTGGCCGGAGTCTTTTCATCAATCACTTGCGAATTCAGATATCGCACGCTTTGTTTCACATGATCAATAAAGACAATGGTCCAATGTGATTTCAAAAACAATGGCACCAGGATGTACTTGAAACAATCCGGCGTCTGTTGAATTTCTCCAAGCGTGGGATCTCGTTGTGATGAATTCACATAAAGCAAATCTCCGAATTTCCAATAACGCTTCATGATATGCAGCATCGAATCGATCGCAACCGAATCCAACCACCGACCAGGATACAACGTCAATAAATTAGAATAGGTTAAAAAGATTTGTCTGTCTTGTTGTTTTTCATCCAAAATACGACATTTTTCCAACTTTTTGTCAATTCCCGATCGACTCACGTTGCTAAATTTTGTTCTTGCGGTTGTCGAAATCGGCCCCAGTCCTCTAGGTACAAGCAGCTCGTCAACAGGGTAACTCTCTTTTTCCCCGATATCTCCCAAAGAAAACTGTGTAATCACCCGTTGCAAATCTGCAGATGTCGCCAGATGCGGCACAGGAAGGTTTGAATGTGAAATGCGCATTTTGGTTGCCAACTGAAAAGCTTGTTGAATATGGCGATTTAAAATTGAAATGTCTTCTGCGGTGTATTGTCCATCTTTTGTTTTAGGGACTTGGCCGTACTTGGTCACGTTGAACAATGACAAACCAGCTGATTTATTATTAATATTATTTTCTTTTTCTTCTTCAAATTGAAATATCCATTGACTCAAGGGGATATCTTGAAAAGGCATCATGGTACGATTATGACTCATTCTCTCATGCTGATCGGCACCACTACCACCACCTTTTCGGATGTTCCCATCATCATCATCTAGTTGTCGGAATCGCTGTCTGAGGATATCGCGTACCGACGACGCCGAGGCTTCTGGGGAAGAAGAAGAGGACGATGCGAACGCAAATGACCGTCCAGATTTAAGGGATCGTGGCCGCCTTTGTTTTTTTTTTTTAAAAGCGAAACCTTTTTGGATCCAGGTCTACCCGTGTCGTAATCGATACCCCGAATCGGGCGCGGAGCATGTCCGGCAAATCGTTTGGCTCCTGCTTCCCAATCATAGCGACTGAGGATTTTGTTCAATTCAAACTTGCTCTCCTTTTTGATCTTTTTCTCGGCTTCGGTCAGATCTGCGGCACCACCGGTCCGTGATTCCAATGCCAAAATCATTTTGGGGTTGACATACAATTGATCAAATTGAGCCAATCCGCCCAAACGCACCGTGCCGTATCCATCGGTATATCCGGAATTCTGTTGCGCACTCCACTCCAAATATGCATCTTGGTCAGGTTTAGCCGCCACGATTTTGAATTTACGCGCGGCGCCCACTCCTGCCTGTTTTTGCTGCGGCGGGGATTGCTGCTTTTGCTGCTGCTGCTGCTGCTGTTGTTGAGGATTGGATTGCGGTTTCAAAACGATTTTGGTCGTGGTGGTTTTTTGGCTAACAACAGTTTGGCTGGTTGGAGGAGGAGGACGAGCGGCAAGTCCACCAGCTCCTGCCGCCAAGGGTGCGGGTTGTGCTGCTGCTGCGACTTTTGTGTTGCTGTTGTTGTTATTGCTGGATCCGGCACTCACGCTAGCATTGGCGGGCACGGAAATTGGAAATGAACGTGTCATTTTGGCCTCTGGGTAAATATAGACCATACGTGGTTGTGCCGCGGCGCTCGTTGTGGTTTGTTGCGTCCCTCCCGCCGCGGCAGTTGCGGATGTACCTGCCATTCGCATCATTCTTGGTTGTGGTTGTTGTTGCGAGTGCTGCTGCTGCTTCTGGACGTGTTGCTGATGCTGAGGTTTTTCAACAAATGAAGAGACATGGTCATCGGCTGAATTTTCGACATACGGCACGGTGGAGTAGACGGGTAAGTTCCGATAGGCTTGTTGATACGAACGACTATCGTCGAATCCAGCTTTGCGACTCATCATCATCTTTTCGATTGGGTGTCAGCGAATGAGAAAAACACACAAAAAAAAATGCAACCTGTTAGAAGGTCCTCTCTTAATCCCCCACCCATCCTCGCTTGCGTGCTCTCTGTTTTTCACCTCTCTTCTTCCTTCTTCCTCCGTGTCACAAGGAAAAAAAAAGAGGAAACGCAAGAATGCATCCGGCGCAAGGGTGAGAGAGATCCTGCCAAGATTCGCACCTCATAAGTAAGAAAGTACCCGAGAGTGGGGGGGAAAGGACGGGGCAAAAGAAGGGGTGGGTCTCTTTTTTTTCATTCTCACTTAACTTGTTGGTTGGGGTTGGGGGGCAAACAAAAAAAATCTTTTCAGATGAAACCGGCGCAGAGCATCAATTTCAGTGTGCCGTTGGTCTCGACGCCTCCGGTTTCAACCGAGTCCACATGCGAGATTACCGAACAAAATTTGGATCATCCGCGCGCATTCGCACTCCTGGCTTCACGTGGTAACACGGATGGTGTGATGGTGGACACGTTGGTGTCTGTTCAAAACAAAAGCACACAATTGATTCCCCGTCAATGTCACAGCACGACTGTGCAAATTGTCAATGGGACGGATGTCTATCGTGAAGTCGGTGCCGATGGAACGACGCGTGAACTTTCAGTTCCTCGCACACAGGTTTTGTCCACCGTCGTGGCAAACGATGTTCCCAATCGTCCGATTCAGAAAGGCCCTCGGGGCATGATGGCCAAAGCCACTTCCACTGCTGTGAAAACCACCAATCCCGGAGAATTTCGTATGTTGCAAGGCGGAAATGCGAAAACCGCCCCTGTAGCAACAGCAGGAGGAGCAGCATCCGCCGGAAAGACCACCACCCAAACAGCAGGTGGCGCTTCCAACAAGATTCCCGCTACCAGCACTGCTCAAAACAAAATTGCAGTCAGTCAATCAAACAAGACTGCTGGAGTGGCCCCGCCTGCAAAAGTGGCCACCACCGCGCGCAATGGAGGAGATGGTATCCAGTTGCCCAATGCTGAAAAACAACTCGCAAAAGTCAGCTATATCAGCAATGCGGATATACCGTTAATCATGAATGCGCATACCCAAGAAGAATTGCCACAAAGTCGGAAATTGCAAGAAGAGATTTCGCGACCCGAGTATCAAAATCTCGTTGTGTATGCGCGCAATGACCCGAAAGGATATGGTGTGGGGTTGGACGAACACCGTAAGCAAGTTCAAAAATGGGAACCCCGATACCTGGTGTACTATGCATTCGATCAGAAAGATCCGATGCACAAAATTTGGCTGTCCTATTTGTACTATTTGATCGAAGTGAATTGGCGTTTGTCGGTTGCTTACCCGGAAAATCATGTCTTTGATTTCCGACCGGACAGCACAACGATCGCCATGTTGGAAACCGGGATCAAATGCACCATGCGCCAGCTCGAGTTGAAAAATCCAGTGGGTGTAGATTATGCCGAAATTTTCAAAGGATTTCACGACAAACAAACAATGGACGCCTATCTGTTCCATTATGCAACTCTGGCCAATCCCCGACAGGGTGATGATGCATCCGATCGAGCGATCCGTTCGCCCATTCGGAGTGCGCGATACATGGAGCCCAATGAAGGAAAATACACGGGTATCAACAATGGCGTGGCCATTTTGTCGGGACGACAATTTGAGCAAAAAGCCTTCCGAGCCCTTATTACGTTGATTGCTATGATGGGGCGGGACTTGTCAGTTTTCTTGGCGGAGAATCCTGACGTCGAAGGCTCGATTCCTACCCGTATGGTGAATCTGATTCGCAAACCCTCTTGGGGAGAAACCAGCGACGCCGAAACTTGGCCGGCATTAGCTGTGTTGGAAGATGGGTTTTTGTCAGCGTTGGCTTTTTTGCAACTTGGAATGGGTCAGACGTGGATCCTTGCGGCCTCTTTTTATCAAAGTCTGGAACCGGGCACACTCACCTATTTCACCCCGAGTTTGAAAACTTACTTGAAACAATACAACTCCACCTACCCCGAAGAACTCGGTATTCAAATGTTGCCTGCCCAGCGTCGTTTGTTGCTCGAGGCAATGCGCGCACGTGAAGGTTTCCACATGGCTTCGGCAACACCCTACAAAAATTTCAAGCCACTCACAGAAGTAACAACCACTGGCGAATTGGGTTTGCCGAAACAGCGAAATGATGGGATGTTTGTAGGGGAAAACAGCAATCCTGCCAGCAGAACGGTGCGAAAGGACGTTCCGCCGGAATTTGGAACGCCTTATCCGGACATTGACCTGACCGAACGAGAGCCCGTGTTTCGTGCACCGCTGGGCGTCTTCAAGAAAAAAACACCTCCACCTGCCGCTGCAGCCGCACAGCGGCGTTTCACCATGAAGCGGCGATCTCGTCGAACCTTTTAGAGAGAAAAAGAGAAAAAAAAGAGAGATTTATTTGAATCCCGTAATTCTAAAAAGATCTTCTTCTAAATTTGCGCGAGGGGGAGGAGCGTCCCAAACTTGTCCGTCATTGGTTTGGTACGACAAATACGCAAATCCCAACAATGAGACCAAAAGTGCAAACAATGCAATCAAAACCACGCAATAATTGATAATTTCATGTTTTCGATTTGAATGTAGTTTCGCTCGATATCGATTGACCGCATTCACCGCATCAATTTCTTGGACTTGTTGTTGTTGTAAATAATCTTGTTTATCTTGTTGAAGCGTTCTCATTTCTGCCTCTGTTTGTGGGGAATCATTATCTTCGATAGATTGACGATTTTCAAAAATTTCTGCCTCGTATTCCGGATAACTTTTGAGGATATTTTGATTACCGCCCATATCCAAATGCTCCTTCATATTGTCGAAAATTTGATGTGAAGAAGCTGATATGAATTTCATTCTTTTTGCGCCACTTTTGCCACCGGTTTTCTTCTTTTCGCTTTTCTTTTTGTTGCGAGGCATTTCCCACTTACAAACGCCGCTGCACTTATTTACTGGATTTCTTATGGTATCTGCGATTCACAATTGTATTGTCTTCTAAAAAAATCCACTTCCTTTGTGGTTTTCCGTAAAGTCCGCTGTTGGATTCAATAAAACGTGGATAAGTAAATGCATCGCGAAACCTTTGAATCAAAGGACGCCGCTGTGTCATGGACTGTTGCTGATGATAGTTGGCTAATTGTTCCACAAACAATTTTTTTGGTGCCATTGGTTCCGGCGGAGGGAGAGGTGGAACAACAACAATTGGAATTTCTCTTTCCACAATCACGGGTGAAAGTGGTGGTGGTTCAACTTTCACAAGATCAAGAGATGGTTCGGATTCCACGATTACTTGTGGTGGGGAGGGAAGCGGTTCGGGTTCTGAAACAGTCATAAGAATATCCTTTTCCACTTCTTTTGGAGGATTCATATCTCCCATTCGTTGAGAGGGTGGCGGCGCCAATAATCCTTCAAAATTGGTTGTGGATGTGCTCCATTTTTGTATCCTGCCGATCGATTTGTTTCTTCTTTCAAACAACGTCACGCGTGGGACATTTTGGGCTTGAGTGAAACTTTTCAAAAGATTGTGCACGGTCTCTTGACTGCTGAGCGCTGCCTGAAAAACCGGATCATTATTATCAACGTCGTTTTGCTGATACTTTTGAAAACTCTCCCGCACAATTAAATCCGGTGGTGGTGAGGGTAATTGATCTTCAGGATAACGTGGTAGTTGTTTATAGCGCACGTGTAGCATGATTCGCTGTTCAATGGATTGAAAGCTTTCTTGAATGGGAATCACGTCTCGCAAAAAATTTTCGTCATTGGGGTCGAGTTGCAAATAAGCGGCTTGTGCCTCTCGAGCGTCGGCAATTAAGCGGTCAAGTTCGTCCAACCATGCACGATTTTCTGGAGTTGTCCGTTTCATTGTTTTTGCCTCTTTCGAAAAGTCAACAAGTGAATCTTCAATGACTCGCATGGTGTTTTGAATTTCAATTTGAACACTCGCAATTTCACCATATTTCATCTCTTGGGCCACATTCTGAGAAGCCTCGTAAAGCTTGTTTGTGTCCTTCAGAATTGCGCCCTTTAAAATTTCGAGTTTCTCTTTTTTTTCATCGCCTTCTTTTAAATTAGCAATGCTTTTGAGTTCGTTCTTGTATCGGTTGATTTCATGATTAAAATAAACAACCAAACTATTGTACGTTCTTCTTTGTGTTTCCGTCAAATAATTATGTTTTCCCGGTTGCACAAACCGATCGCGTTCACGTTCCAAAGTCTGAATCAATCCTTGTACGTTTTCAACTTGAAACCGATTCCCGAGGGCTCGATTTGTTGTAGTTGTTTGAAACAGATTGCCCAACATCGTCGTTTCTTTTTGGTCCGGTGGTAGGACGATCATTGAAGGAGGTGGCCGCGGTGGCGGCGGCACTTGAGAAATTTCAAAATCAATCCGTTTCAAATCAGCAAGATCTTGTTTCAAGTTTCGATTGTTGGTCAACATCATGGTTCGAAAAACATCAAGATTATAATCTTGCTTATTGGTTTGAATTTCTGGTTGAGTGGTGTGATCTTGAAATCGCCCCTTGAGTTCTAGCAATCGTTGACGTAAAGCTGGATTGGGTGGCAAAAAATCCAGTTTACGATCAACTTCTTTAGCCAAAACTTGGAATTCATCAGCTAATTTACGATTAGCTTGACTGAGGTAAATGATTTGAATTCGCCCAAACTGCTTTACAAATTCCTGCTCTAAAATTTGCACATCCATTTGCGCAATTCCCTCGTCTTTGTCGGATAGTGTATCCAGATCCTTTCGATAATAGTCAAAATTATTCTTTTTCCAGCTCTGAAGTTGTGAAACCAACACATCTTGGGGTTCGGCTTTTTCGACGTTGGAGTAAACAAAAACGCCCGATTGAACAAATGCCAAGAGTTCTTGATATTGTGCTTCGAGGATTGCATACTCTCGTAGTATTGCTTGACGTTTTTCAGGTGAAAGGGGGCGAACCGCTTGGTCGCTCAATTTTGTTTCGTTTTTTTCCATTCTTCTTGGACAGAAAACCAAACAACGAAGAATGGCTTATTTTCTTTCTTAACCATCAAGCAAAGAAGGAGGCAATTCTATTTCAGACTCTAAAATCACACTATTTTGGATCTTGTCATCCACAATCATGTGCATAACAAGAACAACAGGAATGTCAAATGTTTTGCGAATCGGTAAGTAAAAACGCTGAACCCCAAAAGGTTGCCAATCGCCTTCCGTTATTAACCCAATGGGCGGTTGAAAAAGTTGCGATTTCCATAATTCTTCTTCCTCGTTCTCTTTTGATTTCGCCGCTTTGACGAAAAATTGAATGGACCGAATGGGCTGTTCAGTTTCCAAACGCGCCTGCACAGCCGTCGTTTTCGACTTGCTGTCCCACCAAACATGATCCAACATTGATCGTCGTGTCGTTTCTCCCTCGACTTTGTCTTTTGAGACGATCAATCCTTTTTTCTTTAACGATGGTGGTGGTCTCATGGATGGGAGGGTGGTGGCGATTTCTTGTTTTTGTTGAGATTGTTGTAAAATCGCAAAATCTCCTTGTTGTTTGCTGAGATTGTCGGGAGGTGTCACCAACCACACGATGACCACACTTAATGAAACCAACACCAAAATCATAATCACTATAATCATCACCACAAATCCCCAAGAGACAAAGGATTCATTGTTGCTAAAAGCGGAAATGACGGGACTTTCGTTTAACGATGCTTGTTCCCAAGGCGGCGCAGAAAACAATGGGGAGGTGCTTTTCTGTTTTGATAACGGGGGCGTGTCGTTTTGGATTTCGGATTGAATGGCCAATTGGGCAGTCAGTTCAGACGAAATTTCCCGTGGGAAAAACTTGTCGACAGTAAGATCATTTTTCGATGGCGGCGCATCGTCCGTATCTTGCGGAAACGGAGAAATCAAACTCATTTTTTTTTTGTTTGACTTTTGTTGTCCCTTCTGTGTGATGCCTTAGGTTTTTCCTTCTACCGTGCCTTAGTTTTTTATTATGAGTTCGTTGGACACATGCAACAGAGAATAAAAAGTTTGCGCGACGTTTGTTGCTGATCAACGCGGGCGCTTGCGTTTTTGAGAAAGACGAATCACAGCAAGGGTCCGGTCCGCTTGGCTATGGGCAAAACGTGTGTCTAAAAGCGCACTCAGCGACAAGGTCATGGGCATTGACGAAATTGGTCGAGTCCATTCCCACAGGACGTCAATGGGGCGTAAAAGACGCGGGAACAAGGTCTCTGTTTGTGCATCAGGCAGCGCCGATTCCAAAATTTGTGGCACCAACGGAAGGATGCTATAATGAAAGGGATGACCTGCGTTGGCGCGCACAAATGCCAACACCAGGGAAAAAGCGGCCCAGTTGACGCGAGATCGAATTCGCGCTGGAAATTTGCATGTGTTGGAATACAGCAGATGGGGATTGAGGAGGCACGATCGTCGAAAATCGCGCCATCTCATGTCGGTTTCCGCAACGTCGATGCGCAGTTCCAAAAGATTCCAAGATTGACTCTTGATGGCTAAAGCCGCTGCTTCTTTGACTTTGAAATAAAACGAAAGCCGCAATGCTTTTACCCGAGGCATCATTTCATTCAAATTGGTGAGAAATTCGTATTTGGACGAATAATCCCCATCCAAGTGCAAATATTGCACGTTGTGCAAGAATTTGCACACGGTGCGGTACCAAGAATGTTTCATGTCGAGGTGGATGTGGAGCGAAGGAAGAACGCCCGATAGCGCCATGATTTTCTGGCGGTTCTCCGAGTATTTATACAAACATGTCTGTGTATGTTGGTGGGGGGGGGGGAAGAAAGAGCGAGTCAGAAAAAAGAGAAAAGAATGAAAAAAAAATTTACCCCCCAATGAGTAACGGAGGGCGGTAGTTGGTCCAAGGCAATCACTTCGCGATATTGATCCGAGTCAGAATGTTGACCCGTTTCAATTAATTCGAGCGCTTCGAGTCCCGACATGAATGGGAGCACATGTTCGAGAGCTTGTGCGTATGTCTTGGCGGCTTCGGTCGAATTCCATTCAAAGAACCAAGAAAGTTGGCGAAGTCGGCCGCAATTTTCGGACAAGGCAGCAAATTTTTCCAATGTGGCCAGAACACGATTGGAATCGAGTCCGTGGAAAACAATCGCCTCAAGCTGTGGCATTAATTGGTCGATCCATTTCCAAAAGCTTGCGGGTACGTGATCGTTTGCGGACCCACGGGTGTAGAGAAACAAACGACGGAGATTGGGTAGAGACACCACTGTCGCGGTAGCATCCCGAAAATGAAACTCATGGGGAGTTTTTTGATCCAATCGCAGCTCCACCAGGCGTTCAAATACAGTCGTTTCGACTAGAGTTAACGTTGCGAAATTGAGGGCCAGTGATTGAACGGTCGGTGAAATGACATCCAACGGCAATTTGGTGGCCAAATGAGTTTCGACGTCCCAGGTCGTAATCGACGTTTTGTGAATCAACGTATCAAAGCAGGTTTCTAGAAGGTTAAGCCAGTTGGAAACCGCGAGTTTGACAGCCGTTAACGATTGATTGTTTGTCAATGCTTTCAACTGCACACCAAACACCACACTAATCAGCGGATGGAAGGAAGAAAAAGAGATTTCTACCAGAGGCGCGGCCACATCCAGATTGTAAAACTCCTCGAAATTCAAAACGGAGAAGCGATTTTGGTTCAGAGCGCGAATCATGCGGTTGGTCGCTCGTTTTTTTGCAGCGTCTCGTTTCTCTTGCTCCGACATCTAGATATGGAATATTCCAAAAGTTCAAACTTATGGGGGTTATTGGATGCGTGGCTTTTTTAGAGATGGTAAAGTGGATTCGAGAAGGTGAGATGCAAGCGACGATGGAGGGCTCGGAGATGGAGGAGGTCGTCGTTTTTTTTTTGAATCAGGAGAGGGCTCGCTTTCCGGATCCACCAATGGAAAGAGCAAATTTCCATGGCGAACGCCAGCGTGGCTGATTTCTGATAAGTTCATCAGAGAAATCCTATTCCTGAGTAAATTGAGTGGCTTCGCCACCCTTTGATTACGCATGATGATTCCGTCTTTGCATTTGACCCATGCGCCCTCGGCGTACCATGTGACGGGTGGCATGTAATCCTTCAAGACGGTTGGCAGAGGGGATCTTAACACAGGTTCGTAAACACCAGAAATCACGTCCACTTTCACTCCGTCCAACTCACGTGGTAAAAGTGTCTCACCAAAGGGCACCAAACCCTTGCGTGTCACAAAACATACCACCGCTGGGGAATCAGTCCATTCTGCGGATATCAACGCCGCTCCAGGGAGGATGGCCTGCAGATTGCTATGTTGGGCAAATAATTGGTTGGCGTAGCGATCGATCGTGGCCTTGACTTGCTGTTTAATCTCGGTCGTAAATTTAAGCGGCGGTGGCATTTCACGACACTCGGGGTTGGTAAAGTTGAACCCGCGAAATTCAGCCGATAACCAAAAAGGCAACAGTTCCTTTGCTTTCTTTCGAAGCCTTGAATTAACGGAATCGGCCACGACAAACAAGATCGGTGGTCCCATCACATCCGGGGAATGGTGATGGAAATTTCGCATCAATGTTGCCTCGCGGACACCATCAATCGAACTTTTTTTAAACTCGGCAATCCGACCTTGAGCGAGAAGGAGTCAGTCGAGAAGGAGAGGAGAAAGAGTGGCGCACATACGTTGCAAACCATCTGAAATCTCGTGCGGTGCAAAAGGATCGGATGAAAATAAAAATTCCGGTTGTGTGAGCACGGCATCTTGATCTCCAGCCAGAATCAAAGAGGCCAACTGGATGGGAGAATCTTTTTTGACCCAATAATTAGCGTCCCAGTGGTGAAGATGTCCATTGTCCATCATGTAGGCCGAATGTTCATCGATCCACGAGCGGACGATCCGCATGGCATACTCATAGATGAGACGAGCGAGTTCTCGGGGCATGCCGCCAGAATAAATCGCTATCTCTTGTTGCCATGACAAGGCAAAAGCCGACATCTTCTAGAAAAAAAGAGATCAGGAGATCAGGACCAAGATCAGCTGGTTTTTGGTTTCTTGTGCAAGAACAAAGCGACGCCTTTTAAATTTGTGTGGGTCCAGCGAATACGTGCAGCCCCCCATGCGTTGGCTTGTCCAGGAATGCGAAATTGGGTGACTTGGCCAGAAGAACCCCCCACTTGTCCAGTCATTTCATCACATAATTCCACCATGACAAATAATCGATCTTGATCCGTTAATTCCACATAATCGTGATGTTGATACCAAAGCTCGATGGCTTTTACCACTTGCTCCACCAGCGGCAGTTGTTGCGTGTTGTTCCGGGAAAAGAAAATCCAGGAAATGTGTTGTTGGGAAATGTTCGTGAGATCAGGCAGCGAATCGCCTCGAACTTGACCCGTGTCTTGCCATAATGCTCTTTCGGTATACATTTCGGTCTCCATGCCTTCGTGGTTCATGGGTTGTTGTGCACACAAGACCGTTGAGTTGGGGTGTATGGTATAGACGATCATTGTCCAGTCGGGTAAATTGCCATGACTGTCTGTCATGATCTTGAAGGGAATCTTGGCGACATACTCGTAGATGAGGTGCAAGAGTGGCAGAGGCAGATAGGTATACACCGATAACGACCAATTGATCTCTCTTTTCCATAACCCTGCATCGTAAATCTCGACTTCTTGGCTGCATGGGGATTCCGCTGTTCTTTTTCTCTTGTTGGACATCTTCTATCTAGAGGATGACGGAGGCAAAAGGTTGAACATGGAGCACGAAAACACATGGACCAAAAATTTTCAGACATAATCATCAACAATAAACAAATGGGACAATATTGTCCAATGTGCCACGGCAATTGGCGACAATGAATGGCAAATCGAGGTAAAACGCAGCGGCGAGTCGATGCGGCCCACTTAAAATGCGCACCTCATCTTGCGGCGAGACTCCGAAATCGAGATCCAAATTGACAAAGGGCCGGCGAGGATGTTGCATGGCCAGCCATGCAACTTTACGGAGATGTTCTTCTCTTGGGTTGGTCGGGGGGACCAAGACGTTGCCACAAGATTGAAGAAAACTGACTTCTTCGTCGATTTCTTTTCGAGTGAGAACCGCTCCAAACGGCGCAACATCAAACAGAAATGGATTTTTGTAGGCTTTTTCTTCCAGTGCCTTGAGACTGAGGTGAAACGTGTAGATTGCCGGAACTTCTTCCGATTTCTATGCGGGGGGGTGAATGAAAAACTGCTAGTCAAAGAGATAGAGACAAACCTGTTTTTTTGACTTGGGTGTTGTCACCTCATCGGGTGTATTATCCTCAGCTTTCCGCTTTCTTGTTGGTGAAGTTTGAACCGGCGCGTGTGGAGTGGTTGGATTTTCCAATACCAAGCCCGTTAGCGTGTGGGAGAGCGGGCTGATGGTTTCAGTTTTTTCCGCCACAAATGCCCCAGAGGAAGATGGCGAACTCGAAGCGACCGCCGACGACGATGGCGAGGGTGATGAGGGACAAGTGGATGTTGCTGATGCAAAACCAGATAGAATGTCTTCGACCGTGGATGGTAAAAGATGTGGCGAAAGAGGTGGTTCGAGAACTACGCTATCTTCTGTGGGTTGTAGACCCACAGATCCCTGGATGGTACTTTCACACGTGTGACAAATGTGAGTTGCTGAGGCTGTTTTGAATTCTTCTCGCGAGCGCAGCCATCCACAGATTTGACATCGTACATCGTTTTTGGCGGAAGGATTTTCCACGCTGAGCCAACCTCGTTCAACCAGTTGTTTCGGTGTGACATTTGCTGTCATATTGAGATCCGGAAGAGAAGGAGCCGGCGCAATATGAGGTGGGATGTAGAGGATGGCTTCGTTTCGAGGTGGATCTTGGCCGAGATCCAGCCAGCGAGCACAAGACCAG
>Ga0068862_100002065_pt1 | contig 18143 bp, 13 predicted proteins | sample KBSSwiS52_FD_66598 | JGI IMG/M metagenome (GOLD analysis project Ga0068862, IMG submission 66598) | Switchgrass rhizosphere microbial communities from Kellogg Biological Station, Michigan, USA - KBS Switchgrass S5-2 | ecosystem: Host-associated > Plants > Roots > Rhizosphere > Soil ... | reverse complement strand
CTTCGCTCACCCTCACCCCCTGCGGGAGGGCTGGCCCTGCCCCTTGCGGTGCTTGACGGGGGGCTTGCGATGGCCACCGCCACCGCCGCCGGCAGTTTGGCGGGCGCGGGCTTCGCGCCCGTTCCTGCGCGCGAGATCGCGCGGGGCCTCGTCCGCCGGCTCGATGCGAATCGCCGCCTCCTCATCCTCGCTTTCGCCGGTGCGCTGCAGTGCCGCCTGGAACTTGGCGGCGATGGAGCGGGGCACCTGGAAGTGAGTCTCACGATCGCCGACGCGGATCGCGCCGATCTCGTTGCGGGTGATGTGACCGCGCCGGCACAGCAGCGGCAGCAGCCAGCGCGGCTCGGCGTTCTGCCGCCGGCCGACGTTCATGCTGAACCACACCACATCCTCGAAACCCTCGCGGTGGCGGTCCTTCTGAGCCGCCCGGTGCTGCTCGGGCGTGTTCTCGATCAGGTCTTCCGGCTCGGGCAGTGCCGCACGATGCGCCTGCACGAGCATCGCGGCGATTTCCGCAGGCGTGCGTTCCACCAGCAGTGCCTCGGCAATCTCACGATCGGTCTCGTCCAGTTCCACGGGCTGGAGCAGCGTGTTCAGCAGGCGGAAGCGGTCCTGCGCGCGGATCGTTTCGGGCGTCGGGGCGGCGATCCACTCCGCCTGGATGCGCGCGCGGCTGAGCATCGCTTCCACCCGCTTGCGGCGCGGATAGGGCACGATCAGCGCGGCGATGCCCTTCTTCCCGGCGCGGCCGGTGCGGCCGGAGCGGTGCTGCAAGGTCTCCGCATCGCGCGGGATCTCGACATGGATCACCAGGCTGAGCGAGGGCAGGTCGATGCCGCGCGCGGCGACGTCGGTGGCGACGCACACGCGCGCCCGGCGGTCGCGCAGGGCCTGCAAGGCTTGGTTGCGTTCCGACTGCGAATGCTCGCCCGATAGCGCGACGACGGCGAAGCCGCGTTCCTGCAGGGTGGCATGCAGGTGCCGTACGTTGTCGCGGGTGGCACAGAACAGGATCGCCGTCTCCGCCTCGTGGAAACGGAGCAGGTTCACCACCGCGTTCTCGATCTCGGAGGGCGAAACCGTGACCGCCTGGTAGGCGATGTCGCCATGGCCGCGGTCATGGCCGACGGTGGAGATCCGCAGCGCATCGCGCTGATAGCGCCGTGCCAGCGCCTCGATCGGGCGCGGCATCGTCGCCGAGAACAGCAAGGTGCGCCGGGTTTCGGGCGTGGCGTCGAGGATCTCCTCCAGATCCTCGCGAAAGCCCATGTCGAGCATCTCGTCCGCCTCGTCGAGGACGATCGCGGCGAGCGCCGACAAGTCGAGGGCACCGCGCTCCAGATGGTCGCGCAGGCGCCCGGGCGTACCGACGACGATCGAGGCGCCCGCTTGCAGCGCGCGCCGCTCCTGCGAGGGGTTCATGCCGCCAACGCATGTGGCGATCCGCGCGCCGGCCTTACTATAGAGCCACGCCAATTCCCGGCTGACCTGCAGGGCAAGTTCGCGGGTGGGAGCGATGACGAGCGCGAGAGGCGATTCGTGCCTGCGCATCGCGCCGCCTTCCTCGAGCAGTTCGTTCGCCATGGCGAGCCCGAAGGCAACCGTCTTGCCCGATCCGGTCTGGGCGGAAACGACGAGGTCGCGTCCCAGCGCCTCGGGCTCCAGCACGGCGGTCTGCACCGGAGTAAGCTGCGCATAGCCGCGCTCGGCAAGGGCTTCGCCAAGGGGCGACGAGAATTCGGCAATGGTCATCGGGCTCACAATCATAGGGCCGCGCGCAAGCGCGGCGCGAACGGGCAGACCGGCGATGGAGGGTGCGACCCGCTTCGTCATCGTCGGCAATGTCCGCAAGGGGCGCCCATCGGATCGACGGAACGCCAGAGCCCCATACAGCGTCCTTGCGCGTTTGGCTCCCCGTCTTTTTCAAGGGGCCTGTTCCCCCCTCGCGGGAGGCCCGGCAAGCCCGCGCTCAGGCCTGCAGCCAGGCGATCGCCTTGTTGCGCAGGGAGGCGAGGGCATGACGGATCAGGCTGACCGGCGCCGCCGAGGACAGGCGCTTCATGGCGGTAACCCCCTTGCCCAGGGTGTTGTCGCGCTCGATCAGGGTATCGCCGCTCCAGTTGCCGACGAAGGCGGTGGTCCACGGGAAGCCGGGGGCAAGCCATGCGCGGTTGCCCTCGATGGTCAGGCCCTCCGAGCTGTTCACCCGACCCTCGGCGGCCACCGCGATCATCACGCTGTAGTTCTCCTTGCCCACGCCGTTGACGAAAGCATTGCCGGCGATCCGCCCGGTGCCGCCGTTCGACAGGTCGATCATGTAGTTGGTGTCGCGCCCGTGGCTGTCGTCGAAGCTGCTGTCGAGCACGGTGATTCGCGGTGCGCGGCACTTCAGGTAGTGCCCGCCGGTGCCTCGCTCGAACCGCGAGTTCGTGACGGTGAGCGAGCCGTATTTGCCGATGTAGATCGAGTGGGCACCGTGGCCGGTCGGGTCCTTCCCCAGGCCCGAGAAGGTCGAACGATCCACCGTGATCGAGGCGGAGGGGTCGTCGGCGGAGAGGATGCCGCCCTGTGCGTCGACGAACTCGGTGCGCGAGACGGCAAGGTCGGATTGCTCCAGCCGGATGCCCGCGCCGTTCCCGTCCGGCACCGAGGTGTGGGTGAAGCGCACGCCGTCCACCCGCGCGCCGCGCCCGCGCAGCACCAGCGTGGCCTTGCCCTCGCACACGCCGCCGTCGAAGGTGACGGTGCCGGGGACTTGCGCGACGAAGGCGACGCGGCCCGCCTGCTGAACCGCGCAGTCGCCGTAGCGGCCGGGCGCGATCACGATGGTGCCCTGGCCCTCGCCGATGGCTGCCACCGCATCCGCGAGCGTGCCGTAGCCGCGCCCGGTCTCCTTGACGACGAATGGTGGGCCGGACTGCGCCGCCGCCGGGCTGGCGGCGAGGATCAGCAAGGTGGCCACGGTGAGGGCCAGGGTAGGGGCGGGTGCGCGCATCGGTTCCTCCAGCGAATGCTGGAGCATAAGCGGACGCGGCGCCCGATGGCATCACGCCGGCGGGGCTAAGTGCCCCAGTGTGCCAACGCTGGACGGTTCAGTTGGCCAATCGTGAACCGAGGTGCTGCGCGAAATACTCCAGCAGCACGATGCGCCGGCGCAACCCGCTGTCGGCCACGCGTTCCATGTCGAAGTAGCGGCGCATCGCGGGGAAGCCCAGGTCGATGATCCGGCCGAGGTATTCGTCGCTGTGAAAGCCACCGTGCTCGTCGCCCATCGCCTTCAGGCGGCGCTGGATGGTGTAGCTGCGCCGCCGCAGCCAGATCGGGCGAAGGCGTGTCGCCCATTCCTCGCGGTGATGCGCCCGGCTCGGCGGCTCGGCGAAGTGGTGGCCGTAAGCCGAGGGACGCGCGGCCAGCACCGGGTCGATCGCGTGGAGCAACTGCCCCTCGAACACGCCCGCGCGCTTGAGCGGCAGCGGCAGCGTCATCGCCTCGGCGACGATCCGCTGATCGAGGAAGGGCATGAGATAGGGGCTGTAGCGGGCCTCGACACTGATCTCGCGCCCGAACAGGCTGCGGCACCGCACGCGCGGATATATCTGCTCGACGAGGCCGCGCGGCAGCGGCCCGGTGTCGCCCGGGCGGCCGAGTACGTCGAGCATCTTGTCGCGCACGCCGCGAAGATAGGCCCCGGCATCGAATTCCGGTGTCATGTCCGGGCGATGGAAGCGGGCGAAGAACACGTCGGTGACGGCGGCCGCGCTCAGGCGCCGGTCGGGCAGGAAGAAGAAGTCGCGATAAACCTCGCCACATCCGCCCGAGACGGCCAGCGCGCCCCCTGCGTGCCGGGCATCGCGGGCATAGGAGTTGCCGCCGTTGTCGAAGATGCCGCCGAAGTTGGGAAGGCCGTCGTTCTCGTCGAAATTGCGCGCGACCTGTTCGGGGAAGGCCTCGGGCGTCATCTCGCGAACGGTATCCTTGTCGATCCACTCGACCTTGAAACCTTCCGCCTCGCCGATCTGGCGGCCGATCGTCACGTCCGGGCTGGTGGCCGGGCCGTAAACGTAGAGATGCGGCCGGCAGCCGAGCGAGCGCAGGACGGCAAACACCAGCCGCGAGTCGAGGCCGCCCGACAGCGGGCACTGCACGGCGTCGCCGAAGTGGTGGAGCTGCTCGGCAACCACAGCGTGCAGCAGCTCCGAGTGCCGGGCGAGGCGCTCGGCGACGGGCTGGCCCGTGGGTGCTTCGGGAAGCGGCTTGGCGACCGTGTGCTGGCGTGCACCCTCGGCGGTGAGTTCGATCACCCGATTGGGGCCGATGCGCTTGATCTCGTTCAGTACCGTGTCATCGCCCAGAACCGCGGCATTGAACGCATACTCGTACAAGCCCTGGTGCGCGAAGCTGACCCGGGGGAGCGCCTTGGCCGCGGCGAGAAACGAGGTGGAGATCACCGCGTATGCGGAATCGTGGTACACCTGGAACGCCGCGAAGTAGTCCGTGACGACGAAGGTTCGCCCGTCCTTGCGGATCACCAGCGCGAATTGGCCGGCAAGTTTCGTCCAGTCCAGCGAGAGCGGGTCGCATTCGGCGAGCAGCCTGGCCAGCGCGGCGGCGCCGACGAAGCCATCGTAGGCAAGCGTTCCGGCCGCGACCGCAAAGTCTTCGCCGCGCTCGGCGATCAGCTCTGGCCCGCCGACGATGTACGGCGCGTGGAGCAGCACCCAGCCGCCGAACCGGCGTTCCTCGACACGGGGAAAGCCGTGGCGGCCGAACTGGTCGCGCGCCGTGGCCAGCACGGCGTCCGCCGCACCGGGATGCGGTTCCCTGACGAGGAAGATGCCCCCCATGCTTTCGCGTTCCTCAAAGCGGCCGGTACGCAACGGCCTCTGCCGCAAGCCGCTCACGCGATGCTGAACAGACGCGCTTAAGATCGCGTAAATAACAAGCGGAGTGGGCCGGGGCGCTGTCGGTTTCCTGCATGGGAACGACGAAGCGAGAGCACGGCGACCGTCGGCTAGTCGAACGAGACCTTGCCGCGCCCGGCCTTCACGTTCCCACGCAGCTTCTTGCCTTTCAGGCGTTGCTCCTTGCCGACACGGTTGAGGCGGCTCTTCGCGCGCTTCTCCGGCAGTTGCTGCGCTTGGCCCAGCAATTCGGCAAGCCGCTCGCGCGCGTCGGCGCGGTTGGCTTCCTGGGTGCGGAAGCGGCGGGCGGTGAGGACCAGCTCGCCGCGCGCGGTCATCCGGCTGCCCGCCAACTCCTTGAGGCGATGCCACACCGGAGGCGAGAGGCGCAGCGCATAAGTGTCGAGCCGCAGCTGTACGGCCGTCGCCACCTTGTTGACGTTCTGGCCACCAGGGCCCGAGGCGGTGATGAAGCTCTCCCTCGCGAGCGATAGTGCGCGCGCGAGGATCTCGTCAGACATCGCTGGCGGGTGCGGGTGTCGCCTCGGCGGGCGGCTCGGGCGGAGCGAAGCCGGCGGCGCGAAAGTCGGCGGGAAAGGGCGCCTCGGCGTGAATGGGCTGCTTGCCCTCGCGCGCCACCGTCAGGGCGGCCGCGTGCAGCATCGTTCGCGGCGCGTCCTTCTGCTCGCCGTAAATCGGATCGCCCAGTAATGCTGCACCAAGCCCGCTTGCAGCATGGACGCGGATCTGGTGCGTGCGGCCGGTCTCGGGCCGGAACTCGACCAAGGTGCGGCCATCGCTCTCGGCCAGCTTTCGCCAGTGCGTGACGGCGGGCTTCCCCTTGCGCGCGGGGATCATCCGCCAGCCGTCCTTGGCCGTGCTCACCTTGGAAAGCGACAGTGCGATGGTGCCTTCCTCACCCGCCACCGGGCCGTCGACGATGCCGAGGTAGACCTTCTCGACCGAACGCTCCTCGAACGCCGCGGCGAAGCGCTTCAGCGCCTTGGGATTGCGCGCCAGCAGCAAGCAACCGGAAGTGTCGCGGTCCAGCCGGTGAACGGGCTGCGGATCGCGCTGGAAATTCAGGCGCAGGTTTTCCAGTTCGTCCTCAAGGCTGCGCCCCCCGGCGCGTGGCCGGTCGAGCGGAAGCCCGCCGGGCTTGTCGATCACCAATGCCTCGCCATCCTCGAACAGGATCGGAATGCCGCTCATGCCAGAGCTCCGGCAATGCGGCGCAAGGCTTCGCGCAAGGTGTCTTCCGAGGCCGCGAAGCTGATCCGGAAGCCGCTGCTGCCGCCGAACGCAGACGCCGGAACGACCGCTACGCCATGATCCAGCAAGTGCAGCACGAGTGCAGCATCGTCTTCGAAGCGGTCCATCCATGCTGCGGCATCGACCATGCAATAAAACGCGCCTTCGGGCACTGGAGTCGCCAGGCCGGGGATCGCGTCGATCGCGCTCACCACCAGGTCTCGCCGCACGCGAAATCGTTCGCGCCAGTCTGCCAGGAACTCCTGCGGACCCTCGAACGCGGCGACCGCAGCCGCCTGGCTGATCGAGCATGGATTGCCCGAGGAGTGCGACTGCAGCTTCTCCATCGCCCGGATCAGCCACTCGGGCCCGGCGGCGACGCCGATGCGAAAGCCCGTCATCGCGTGGCTCTTGGACACACCGGAGACGGTGAGGATGCGATCAGCGAGGTCGGGGCATTCCACGGCCAGCGTAGCGTGCGGCTTACCGGTGTAGTTAAGCGGCGCGTAGATATCGTCCGAGAGCACCATGACGCGTGGATGGCGGCGCAGGACATCGCCGATGCTGCGCAGCATTTCGGGCGGATACCATGCGCCGGTCGGGTTGCCGGGACTGTTCAGCAGCAGCCACTGCGTGCGCGGGCCGATCTGCGCCTCCAGATCGGCGCCGGTAAACAGGAAGCCGTTGCGCGCGGAGGTGATCAGCGGCACCACGCTGCCGCCCGCGAAGCGCACGATCTCTGGATAGCTGACCCACCACGGGGCCGGAACGACGACTTCGTCGCCCTCGCAGAGGGTCGCCAGCATGGCATGAAAAATCGCCTGCTTGCCGCCCGCGCTGACCGTCACCTGCGAAGGTGGAACCTCGATCCCGAGGTCACGGCCGAAATGCAGCGCTGCCGCCGCCTTGAGCCGGCTGGTGCCGCCGACCGGGGTGTAGCGCGTTTGCCCGGCATCGAGCGCGGCCTTGGCGGCGGCGATGACATGTGGCGGCGTGTCGAAGTCCGGCTCGCCCACCGAGAGCGAGATGATGTCCACCCCCTGCTCGCGAAGCTGGGTGGCACGGTCGGTCATGGCCGCCGTCTGCGAGGGGGCGATGCGCGAAAGGGCGGTCGAGGTATGCATCAGGTGAGCAGCCGGGCAGGCATCAGGCCGCGCAGCGCGTTGCCGATCAGGAAGCCGTCGGCAAGATCGTCGAGCGTGAGCTCGGCCTCGATCGCGCGGCCTTCCTCGATCAGCGCGCGACGCAGAACGCCGGGCAACAGGCCGAGCGAGACCGGCGGCGTCAGCAGCCGGCCGTCGCGCTCGACGAAGATGGTGGTGAAGCAGCCCTCGGTCACGCGGCCGTCGTCGCGCAGGAAGAGCGCCTCGTGCGCCCCGGCCGCGCGGGCGACGGCAAGGCCGCCCTCGTAGAAGCCGCGGTCGCTGGTCTTGTGGCGCAGGCGCCAGTCACCGCTGTCGACCGGAAGCGGGAGCACCGCGCAGGTCGCAGGGTCGGGCAGCGCCGGCGGCATTTCGGCCAGTTCCAGGCTGTAGGCGCCGCTGCGCGCGGCGACGAGCCGCAGCTTGGCCGGGTGCTCCGCATCGAAGCAAAGGGCGTGGATGGCGTTGCGCACGGCATGGCGATCGAACGAGAAGCCGAGTTCGATCGCGCTCACTCTGATCCGCTCCAGATGCGCTTCCAGCAGCGGGATCCCCTCGTCGGGGGCGAAGCGCATCGTTTCGATCAGGTCGAAGCGGGCCGCTGCGGCTTCCCCCGGTTCTCGCACGAAACCCCCTTTGACCAGACACTCCCGCCACTCGGGAAGTGCTTGTGAATCCGCGACGATCGCCGATCCCACGCCCAGAACCGCCCGGCCCCCCATGGTGTTGGCACCGTTCTCGCCCGCGGTCAGGCGTAGCGTGCGGATTGCCACATTGAACGCGGCATCGCCAGTGGGATCGATCCTGCCGATCGCACCGCAGTAGGGACCGCGCGGATCGCGCTCGACCTGGGCGATCAGCTCCATGGCCCGGATCTTGGGAGCGCCGGTAATCGAGCCGCAGGGGAACAGCGCGCGCAGCAGGTCCACCGCATCCCTACCGGGCTGGACGCGCGCCTCCACGGTGGAGACCATCTGGTGGACCGTGGGATAGCTTTCGATCGCGAAGGCGTCGTGCACGCGCACGCTACCCGGCTCGCAAACGCGGGAGAGGTCGTTGCGCAGCAGGTCGACGATCATCAGGTTTTCGGCCCTGTCCTTTGCCGATGTCGCAAGTTCGCTGCGCAGCATGGCATCGGCCTGCGCATCGCGTCCGCGCGGGCGCGTGCCTTTCATCGGACGGACCCGGACGTCGCCTCCCTGGAGCGCGAACAGCAGTTCGGGAGAGAAGCTCAGCAGCCACCCGGCGCCGTCGTGTACCACCCCGCCGTATCCCGCCGACGCGGTGGGGCGCAGCGCGGCGTAAAGCGCCAGCGGATCGCCCCGCCATGCCCCTGCAAGCGGGAAGGTGAGGTTCGCCTGATAAATATCTCCTGCTGCGATCGCCGCCTGCAGTGCTTCGAACGCGCGTGCATACCCGCCGACGGTCAGCGCCGGTTCCAGCGGGCCGATCCCGGGCGTGCCCGATCCGTGCCGTGCCAGCCAGGCGGGCACCTCGGCAGCCGGGATGGCTTCGTAGCCTGCGAAGGCGCCGAACCACACCAGCGGCCCGTCCGCGCCTTCGCGCCCGGCGAGTAGCGGCGCCACGCGGGGCTCCAGCGCCAGCCCGGCTTCGTAAGAGAGATGCCCGGCGAGATAGTGCCCCTCCCGCGACAGCGCCGCGATCCGCTCGAGCGCGGGGAGCACTTCGGCGGCCCGGCGCGCGATGACGATCTCCGACGGATCGCGGTAAAGTCGCGCGTCCGCCGCGCCAAGCGGGCGCGCATCGTCGAGCAGGACGAAGGGTGCGGAATCTGTGCGGGGCGGCGGGGGCACGGACTGCGCCTTAGCGGCAAGCGGAGCCACTGGCAAAATCGCGCTCGCGCTTGGTTAATCAGGCGGGTATCGTCGCGAAGGCGCAGCACATCGGGAGCGGACGCGTGGACGAGATTTTCCTGGGCCTTGGCGGAAACGGAGAGCGGCAGGTGCTGCGGCTGGGCCGGGCGAACCGCCACGGCCTGGTCGCCGGCGCGACCGGCACCGGCAAGACGGTGACGCTGCAGTCGGTCGCCGAGCAGTTCTCCGCCGCCGGCGTTCCGGTGTTTCTCGCAGACGTGAAGGGCGATCTCTCGGGCATTGCCATGCCCGGCAGCCCGACCTTCAGGAACGCCGCCATTCTGGAGGCGCGGGCGAAGGAAATCGGCCTTTCGGACTATGCCTATTCCGACAATCCCGTGGTGTTCTGGGATCTCTACGGAGAGCAGGGACACCCGATCCGCACCACCATCTCCGAGATGGGGCCGCTGCTTCTGGCACGCTTGCTCGATCTCAACGAGACGCAGGAAGGCGTGCTGAACATCGCGTTCCGCTTCGCCGACGAACAGGGCCTGCTGCTGCTGGACCTGGAAGACCTGCAGGCCATGCTGGCCTACACCGCCGAGCACGCGAGCGAGCTGGCGACCAAGTACGGCAATGTCACCAAGGCCACCGTCGGCACCATCCAGCGACAGCTCCTCAGTCTGGAGAGCCAGGGCGCGGCGCACTTCTTTGGCGAGCCGGCGCTGGAGATCAACGACTTCATCCGCTGCGACGAAAAGGGCCGGGGCCTCGTCAACGTGCTGGCCGCCGACAAGCTGATGCGCAGCCCCAAGCTTTACGCCACCTTCCTGCTGTGGCTGCTCGCCGAGCTGTTCGAGACGCTGCCCGAAGTCGGCGACCCCGAGAAGCCGCATCTCGTGTTCTTCTTCGACGAGGCGCACTTGCTGTTCGACGGCGCTCCCAAGGCGCTGGAAGAGAAGATCGAGCAGGTGGTGCGCCTGATCCGCTCCAAGGGCGTGGGCGTCTATTTCGTGACGCAGAACCCGATCGACGTGCCCGAGGAAGTCGCCGGCCAGCTTGGCAACCGGGTGCAGCATGCACTGCGGGCATTCACCCCGCGCGACAAGAAGGCGATCAAGGCTGCGGCCGAGACGTTCCGGATCAATCCCGACCTGGACGTGGAAACCGCGATCACCGAGCTGAAGGTGGGCGAGGCGCTGGTCTCCACGCTCGAGGACGATGGCGCGCCGTCCGTCGTTCAGCGCACGCTGATCGCTCCGCCCAGGTCGCGGCTGGGGCCGGTGGACGCCAAGGAGCGCGCGATCGTCCAATCAGTCAGCCCCTTCGCGGGCAAGTACGATACGCGCGTCGATCGGGAGAGCGCCGAGGAAGTGCTCGCCGCCAAGGCGGCCGATGCCGCCGCCACCGCGCGCGAGGTCGAGCAGAAAGGCGTCGCCGAAGTCGCCAGACAGGAGCGCAAGAGCCCCAGCTTGTGGGAAGGCCTGGGCGGCAAGGTCGCCAGAGCAGCGGCCGGCGCGGCGGCCGCGAGCGCGGGTTCGATCCTGGCCGGTGCGATCCAAGGCAAGACCAGTCGGGCCAATCCCCGCGCCAGCGCCGCGGGTGCGGCGGCCGGCGAGATCGGCAACACGCTGGAACGGGCGATCGGTATCCCGGGCCTGGGCCGGTTCGCGAGGAACCTGATCGGCGGGTTGATGCGGTAGGAAGGCCGGCCGCCCGCGTCGTCACCGGCGGAACGTCATGCCAGCGGCAGTTCGATCTCCGCTGTCAGCCCCTCGACCCGGCCGCTTCCGTCGCGCCGATTGGACAGCACCAGCGCGCCGCCGTGTTGATCGGCGATGGCGCGGGCGAGGGCGAGACCCAGGCCGGCGCCGCCGGTCGCGGTGTTGCGCGACGGGTCGCCGCGCGTGAACGGATGCGTCATCGCCTCGATCGAGGTCTCGGGTATGCCGGGGCCATCGTCGTCGATGCGGATCGCGACCCGGTCTTTCCCCCGCACCATGGAAACCCGCGCGCCGCCGCCATAACGCAGCGCGTTGTCGATCAGGTTGCGTACCGCGCGGCGCAGCCAGGTGGGCCGCACTTCCCGAACGGTGCGCTCCATATCGGCCAGTTCGACCGGCTCTCCGAGGTCTTCGTATTCCTCGACCACAGCGGCGACGAGAGCGGACAGCTCGGTGCGCTCCAGCGGGTCGCTCGGCCGCCCGACGCGGGCCAGCGAAAGAATGTCGTCCAGCGTGCGCACGATGTCCTCGATCGTCGCTGCCATCCGGCCTCGTTCGGTCTCGTCCTCCACCGATTCGATACGCACGCGCAGCGCCGCGAGCGGGGTCTTCAGATCGTGGCCGATGGCACCCAGCATCACGTCCTTCTCATCGAGCATGGCGGCAATCCGCCATTCCATCGCATTGAGCGCGACGATCAGCCGATGCACGTCCTCCGGTCCGCCGGGCTCTACCTGCCCAACCGGGTTCTGGGTTGCGGCGAAGCGCTCGACCTGGCGGGTCAGCGCGGCCAGCGGTTTGGTGATGCGCCGCAGGATCAAGGCGAGGACGCCCACCAGCACCACGTAGATCGCCAGCGTCTGCAGCAGCAGCGGTCCCAGCAGCGCGTTGGCGGAAGGCGGGGCGCGGACCCGCGCGACCGTCCATCCCGGGGAGCCAGGCTGGCGGACGGCGGCAAGATAGATGTCGCCGTCCATCGCCCGTTCGAACGCTTCTTTGGGCATACGCATGCGTTCGTTGCGCTCGGTAAGGACCGCGCGGGCAAAGGCGTCCGCCGCCACCGAGCGTCGCAGGACGACCATGTCTAAGACGCCAAGGTCCTGCGCCGTGAGGATTTCGTGCAGCTTGGCCTCGGCACTGCGATCGCGGTGCTCGTCAGCGCGCAGCGGGAATCGCGCTGCCCGCTCAATGCCGAAGCGGCGCGGACCGTCGCGGAAGGGGCTGGGCGCAGGTCCGCCGAACCCTCCATGCGAACGCCGGAAAGTGCCGCGCGTCTCCGATACAAGCCGGAAGGCGAGCGCGTTCATCGTCTCCGCCTCGAACCGCTCGCGCTGGGCGCGGTAGACGAGCGCGGCGCCAAGGCCCTGAACCACGAACAGCGCCGCCGCCACGGCGAGCAGCATCTGTCCCATCAGATTGGTCGGGCGGAGCGGCCTCACAGATCGTCCTGGACGGTCCGTCTGACGTCGGCGGCAAGCATGTAGCCGCCCCCCCATACCGTCTGGATTAGCTGCGGGTTGCGGCTGTCCACTTCGATCTTGCGCCTCAGGCGGCTGACCTGGTTGTCCACTGCGCGATCGAACAGGTGCGCCTCGCGGCCCTGCACCATGTCGAGCAGGCGGTCGCGATCGAGCACCTGGCGCGGGTGTTCGAGGAAGGCCATCAGGAGGCGGAACTCGACCGAGGAGATCGCCACTGCCGCGCCCTCGGCATCGATCAGGCGGCGCTTCAGCGGATCGAGCTGCCAGCCCTCGAACTCGAAGATCTCGTTTTGCACCGGGGCGAGCGGCGCACGGCCGGCGCGGCGCAGGACGCTGCGGATGCGGGCGACCAACTCGCGCGGCTCGAATGGCTTCACCACGTAATCGTCGGCACCGATCTCCAGCCCGACGATCCGATCGGTCGCCTCGCCGCGCGCGGTCAGCAGGATCACCGGGATGTCCCGGCTCTCCACGAGGTGGCGGCACAGCGACAGACCGTCCTCGCCCGGCATCATGATGTCGAGCAGGACGATCTGCGGCTTGTCCTCGCGCAGGCGGCTGCGGGCCTCGGCGCTGTTGGCCGCGGCAGTGACGAGGAAACCCTGGCGGGTAAGATACTCTGCCAAGGGCTCGCGCAGCGCCGGCTCGTCATCGACGAGCAGCACTTTGGAGGCCGAGAGAGTGGACGCGGTATCGTTCATCTGCGTTCTTCGGCCCTTCCGTCGTTAGCCCTGCGTCTTGCGTGTACCTGTCTGCTTCCACTCGGCGCGCATCTTTTCGCGGGCCGCCTGGCGCTCCTCCTTCGTGACCTTGCCGTCGTGGTTGACGTCGGCCGCGTCGAAATACCGGAGCGCCGTGGCGGTGAACTCGGCTTGCGTGATCGCGCCGTCGTGGTTGGTATCGGCCATCTTCGCCATCCGCATCATCATGCCGGCATGGCCAAAGCCGCCATGGCCACCCTCCCTCCCGTGGGGATAACCGTCTTTGGCAGTGCCATCCATCCCCGCGCCCCGGGATGCGTCTGCGGGGCCACTGTCGGCCATGAACTCGGCCTTCGAGATCTGCCCGTCGCTGTTCGCGTCCAGCCGCTCGAACATGCGTGTTTTCATGTGCTGCATGTGCAGTTCGCGGTCACTCTTGTCGAGCTTGCCGTCCTTGTTGACGTCGAGCCGCGCGAACATCGCGGTCGCTCCGGCTTCGGCTTCGGCGCGTGTGATCACGCCGTCACCGTTCGTGTCGATCTTCGGGTGCATGCCGCGACCCTGCGCGGCGTAGGCGCCTCCGGCAAGCGCCAGCGTGGTTGCCGAGATGCCTGCCAAAAGGCCAATATTGCGAAACTTCATGATCGTAGCTCCCATTCGCCGTCGTCGGGATGAATGGAAAGCCGCGGGCGCGGGCGAGAAGGAGGGAAAGCTCGCGCCCGCGGCTTCCTGATGTCCCCTTCTAGGGCGCCATTGTCGCGCAGTTATGCCGGCAGGCCCGAAAAGTGTCGTGACTTGTATCGCCGGGCGGCGGGCATTCATCGCATCGAAATATCAGCGGCTTCGATGCTCGGTGCCGATGCCGGCGGTGATGAACAGCACTTTCACTGGCGCCGCGACGTCCGCCGTGTGCCACACCCCGGCCGGATTGACGGCGTATTCACCGGCCTTGAGCGGCACCGCGTGAAAGCTGCCGTCCCCCAGTTCCTGGATCAGCGTCACCTCGCCGTCCAGGCAGACGACCAGCTCGTCGCCCGAAGGGTGCTTCTCCCACGTGTCCCAGCTCTCGGCGAAATCGTACATCGAAACGAGCCGCCCCTCGCGCCCGTCCGCTTCGGTGCGGGCGACATAGCCGGGATACCACTCCATGCCGGTGAAAGCAGGCTGCGGGACGACAGTGGCGCCCAGGCCGAGATGCACCGGAAAGGTGCGCAGGTCATGCGCGCCGCCGCTCACGGCGAGACCTCCGCCAAGGGGCGGCATTGCTCCTCAAGCCAGGCACGCTCCTCGCCTTCGAGTTGCGGACCGATCACTTCGAGCACGCGGGCGTGGTAGGCGTTCCACCAGGCGATCTCCTCGGGCGACAGCAGCGCCGGTTCCACCAGCGCCCCGTCGATCGGCACCAGTGTCAGCGTTTCGAAGCCGTAGTATTCGCCCTCGGCCCCGTCGATCTCGCGCGGTTCCACCACCACCAGGTTTTCGATCCGGATGCCGTACTCGCCGGTCTTGTAGTAGCCCGGCTCGTTGGAGAGCAGCATGCCCGGAACCAGCTCCTGATCCGTGCCTGCCTGCCCGCCCGCGGACTTGGCGATACGTTGTGGTCCCTCGTGAACCGAGAGGAAGCTGCCGACGCCGTGGCCGGTACCATGGGCGTAGTCCAGGCCCGCCTGCCACAGGAACTGGCGCGCCAGCACGTCGAGCTGGTGGCCCGCCGTGCCCTTCGGGAACACCGCCCGAGCAAGAGCCATGTGGCCTTTGAGCACCCTGGTGTAGCGATCCCGGATTTCGGCCGAGGGAAGGCTCCTGCCATCGGGCGTTCCGACCCAGGCGGTGCGGGTGATGTCGGTGGTGCCGTCGGGATACTGACCGCCAGAATCGACGAGGTAGACGCTTCCCGGTTCGATCGTGCGGTTGGTCTCTTCCGACACGCGGTAGTGGACGACTGCGCCGTTCGGGCCGGCGCCGGAGATGGTGTCGAACGACAGGTCGCGCAGGTCCCCACTCTGCCTGCGGAAATCGTGCAGCGCGTCGGCGGCCGACATCTCGGTGACGGTGCCCTTCGGCCCTTCGATCGAGAGCCAGCGCAGAAAACGCGAAACCGCCGCGCCGTCGCGCGCCTGCGCGTTGCGGTGGCCCTGCCGCTCGACGGTGTTCTTGATCGCCTTGGGCAACACGGTGGGATCGCGCGTTTCGACCACGGTGGCGCCCGCCTTGTCCAGCGCGCCGAAGATGGCTTCAACCGCGCGCTCGGGATCGACCGCGATGCGCTTGCCGCCGAGACCTGCCAGCGCGGGGACGAAGGCGTCGCGCGGCTGGATGCGCACGGCGTTGCCGAGGTGGCGCACCAGCTCGGGCGTCACCTTCTCCTCGGCGATGAACAAGTCGGAGGTGCCGTCTGCATGGGCAAGCACATAGGATAGCGCGACGGGCGTGCGCTCCACGTCTTCGCCCCGGATGTTGAGCAGCCAGGCGATCGAATCGAGCGCGGAGATCACCGCGCCGTCCAGCTTCTCCTGAGCCAGCCATGCGGACAGCGCCTCGCGCTTGGCCTGGCTCGATTCGCCGGCGAAGACCTCAGGGTGAACCAGCGCCGGGGCCGGGGAAGGGGCGGGGCGATCCTGCCACACCGCGTCGATCGGATTGCTCTCCACCGCGACAAGGGTTGCGCCCCTGGCCTCCAGCGTCTTTTTGGCGGCGGCGACCCAGCCCTTGCCGTGGAGCCACGCGTCGTAGCCGATCCGCGCTCCTTCGGGGGCATGGGTGCCGAGCCACTTGGCAACGCTGGTCTGGGGCACGTTCTCGTAGGCGTACAAGCGACCGTCCACCTGGTCGCGCACCTGCAGGGTGTAGCGTCCGTCGACGAAGATCGCCGCCGCCGGATCGCGGCCCGAGTCGGTCAGCACCACCGCCGTGCCTGCCGATCCGCCGAAGCCCGTCAGCCAGGCGAGCCGCTGAGCGTAGCCGCCGACGTACTCGCTCATGTGCTCGTCCGAAATCGGCACGACGAACCCGTCCAGGCTTTGTCGGGCGAGTTCCTTGCGCAGAGCGTCTAGGCGAGCTTCGTGAGTGTTCATCAGCATGTCGGTCGTCCGGTTGGCTTTCGGTGAATGATAAGCCCTAGGCGCGCCAGGTGAAAGTGGCGGCGTCGCGGGGCCACGCCGTTGGTGTTCCCATTCCGGCAGGCTCGTCATCGCCCTTTCCCCCATCCGCCGCAACGCCTAGATGCCCCGTCATGGTCACTCCCCCGAAGGCGGCGAAGAAGCCGCACAGCGTCACTCACCATGGCATCACCGTCTCCGACGACTACGCGTGGCTGCGCGATCCCGGCTATCCGGAGGTGACCGACAAGGACATCCTCGCCCATCTGGAAGCGGAGAACGCCTGGTTCGAAAGCCGCATGGCGCCCCGCAAGCCGCTGGTGGACACGCTGTTCAAGGAGATGCGCGCGCGCATCAAGGAAGCCGACAAGTCGGTGCCGCAGAAGGACGGCGATTGGCTCTACTGGGTCGAGTACGAGGAAGGTGCCGAGTACAAGAAGTGGTGGCGCCGGCCTGTCGGCGCCGTGGACGACGGCGACGCGCACGAGCTGCTGCTGGACGAGGTCGCGTTGGCCGAGGGCAAGGAATACTTCCGCCTTGGCGCGATCGCCGCCAGCAAGGACGGAAGGCTGCTGGCATTCTCGGTGGATGACAACGGCTCCGAGCGGTTCACCGCCCGGATCAAGAACCTCGCCACCGGAGAGCTGCTGCCGGACGAGATACCGGGTACGCTGTCCAGCCTGGTGTGGGTCGCGAACGACACCGCGCTGGTCTACTCGCTGGCCAACGAGCAGTGGCGTACCGACAACGCCCGCCTGCACCGGCTCGGCACCCCGCCCGGCGAGGACGTGGAACTGTACCACGAGGACGACGAGGGGTTCCGCGTCGGATCCTCGCTGTCGGCCAACGAGGAATGGCTGGTGATCGGCGCCAGCGATCATGAAACCAGCGAGGTGAGGCTGGTCCGCGCCGCCGATCCGCTGGGGCCGCAGATCCTGGTGCGCGCCCGCGAAAAGGGCGTCGAGTACGACGTCGATGAGCGCGACGGCGTACTCTACGTCCATGCCAACGACACCCACGAGAACTTTCGTCTCGCCACCGCGCCGCTCGATCGGCCGGGCGAGTGGACGACCTTGATCGAGGGATCGGACGCGTTCTACCTCACCGGGTTCGAGCTGTTCCGCGACTTCTATGTGGTCGAGGGAAGGCGGGCGGGCCTCGATACGATCGAGGTGCGTTATTACGACGATACCGACAGGATCGAGCCGATCGCCTTTCCGGAGCCCAGCTACAGCGCCGGGCTGGGCGACAACCCGGAATGGGACATGGCCGTACTACGCCTGTCCTACGAATCGATGGTCAGCCCCTCGACCGTCTACGACTACGACGTCGCCGACCGCACGCTGACACCGCTCAAGGTGCAGGAGATCCCTTCCGGCTATGACGCGTCGCTTTATGTGACGGAGCGGCTCGAAGTCGTCGCGCGGGACGGGACCGCGATTCCGGTCAGCGTGGTGATGCGCAAGGACCGGCCCGCCGGCGGCCCGCTCCACCTCTACGGCTATGGCGCCTACGGCATCTCCATCGACCCGGGTTTCTCGACCACGCGGCTGAGCCTTGTGGATCGCGGCTTCGCCTACGCCATCGCGCATATCCGTGGCGGCGACGACCTCGGCCGCGCTTGGTACAAGGCGGGCAAGCTGGAGCGGCGGACCAACACCTTCAACGACTTCGTCGATGTCGCGAAGGGTCTGGTGGCGCGCGGCTATACCGCAGAAGGACGCATCAGCATCTCGGGCGGCTCTGCCGGCGGCGAGTTGATGGGGGCGGTGGCGAACTCGGATCCGGCGCTGTTCGGCGCGGTGGTGGCGCATGTCCCCTTCGTCGACGTGCTGGCGACCATGCTCGACGCCTCGCTTCCGCTGACGCCGGGCGAGTGGCCCGAGTGGGGCAACCCGATCGAGGACAAGGGCGCGTTCGAGCTGATCCGCAGCTACAGTCCCTACGATCAGGTCAAGGCGCAGGCCTACCCGCCGCTGATGGTCACCGCCGGCCTCAACGACCCGAGGGTGACTTACTGGGAGCCGGCCA
>Ga0068862_100002062_pt1 | contig 18155 bp, 21 predicted proteins | sample KBSSwiS52_FD_66598 | JGI IMG/M metagenome (GOLD analysis project Ga0068862, IMG submission 66598) | Switchgrass rhizosphere microbial communities from Kellogg Biological Station, Michigan, USA - KBS Switchgrass S5-2 | ecosystem: Host-associated > Plants > Roots > Rhizosphere > Soil ... | reverse complement strand
TCGGGATCCGCGGAGAACTGATTCAAGCGCTGGATGCTGTCCAGCGAGACGCCGATGATGCTCGCGCCGGCGGCCGCGAACTTCTCTTGATTCACCGAGAACGTGTGCGCCTGCACGTTGCAGCCCTGGGTATAGGCCGAAGGATAGAAATAGACCACGACCGGCCCTTTCTTCAGCGAATCCTTCAGCGAGAATTTGAACTCCTTACCGGCCAGCGACGCCTGCGCGGTGAAGTCGGGCGCCTTGTCGCCGTCTTTCAAGGCAGCCAGGGCCGGCAAGCAGATTGCGGTCGAAATGAGGCAAGTCAGCAATAAGCGCTTCATGGTCGTACTCCTTCGGAGCTTGGAAGAGTCAGTATCCCCAGACGCGCTAGTTTAGACCGCTGCCTGCCGACAGCAACAAGACGCGACCGGTGCTGGAACCCGGCGCCTTCGCTTGCAATTCTTAACTCGCGCACCTGTAATCGACGAGCCTATGAACGAGTGGCTGCTCTATGTGATGGGTTGGGCCTCCCAACTGTCGGGGTATCCGTTCCCGGACAAGGTGCCGGAGGTGAAGTGGGAATCGGAAGCCTGGTTCAGCCATCGGGTGTGCGAGGACCACCTTCCCTGTCCGATCTTCGGTTTATATGAAGACGCCGACGTCGTCTTCCTCAGGGAGGATTTGACCGATTCCGCCAAGGACCACGTTGCAGTCCACGAGCTCGTTCACTATCTGCAGCACCAGAGCGGCAAGTTCGATCTGCGGAGTTGCCTGGATTCCGATAAGCGGGAGCAGGAAGCCTTCCGGGTACAGAGCCGCTTCGTCGCGGAGGTTCAGAACGGGTTCACCAAGTTCCTGCCGAATCACCTGGATTGCAGGCCGCAACTCCAGTCCCGCTAGACGCCCCACACTCCGACAGTTGCGTCGTAGCAGGGAACCCAGAGTCGTCCGTCGTTCACGATCGGCGGATTGAACTTCGCGAAGACGTGAGGCGGATCGCTCATCCACAAGCGCTGGATCTGCGTGTCGCCATCCGGCATGCGCTCGCCGAAGTCCGCCGCGTCGAAAGCGAACACGCGGCCGAAGGTCTGTGCCCGGTTGGCGTCCTTGTCGGGCATGCACCCCCAGATCACGCCGTCGTGCTCGCCATTGCGCGACAGGCACATCATGCCGCCAGGCATACCGCCCGGCGGCACCGGGCTGTAAGGGCTGGCCACTTCTTCCGAGCGGGCGAGGAACTTCCATTTGCCGTCCGGCTGCACTTCGCCGACGCGCAGATTGCCGTTCTCGCACCACGTGTACATGAGCTTCTTCTCCGGCCAGTAGATCGGACTGCCGTGCTGGTGGTGCGTCTTGTTGAAGAAGAGCTTGTTCAGCTGCTTCGGATCGTTCGGTGCGGCGGACACACCGAAGCCCGGGAAGAAACCGAACCAGACGGGCTCGGTCTTGAGCCTGGCGTAGTTGCCGGCCGGATCGTTCTGCAAGTCGGCGCGGCTCGGCTTGCCCATCTTGCGCCAGTCGAGACTGTACAGAATCGAGTCCTTGCCGGCGCCGAGCACCAGACCGAGCTCGGGGATGACGATCGGGCCGGCGGAAGCGAGATCCATGTCGTCCCAGCCATTGCCGCCGCGTGCGTCGTCGAGCCACGGCGACCACCAGTCGACGATGGCGAACGTGCCGTCGAAGCGTGCTTTGACGAAGCACTCGGCGAAATTGCCCTTTGCTGGATCGAAGTTGCCGTTGCCCGTCATCAAGACGAGATAAGTGATCTGTCGCCCGCTCGCATCCGGCTCGACGAGTACCGTCGGTGCCTGGCCCGCCATCCACACGCCCGCACCCGAACCGTCCTTCGTGAGATTCAGCTCGTCGCTGACAGTGAACGAGTCGATGTCGACGGCGGTGATGAAACCGTGCGCGTTGGCCGCGGTTTCCTGAATGGTGCCGAACGGTACGAACAGCGTGCGCTTGCCGTTCGTCTTGGATGACGCCAGCGATGCGCGCTGCTTGCGTTGCACCGTCGTGCTCGCGCCGGGCAGCTTCAGCTTGCGCAACACCTTGCCGTCGCTCAGTCGGAGCTCGTGGAGAAAGTGCGCGGCCTTCTCGCGAGTCGCATCGGGGCTGATCCACGCGACGACGTACAACTTGTCGTCCACGATCTCGGGCGTGCTCATGATGCCGAAGTGCTGATTCGTACCCCAGAAGTCGATCTTGTTGGTGCTCAACACCGACTTGCCGACGTCCGTCATCCATACCTGTTTATAGGTCGCGCAATCGAAAGCATGAATTCGATTGGCAAGCGTCGCGCACAGGATCAGATCCTTGCGATGACCGTTGATGCTGACTCCTGCAGCGAAGAGCGGCTGCGCATCCATTCCGTGCGCATCGCCCGGCAGTTTCAATTCCGCGAGCTTGCGCAGGCCGCCGCGCACCACTGCCGGTGTGAGTCGCGTCTCGTGATAGGCGCCGTGACGCAAATTCGAGCCCGAACGTGTTGCGATGAGCTGCACGCCAGCCGAGGGTGGGGCTGCTACGTGCTCCGCCTCCACATGCTCGGTGACCGCATTCACACCAGCCGGCCGATCGTGATGCGCCCGATCATCGTTGACGGCCGGATGCTCCTGCTCGGCCGGCTGCGCCAACAATCGCGAGGACGCGAAGAGCGAGAGTGCGGAAACGAAGTGACGACGATTCATGACTGTATCGCGCAGTAGAGCGGCACTGCGCAGGGAATATCAATTGGCGCAAAGTCACAGCAGCTCGCACGTTCGACGATTACAATTCGCTCATGCACACCCGACCCCAACGCTACTTTGTCGGCATCGTTCTGACACTCATTGCTTTCTGCGCCACGGCCGCGAGCAATGCGATCGACGACGCATCGCCATTCATCGCGAAGGCCAACAAGGAATGGGAGGCGGCGATTCAGACGGGCGACGCGGATGCGCTCAGCCGCCCCTATCAGGAAGACGGAGTGTTCGTCGGTCCTGACGGCAACGCCGTGCGCGGCCGCGCGGCGATACGCGCCATGTATGCCGGCCGCGCCGCATCGAAAACACGAATCGTCGCTGCGACTATTCAGAGCGAAGGTCGCGTCGCAACGGGCCCCGATGAAGTCTATGAGTGGGGCTCAGGCTGGATGACCGTTCAATCTGCGGACGGCACCCGAGCGCAGCGCGGCGGCCGCTATCTGACAGTGTGGCACCGCCAACCCGACGGGACGTGGTTGATTACTCGTAACCTGGCGCTTTGAGCGAACTGGCGCCAAAGACGTTGCCTTCCGGGTCATAGCCCAGGAAGAAATTGGCGTTGCGGTCCGCCCATTCCGGCGGAGCATCGTCGAGTTCGCCACCTAACGACCGCGCCGCTCTGCGGCTGTCTTCGATGCTTGGAACCGGGAAGTTCAGCCGGATGGCACCCCAGACGCGGCGCTCCGGTGGGTGTTGAATCGTGACCTTGTCCGCGATGTGCGGTGGAATCTGGTGCACGATGAGATGGAACCCGTACCCATCCAGCGCCCAGTGATGTTCGTCGCTCGCAGTGCAGGTCATGCCCAGTGCCTGCGAATAGAACGCAGCGACTCGCCTCAGGTTCTTCGCGAACAGCACTGCGCTGACGTTCGAAGATTCCATGTCGCTCTCCTCATTCACGATAACCGACCTTACGTTGCAAGACGGCTCGTCGCGTAATCAACGCCATGATCCGCTCCTGCCTATCAGCATGCCGCGGGTGATCATCAACTGCGCGAGCGCGTACGTGATCCACACCAGCGGTCCGACCCACGGAGCTTGCCACAAGAACTTCCCGAGCGAGATCAGGCTGTCGGATGCCATGAACAGCACTGCGCCGACTGGCACCTCGATCGCGCGAACGCGCAACGACAGCATCGCCATCACGACGATCGCGGCGATGTAGAGGATGACCGGGATCGCCAACTCGCCAAGGTGCGGCCAGAGCACGGCGCCGTACGCGACCGCGAACGTCGGGATGACGGCGAGCATAGCCTTGCGCGCAGCAGTCATCGGCCTCGGTGTGCCCTTCGTTGCAAGCACGAAGACGACCGCATAAAGGATGTGCGTGACGAGAAAGCTCGCGAGGCCCGGGACAAACAATCGTTGGCCGTCGTAGGCGAGGAACGCGTCACCTGCAGCCGAGAACAGCAATGCCAGTGCGAAGAGTTTCAGCCCACCGCGAAACGCAACGATCGCGAGCAGCACGCACATCGACGTCTTGAGCGCAACGTCGCCTGGATACGGACGCGGCAGCAACAGGTACGCAAGCGCCACGGCCGCTGCGATCCAGAGGATCCAGGCCTCAACAGAGCTGCTTCTCGTGCTTATCGACGCAGCCATTTCAACGCGGCGTCCTCGTCGTGGAATATCGCGTCCTTGCTGTACATCTCGGCGAACGATTGATACTGGCGCGACACACCGAAGTGCACCGAGCCTCCGACCAGCAACGCGGAGCGCCAATCCCTGCCGTTGAGGGCCGGCTCGACCAGGGTTCGGACCAGGTTGAACAGCTGTTCACCGGAAAATGCCAGCTCGCAATTGCGCAGATCCACCAGCGTCCTGCGAATTGCGAGCGCGTCCGGGTCGACAAGCAGGCGCTTCCAGTGGTCGGCGAGATCCGTCGCGGAAACCTCCCCGGTCCAGACTTCCGTAATGATCCCGTGGCGCTCGTCGATTGAATAAGTGATCGGCATCGCTCAGCCATCGCTGTCGTACCAACACAAGGAAACGATGCGCCACTCGCCGCCAATGTTGGCGAGCTGAAACAGCTTGGTGCCTTGGCCCTCGTACGGCATCGAATCCAGGACTCCCGACTTCGAATATTGCGAAGCTCGAACCGCAAAGTTACCGAACGTCTGCGTGGTGCTGGTCGTCTCCCATTCGGAGAATTCCCGGAGTCTCCGGGACGTGAGCAGCGCCACTCTCGGTTCTATGAACTCGGCAACCGTCAGAACGACGGTCTCGTTCCCCGCGCTACGGACAATGACGGCGTTCTCCACAAACAGGGCAGCGATCTCCGCAGGCGTCGGAACTCGCCCGCTTCGATTGTCGAAGGCTCCAAAGAAGTGTGCAACGAAGCTGTCGAGGCTGGTGCTGTGGATTGCCGTAGTCACCTGCGCAAGGGTATACCTGCGCGCCATGTCACAGGAAATTGCATGCATCGTCGGGCTGGTCGTCCTGTTCGTCGTCGGCACCGTGTTGCCCGTCAACATGGGAGCGCTGGCGTTCGTGATGGCCTTTATCGTCGGCGGTCTGTACGTCGACATGACGGCTGCCAACGTCCTGGCCGGCTTTCCGGGCGATCTGTTCGTCACGCTGGTCGGCATCACGTACCTGTTTGCGATTGCGCAGAACAACGGCACGATCGACTGGCTGGTCCGCCTCGCTGTCCGCTCGGTGCGCGGCCACGTGGCGGCTATTCCATGGATGATGTTCCTCGTGACAGGGCTGCTGACCAGCGTCGGCGCAGTGAGTCCCGGCGCAGTCGCGATCATCGCCCCGGTTGCCCTGCGGTTCGCGCAGCAGTACCGCATCAATCCGCTGCTGATGGGACTCATGGTCATTCACGGTGCGCAAGGCGGCGGCTTCTCTCCCATGAGCGTCTACGGGAGCATCACGAACGACGTCGTACAACGAGCGCACCTGGCCGGCAGCGAGCTGCATCTGTTCGTTGCGAGCCTGGTCTTCAATCTGCTCGTGGCCGTCGTCATCTTCTTTCTGTTTGGCGGCCGCAGCCTGTTTGCACAACCAGCTGCGCGCATCGAGGCCGAGCAAGCAGCCGACGCTGCGAGCGGTCAGCGACTCAGCTATCAGCGGGGACTGACGCTGCTGGGGCTGATCGCGCTCGGCGTGGGCGCGCTGGTGTTCGATCTCAACGTCGGGCTCGTCGCCATCACGATCGCAGTCGTGCTGACGATTCTGTTTCCGAAGGACCAGGCGCGCGCGGTCGATCAGGTCCATTGGTCGACGGTGCTGCTGATCTGTGGCGTCGTTACCTACATCTCGGTGCTGCAGAAGGGTGGCGCTGTCACGTACGTCGGAGATTCGGTATCGCATGCAGCCGCACCGCTTCTGGGCGCGCTGCTGCTCTGCTATGTGGGCGGAGTCGTTTCGGCATTCGCGTCGACGGTCGGGGTTCTGGGCGCCATCATCCCGCTGGCAGTGCCCCTGCTCTTGCTCGGAAAGATCGACACCGCCGGCGTCGTTGCCGCGCTGGCGATCTCCTCTTCCATCGTGGACGTTAGCCCGTTCTCCACGAACGGCGCTCTAGTGGTTGCGAGCGCGCACGGCATCGATCGGGTTTCGCTGTATCGCCAGCTGTTGGCCTACAGCGCCGTGGTGGTGGGGTTCGCTCCCCTGCTTGCGTGGGCGGTGCTCGTGTTGCCGGGCCCTTGAGAGCGCAGGCGCTTGCAAGCATTCCCATCGCCATGAAGCGAGTGATGGCGGCAGCGAACAAGATTCCAACAACAAGCACTACCCAACGGACTCTGAGCCACAGCTCACGAAACGACGACAACAGCCATGAGGCGAACTCCCTGACCTCCTGACGGCGCGGATAACCTAGCAGAGGTCCGTTCCTGATCCAAACGTGTCGCATCCACGGACGGTCTGCGACTTAGCATCCGGGTAGATCCGGAGGCCCTCTCATCATGCCGACCAGCACGACTGGTATCCGCGGCGCACTGACGCTTGTGCTTGCGTGCGCATTGACTCCAAGTGCAGCCATTTCCGCGGCGACGACGGAACCGCAGCCGGGAGATGACTTCTTCGCCTACGCCAACAGCGCCTGGCTGCAAGCTACGAAGATTCCGGACGGCGCCCCACGCTGGACCGCGCGCAGCGAGATCAACGATCTCACGCGTCGACAACTCGACAAGCTGGTCGACGACACGGCGGGCGCGCCCGCGGACTCAAACGCGCGCAAGGTCGCGAACTTCCGCGCGGCCTATCTGGACGACGAAGCGATCGAGAGCGACGGGGTCACACCCCTTGCGCCCACGCTGGGGCGCATCAACGCCATCAGCGACCGAACGGCATTGACGCGATTCCTCGGCAGCGAACTGCGTGCCGACGTCGACCCGTTGAATCTCGGCATCTACGATTCCACGCACTTGCTCGGCCTGTCGGTTGAGCCTGGCTTGCACGGCGAAGCCAACAATGTCGCGCTCCTTCTGCAAGGAGGTCTCGGCCTCGGCGATCGCGATCGCTACTTGAGCACTGCGGCCGACGACCAATCCCAGCGCACCCGATACGAGCGATACATCGGACGCATGCTGGCGCTCGCCGGATTTGATCAGGCTGAACAACGAGCCGCAGGTGTAATGGCGCTCGAAATAGCGATCGCACGAACTCATGCGACAAGCGCCGCATCTGCTGACGAGGCCAACGCCAGCAATCTCTGGACGCGCGCCGACTTCGCGCGCCAAGCGCCTGGAATGGACTGGAGCGCATTCTTCGCCGCGGCGAAGCTGTCGAAACAACAGTCGTTCGTCGTCTGGCAACCTGGCGCAGTAACAGGAGCTGCTGCACTGGTCGCTTCACAGCCCCTCGCCGCCTGGCTCGACTACCTTCGCTTTCACGTCATTCACGCGCATGTCGATGTGTTACCGCACGCCTTTGCCGACGAAGCCCTGAACCAAAGCGGTCCTCGCGAACAACGAGCGCTGACAACAACTCAACAGGCCATGAGCGGCATCCTCGGGCAGCTCTACGCCGAACGACACTTCCCGCCGCAGCAGAAGGCCCGGGTGCAAGCCATCGCGGCGAACGTGATCGCGGCTTTCCGCCAGCGTGTCGCAGCGGTGACGTGGCTATCGCCCGCCAGCAAGAAGCAGGCGTTGGCGAAGCTAAAGACCGTCTACTTCGGCATGGGCTATCCAGAGAAGTGGCAGGACTACAGCGACCTCAAGATCGACGCTGCCGATCCGATCGGCAACCAGCAGCGGCTGGTCGACTGGAACTACGAGCGCGCACTCGCGCGCGTCGGCAAACCAGTCGATCTCACGCAATGGTGGATATCGCCGCAAACCGCGGGCGCCGTGCTGCTGTTCCAGCAGAATGCGTACAACTTTTCTGCGGCGTTGCTGCAGGCACCGAAGTTCGACGCGACTGCTTCGGACGCGATGAACTATGGCGCGATCGGCGCAATCATCGGTCACGAGGCCAGCCACTTCGTCGATACGCTCGGCGCCGATTACGACGCCTCACGACGCAAACTTCATTGGTGGACGGCCGAAGACATGGCGGGCTACGAAGCCGCTACGCGACCGCTCGTGGAGCAGTTCTCAAGCTATCGCCCGCTCCCCGACATGACGATCGACGGCAAACGAACGTTGGTCGAGAACGTTGCCGATCTCGGCGGTCTCGCCGCAGCGTTCGACGCTTACCGGCACACGCTCGGCAGTAAAGCCAGCGACAAGCAGTACGTGAAGCAGCTCGACCGCGAATTCTTCATCGGCTTCGCGCGCGCATGGCGTAGCAAGACGCGGCAGGAGGCGCTACGCGAGCAGCTCACCACGGACAGTCACGCTCCGGAAACCTTTCGGATTGCGACCGTTCGCAACCTCGACGCATGGTACGAGGCATTCGATGTGAAACCGGGTCAGACTCTATATCTCGAGCCGGAGGCTCGCGTGCGGATCTGGTGAGACTACTCACCACCACTTCAGCACCCCCATCAGCTTTATCCAGAACCGGTCTCCGCATCGAAACGCAAGGAAAGCGCATACGATGACGGCGAGCCCAACGAACGCCCAGAGCGCTCCAGCCCGCAGGCCGAGTCCCAGGACACCGACGCTCGCTCCGACCGCCAGACCTGCCAACGCGCCACAGCCAATTCTAATCTTCTTCTCGAGCGCATCCGGTTCAACCTCGTTCATGGAGTAACCTAGCACGACAACGAATGACTTGCCGGAGCAACACGATGACCGAGCTCACTCGACGTTCACTGCTTGCAGCCTCTTTCGGCGCCAGTCTCGTCGTTCCATCTATCGCGAGCGCCATAGAAGGATGCGGCGAGCAGCCCAACACCGCGCCGGCGCTGCAACCGCCGCGTCTGCTGACAGATTGGGCCTGGCTCGACAAGTATCGTCAGGCCAACGCAGAGCTCATATCCCGTGGCGCAAAGGTCGACGTGGTGTTCCTGGGCGACTCCATCACCGAAGGATGGGCCAGTACCGATCCCGGTTTTTTGTCAGGCGCCAATGTCGGCCGCGGCATCAGTGCGCAGACGACTCCCCAGCTCCTCGTGCGCATGCACGCCGACGTCGTTGCACTGAAGCCGCGCGTGGTGCACATCATGGCCGGCACTAACGACATTGCGCAGAACACCGGACCGATGTCGCCCGAGGACTCGAAGAACAACCTCATGGCGATGTGCGAGATCGCACGCGCTCACAAGATTCACGTCGTACTCGGTTCCGTACCGCCGGCATCGAAGTATTGGTGGCGACCGGACCTCCAGCCGAAGCCGGTAGCGATCGCACTGAATGAATGGATGCGCAGCTATGCAAAACAGATCGGCGCGGCGTACGCCGACTACGCCGCCGCGCTGTCGGACGCGGCCGGAAACGTGAAGCTCAATCTCGCAAAGGACGAAGTCCACCCGACGCCTGAAGGTTACGCCGCGATGCGGCCGATCGCCGCAGCAGCAATCCACAAAAAGCGCTGACGGCTAGACCTGATCAAACCCTTGTGCACTGTGAGCTTTCGCTCTGACGTAGCGATACTCCTGCCACGTCAGGGCAATCACGACCAGGTCGACCAGCGTGATCAGAATCAGCCACAGCGAGTGGCTCAGATTGAATCGATAGAGCTGGTAGACGACGAACATGCCGAAGACCGCGATCGCCAGCGGGTAATACCCGTGCTTGTTTCTGAGCAAACCCACGATCAGCCAAAGCTTGATGACGCCGTGACTCAAGAGATACGCGGCCGTGAAGTTCCGCGTGCTCAGTGAGAAGTGCTGCGCGGACGTATAGAGGTAGTTTGCGATCGGATCGTGCGGATGTTGCAGCAACTCCGCGCGCGTCAAGCGATCGACGACTCCGAACACGAGCTCCTGCGTCACGAAATACGCGCCGATCCCGGCAAGGATCTCCGCGACAGCGAACACAGCTTTGCACAGAAGGCTCAGCTGAAAGAGAACGTGTGTGGTTCTCTCATTCAAGCGCATCGCTGGCATCGGGATTGATCACATCGAAGTGCGCAGGAATCTGCGCGTAGAACAGTCGCACCTTCTCGCGGCGGATGAGATCGAGCAGGTCCTCACCTTCTTTATCGGTGACGATGAACTCCACCTCGATCGGCTGCAGGCCGGCGAGCTCGATGAAATGAGCCTCGTGCATCGTGTGATGCCTGCCGAAACCCGCGATGGCGCGGAACGCGGATCCGCCGCGAATCCCCATCGTGTTGGCGCGCTCGAGCAGCCACTCCCATACCGGCCGATGATGAATGTGCTGCTTCTCGAGGACATAGAATCTAAGGAACGACCCGTTCATGGCGTTGCCTCCGTCTACGGCGCAAGTGCCTCCAACCACTCGTGGATGCTGTGCTTGCCCACGACCCCGTTGATCACGAATGGATCGCCGGCAACAAACTCCTCGGCAGCTGCGCGTGAGGTGAACACTCCCAGAGCACCTCTCGGCGCAGAGCCATAGGGTCCCGCCATGAGCAAAGTGCCCTTCTGATGAAACTCCTTGAGTCGAGCTTGATGCGCAGGAAGATTCGCCTGCGCTTTCGGCAACCCGTCTGCGGCCATCTCGTAGAACATCAGATACTTCATGGCGCCTCGCTCGACCTGCCCTGCCTGGTCAACCCGTTGCCGATGAACTTCACGATTCTCTGCCGTGCGTCGAAGCCGTGCCAGGGTTCCTGCGTCGGAAATCCTTGCATGCCCCGCGACAGACTGCGGTGCCCCTCGCGTGGATACACCATCATTTCTACATGCACGCCTTCCTGGCGCAGCGCCCGATACATCTCCTGACTCTGACCCAGTGGATCCGTGACGTCACTGTCGCCCTGAAGCAGCAGGAACGGCGTCTTGACGTTGGCCGCATAGGCGAGCGGGCTCTGGCGCCAGGCAGCTTCGAAGTTGACCCAGGGCTTGCCATACCACCAGCGGTCGTACCACGAATTGTCCTCGGTGCCGTATTCGCTGAGCTGATTGATCACCGGCGCGCCGCTGATGATGGCCTTGAAGCGGTTGGTCTTGCCGGCAACGAACCCCGCCATCTCGCCGCCGTAGCTGTACCCCATGAGCACGAGCTTGTCGGGATCGACAGGCTGCGACGCGATCACGGCATCGACGCCCGTCATGATGTCGCGGTAATCGCCGCCGCCGAGATCGTTCTTGTTGGCCGCAGCGAATGCCACGCCGTAACCGGTACTGCCGCGAGGATTGGGATGAAACACGGCCCAGCCGTGTCCGACGAGAAACGGCACGATTGGCTCGAACCCTTGCAGCCACGCACCGGTTGGACCGCCGTGAACGTCGACAATGAGCGGCACCTTGCCGACAGCGTTCGGCGGTAGAAACAGCAGTCCTTCGAGGTTGAAACCGTCATTGCTCCACTGCACCACCTTGGCCTCGAGTGCCGGCCATGCACTCGGCAGCAAGTCAGGCGTGTTGAGTCGCTTGGCACCGTGCCCGGGGCTGCTCGAGAAATACAGCGACGTCGGTTGACTGCTGCTCTGTCCCACCCACACGCAGTTGCGATGCTTGGCATCGCAATCGAGCCCCGAGATGTTGGGCAAGTCGAAGGCTATCGGCCGCAGCGTGTCTGCCTGCAGCCGCATGTACGTTCGATGAGTGCCGACCTGCGTGCTCAACCAGATCTCACGGCCTACGAATATCGGGACGCCGGTGAGCGTCCCGGCAAACTCCTTGGCCGCGGACTTCACCGTGCCGTCGGCAAGAGTGAGCACATACAGATCGGTAATGCCGGGCGGAGCATCCTTCGCCGCTTGCGCCAGAAAGTACAGCCGCGCGCCGTCTTCGCTGAATGTTGCGCCGGCCACGGTCCGTGGTGCTTGCTCGAGTCGTGTGGGCTGGGCGGGCGCATCCACTTTGACGAGCCATGCGACGCTAGCGGGCCCGAGATCCGAGGCGCTGTTCATCCCTTCGGCGAGTGCGACCAACGCGTCGCCTCTGCTATTCCAGACGACACGCGAGACATCCGGCGGTACGGCGACAACAGTGAGTTTTCCGGATTTGGGATCGAACAAATAGAGACGCTTGCCGTGCAGGTCGTGGTCGACCCGGATTGCGTCCGCCTTCTCTTCTCTCTGTTTCTTCTCGCCAGGCGTCTCAGGGTCGCGGGCAAGAATTGCAATGTAGCGCGCATCCGGCGCGACTTCGAAGTTGTCGACGCCCAGAGGCAGCGGTCCCACCGGCGCCTCGGCCGCATCAGCCTTGCGGGGCGGAATTGCGTCGGGCTCTTTCGCGGCGTCCACCGGCGGCAGCACCGCTGGAGCGAAGGCTTGAGCTTCACCGCCCGTCAGCGACAACTGAAACAATTCCGTGCGCTCACCGCGCTTCGCGAGAAACACGATGGTCTCATCATTCAGCCAGCGCGCCTCATGCTCACCTTCCTGGTCCGAGGGCGGCGAATACGTGAGCTGACGTGCCTGGTTGGATGCGACGTCGATCAGCCACACGTGCGAGCGTCCGCCATCGGCCGTGGCCTCGGCGATATGGACCAGAACTCGCGCACCGCTGGGCGACACGCGGGGATCGTCGAGCCGACGTACGTGACGCAGATCCTCGTTGCCCGGAAAGGCTTCGGCAGCGATCAGCCTGGAGGCAATGCAGAGAGCACCGACTCCGAGCGCCAGCTTGTGAGCCATCGACATGGACGTTACCGCCTTGTTGCTCGTTATCGCAGCAGGGTATCGCTTGGGGCGCAGATCGTCTAACGTCCGCGCAGTGAACTGGCTGGCACATGTCTTCCTGTCGGAGCCGAACGTCGAGTTCCAGCTGGGCAATCTGCTGGCTGACGTCGTCCGAGGCGAGCAGCGCGAGGCGATGAGCGCTGACTTCGTTCGCGGCGCGGCCTGTCACAAGGCAATCGACGCGTTTACGGACGCCCATCCGGTGGTCAAACGCAGCCGCGCACGTATCGGGGGCGCGCATCGACGGTTCAGTGGAGTGCTGGTCGACGTCTTCTACGATTATTGCTTGGCGCGCAACTGGGAGCGCTACTCAACTGTCGCACTCGGGGCTTTTACCGCCGCGTTCTACAGCGACGTCAAGGCAAGCGGCATCGAGCTTCCGGACGGCGCGCGAACGATGCTCGAACGCATCATTCGCCATGATCTGCTCGGCTCTTACGCCCGCGTGGAAGGAGTCGAGCGCGCGTTGTCCCGGATCTCGACCTATCTCGAAGCACGCTGGCACAAGCAATTCGCGCTCGACCAGGGCGTGCGTGATCTCCTCGACCAGGAAGCGGCATTCATGAGCGACTTCCACGAGTTCTTCCCGGCGTTGCAGAGCCACGTCATCGCATATAATTCGGCGCGATGAAACTCGACTTCGAACACTCCGCAGACTTCCCCGGTCTGTCGCCCATCCTCCGCGTCCTGCTCGTCACCGACGGCACCGTCACGAAAACCTTGGAGGCTTACTTCGGCGAAGCCATCGAGGTGGACGTGCTCGAACACGCCGAAAGAACCAGCGACGCGCCCTATCCGCAGATCGACGTCGCCGTGGGCGATCACATCCTGCACCGCTACGTCAGGCTGATCGGCAGAGCAACGCGCACGGTCTATGCGGTGGCGGAAAGCGTCGCGGTGCTGGAGCACATCTCACAGCACATGCGCCGCCAATTGCTCGAGGAGCACAAGGGCATCGGGGAACTGTTGCGCGAAGGTCGGCTCGAGACCTATCGCGAGCTGCTGACGGCGAACAGGACTGCTGCGAGTCGGTGGGCGGAACCTCTGCAGGTTGCGGCCACAGCAAGTGTCGTGACTCGCGATTATCGGATCTACCAGGGCGGACGCGCGGTGCTGCTGATTCGGGAGATATTTCCGGAGTCGCTCAACTAGCGTGTCGCCAGTACGCGGGGAGCTCTTGCATGTTCATCGGTCACTACGGCGCAGCCTACGCTGCGAAGACAGTCGCTCCGAAGGCGCCGCTCGCTGCGTACTTCCTCGCGGTGCAGGCACTCGATGTGCTCTTCAGCGTGTTCGTGCTCAGCGGCGTCGAGCACATGGAGATCGTTCACAAGTACACGAGCTACAACCCTTATCGGTTGTACGACATGCCGATCACGCACAGTCTGGTCGGGTCGCTCGGCTGGGCTGTCGCGGTCGCCATCCTCGCCGCGATCGTTCGCTTGCCGCGACGCGAATCGTTGTGGCTCGGGCTCGCGGTGTTCTCGCACTTCATACTCGATCTGCCGGTGCACACACCCGACCTGACGATCGCGGGCAACGACACCGCACGGCTCGGGCTGGGACTGTGGAACAACGTCCCGCTCGTGCTTGCACTCGAGCTGGCGATGCTCCTCGGTGGCTGGCTGCTGTTCAGTCGATCGAAGCGATCCGACGCCACATTTCCAAAGCAGCGCAACCGGATCTTCCTCGGCGTCCTGGTGCTACTGACGATTGTCACGCCCTTCACGCCCGACCCGCCGAGTCCGGCGTCGTTCGCAGTCCAGGCGCTCGTGATGTATTTCGCGCTCGCCTGGGCAAGCGCCTGGAGTGTCGGCGAGCGGCTGCGCTCAAAGACCTAACGCAGTAAGCCCGGGGTGGTCGTCCGGTCGCCGGCCCAGTGGCCAATGGTATTTGCGTTCGCTGGCCGCAATCGGCAGATCGTTGATGCTCGCGATGCGACGCTGCATGAAGCCGCGATCGTCGAACTCCCAGTTCTCGTTGCCGTATGAGCGATACCAGTTGCCCGAATCGTCATGCCACTCGTAAGCGAAGCGCACAGCGATGCGATTGCCGTGACAGGCCCAGAGTTCTTTGATCAGCCGATAGTCCAGCTCCTTCGCCCATTTGCGCGTGAGGAACTGCTGAATCGCTTCGCGTCCCGCCAGAAACTCCGCTCGGTTGCGCCACACGCTGTCGGGCGTATAGGCCAGCGCCACTCGCTGCGGATCGCGCGTATTCCACGCGTCCTCCGCCATCCGCACCTTCTGAGTCGCAGTGTCGGTGTTGAACGGCGGAAATGGCGGACGCGGCTGTTCGACGGCTGACATGCGGCTTCCTCACCCCTTCGGCTTCTTCATGTGCGCAGTGTACTCACGCATCGTGAGATAACCATCACCGTCGGCATCGAGATACGCAAAAGTCCTCGCCAGCGATTTATCGCTCGCTGCCTCTGTTTTACTCAGACGCTGATCGGAATTCTTGTCGAGCGACTTGAACGTTTCTTCCGCACCGGACACGGTTTTGTCCGGCTCAGCCGCCCGCGCGGCAGTCACCGACAAAGCGGTCAGGACGAGCACCTGCAGCAACCTGTTGGTCGTGATCATGACGGATCTCCATGTGAACAGGTGCCCACTCAACGGGACGTGTCTGCTGATGGTTCCGGCACCGGCAAGAGCGCGCGCGCGATCTGCGGCGTCAGTCGTCGTGCCAGTCGGGGGCCAGCAGGCGACGCTTGCCGTCGCTCGCAAGCCGCACGCCGGGTTCGTCCAGCGCCTCGCGATCCCATAACTCGCACGTGACTTCGCGGTGCCGCTGATCGAGGGCCTCGCAATAGTTGGTGTACAGGCACGTGCGGACCTGTGCGCCGTGGCCGGAGCGTACTTTGCGAAACCAATCCGGGTCGGCGAGCGCCTGCCGCGCGAAACCCACGATGTCACACCGTTCCTCGCGCAGCGCCGCTTCTGCCTGCTCGAAGCTGTGGATGCCGCCGCTCGCGACGATCGGTGTCGTAAGCCCCGCGCTCCTCACGGCTGCGCGGACGGCAGCAGTGGGACCGAGATTGCGCCCGAACGGCCCCCGCTCATCCGAATAGTAAGACGGCATGCATTCATACCCGCTGGGTCCGGTGTACGGATACGCTGCCTCACCGACCTTGGGCTGCTTCGCGTCGTCGAATTTGCCGCCGCGCGATAGCGAGATGAAGTCCATGCCACCGCGCGCGAGAGCACATGCGTAGAAGCAGGCATCGTCTACACCGTAGCCTCCCGGGATTGCTTCTTCCGCAAGCATCCGGCACCCGACAGCGTAGTCGGCGCCGACCTCGGCGCGGACGCGCTGGAAGACTTCGAGCGGCAATCGCACACGCGCCGGCGCAGATCCACCGTAGCCGTCGTCGCGCGTGTTCGATCCTGACAGGAACGAAGCCATGGTGTACGCGTGAGCGTAGTGCAACTCGACGCCGTCGAATCCTGCTGCACGCGCACGCCGGGCTGCACCGGCAAACTGCTCCGGCAACTGCCGCGGCAGCTCGCGAATCGCATCCACTTCCAGATCAGTCACGCGCTCGCGTGCGCCGAAGCGCAGCGCTTCGATCTCGGCCGCAGTCAACACGCTATCCAGAGCTCGATCGTCGAGTGTGGCGAGCGCACGCCGCACTTCATCGTCGCTCGCATCGTTCAGGCCGAGCACCTGGCGATGCCGATCGCCGACCTGCAGGATGCGCTCGAAGAACTTGCCGGGATCCGGGCGACGCCGGATGCGCAGGAAATCGATGAGTTGAATGAGCAGGCGGGTCTCGCCGTCGCTCGCCCGTCGCACGATCTCGACCAGCTGCCGCAGCCCCGGCAGAAAACGATCGTCACCGATGCGCAGCAGCGGGCCGCTGGGAATGTCGCGAATGCCGGTCGCCTCGACCACGATGACCGCAGGCCGGCCACGCGCGAAGCGTTCGTACCAGGCAAGGACGTTGTCGCTCGCGAAACCGTCTTCGGTTGCACGCCACGGGACCATTGCCGGCACCCAGGTTCGCGCCCGCAGCGCGAGCGGACCGATCTGCGTCGGGCTGAACAAGCGAGCGGACTGTGCCTGCTCCGCCGTCGGCCAGCGACCGGGCTGCGGCGTATGGCGGATGCGCTGCGGCGGGCGCCACATCGCCATGCCTTACTCCTTCAGCAGCTCGCGACCGATGATCAGCTGCTGCACTTCCGTCGCTCCTTCGTAGATGCGCAAGGCGCGGATCTCGCGATACAGGCGTTCGACCACTTCGCCACGGCGCACGCCGCGCCCACCGAACATCTGAACCGCGCGATCGATCACTCGTTGCGCACCTTCTGTTGCGACCAGCTTGGCCATCGCTGCCTCCTTGGTGACGACCTTGCCATGATCGCGCAACCACGCGGCTCGATAGATCAGCAGAGCCGCTGCATCGACCTCGGTCGCCATGTCGGCCAATGCTGCTTGCGTCAGCTGCAGGTCGGCCAGCGTCTTGCCGAACATCGCGCGCTGACGCGCGTGGGCCAGCCCTTCACGCAGCGCTCTGCGCGCGAATCCCAACGCAGCGGCAGCTACGGATGTGCGGAAGACATCCAGCGTGCGCATCGCGATCTTGAATCCTTCCCCTTCGCCGCCGATGCGTTGCGCCTCGGACACGCGACAATTGCGGAAGCGCAAGGTCGCGAGTGGATGCGGCGCAATGACGTCGATGCGCTGCTCGATCTCAAAACCTTGCGCGTCGGCGTCGACTACGAACGCTGTGATGCCTTGCGCACCGGTCGTTCCGTCTGCGCGTCTCTGCCCCGCCGTGGTTCGCGCGAACACGCAGTAGAAATCGGCGATGCCGCCGTTCGAGATCCAGGTCTTGGCACCATCCAGAACGTAGTGATCGCCATCTCGTCGCGCGGAGCACTGCATGGCTGCAACATCCGAACCCGCCTCAGGCTCCGAGAGCGCGAAAGCGGCAATGGCGCGACCGGACGCAACCTTCGGCAAGTAGCGCGCCTTGAGCTCGTCCGATCCGGCAATCGAGATCGAGCCGCTGCCGAGGCCTTGCATGGCAAATGCGAAGTCGGCCAGTCCGTCGTATTCCGCGAGTGTTTCGCGCACCAGGCAGATCGCGCGCGCATCGAAGTCGTCGGACGTTCCACCATAAGCGCGAGGCACACAGTGACGTGTGAATCCGGCAGCGCCGAGGTCGGCAACCATTTGCCGGCAGGCCGCATCGGTTCCTTCACGCGATTCGTCGTGGTCGCCGTGCAGAGATTGTTCTGCCCAGCTGCGGATTGCGGGCGCGAGCCT
>Ga0068862_100002055_pt1 | contig 18179 bp, 17 predicted proteins | sample KBSSwiS52_FD_66598 | JGI IMG/M metagenome (GOLD analysis project Ga0068862, IMG submission 66598) | Switchgrass rhizosphere microbial communities from Kellogg Biological Station, Michigan, USA - KBS Switchgrass S5-2 | ecosystem: Host-associated > Plants > Roots > Rhizosphere > Soil ... | reverse complement strand
GAGCAAAGGGTGATCGCGGTCATGCAGCCGCACCGTTACTCGCGCCTGCAGGCGCTGATGGAAGACTTCCAGAACGCCTTCAACGATGCCGACGTGGTGATGGTTACGCCGGTCTATGCGGCCGGCGAGGAGCCGATCGAAGGTGCCGATTCGAGCGCGCTCGCCGACGGGCTACGCGCCCACGGCCATCGCATGGTGCGCGAGGTCGCCGACCTCGACGATTTGTGCCGCGCGCTGCGCGATCTCGCGGCGGAGGGCGACATGGTCATCTGCATGGGCGCCGGCGACATCACCAAGTGGGCGGCCGGCCTCGCCGATGGCATCTGCAAGGCTCGGCAGCGCAAGTGAACGATGTCGCCACTTTGCCCGCCGTCCGCGGCAAGCTTACCGCCGAGGCGCCGCTGGCGCCGTTGGTATGGTTCAAGAGTGGCGGCAACGCCGAATGGCTGTTCGAACCCAAGGACGAGGCTGACCTGGTCGAGTTCCTGCGCGAGCTTGGCCCTGAAGTGCCAGTGATGGCGCTCGGCCTCGGTTCGAACATGATCGTGCGCGACGGCGGCGTCCCCGGCGTCGTCATCCGCCTCGGCAAGGCGTTCGCAAAAATCGACAATGTCGATGCGGTCACGATCCGCTGCGGCGGCGGCGCGAGTGGCATCCTGGTCAGCTCGACCGCCCGCGACGCGGGGATTGCGGGGCTCGAATTTCTCCGCGGCATTCCCGGCACAGTCGGCGGCTTCGTGCGCATGAACGGCGGCGCCTACGGCCGCGAAGTCCGCGATATCCTGGTTTCAGCGCGGCTCGTCCTGCGCGACGGGACGGCGGTCGACTGGCCGCTCGACCGGTTCGGCTACACCTACCGCCACAGCGACGTGCCCGACGGCGCCGTCGTCGTCGAAGCAACCTTCCGGGGCACGCCCGGCCAGCCCGAGGCGATCGGCGCGGAGATGGACGCGATCGCTCGCGCCCGCGAAGAATCGCAGCCGCTCCGCAGCCGTACCGGCGGCTCGACCTTCAAGAATCCGGACGGCCACAAGGCGTGGGCGCTGATCGATGCGGCGGGTTGTCGCGGTCTTCAACATGGCGACGCCCAAGTCTCGGAAAAGCATTGCAATTTCCTGCTCAACCTCGGTAGCGCGACCAGTGCGGATATCGAGGAATTGGGCGAGGAAGTCCGCCGCCGGGTGGTGGCGAAAACCAACATCAGCCTGGAATGGGAAATTCAACGCGTGGGAAGTGCCGAGTGAACAAGGACGTCCATGTTGTCGTGTTGATGGGCGGATGGTCGTCCGAACGGGAAGTGTCGCTGACCAGCGGCAAAGGCGTCGCCACGGCGCTGCGCGAGCGCGGCTGGTCGAACGTCACCGAGCTCGACATGGAGCGCGATGTCGCTGCGCGGCTCGCCGAGCTGAAGCCCGACGTCGTGTTCAATGCACTCCATGGCACGCCGGGCGAGGATGGCACCGTCCAGGGCATGATGGACCTGATGGGCCTCAAATATACGCATAGCGGGCTCGAAACGTCAGTTATCGCGATCGACAAGGAACTGACCAAGATGGTCCTCGTCCCCCACGGTATCCGCATGCCCGCGGGCAGGATCGTGAGCAGCGAAAGCCTCCACCAGGAAGACCCGATGGCGCGGCCCTACGTGGTCAAGCCGGTGAACGAAGGGTCGTCGGTTGGCGTCGCCATCGTCACCGCGGAGGGTAATTACGGCAACCCGATCGGCAAGGACGTTGCGGGCCCGTGGCAGCATTTCGACCGGCTTCTCGCCGAGCCGTTCATCAAGGGCCGCGAACTGACCGTCGCGGTACTCGGCGACGAGCCGCTCGCAGTCACGGAGTTGAAGCCCAAGGCCGGCTTCTACGACTATGACGCGAAATATACCGACGGCCTGACCGAGCACGTCTGCCCGGCGGAAGTCCCGCCCGAGATCGCCAGCGTGATGATGGACATGGCCGCGCGGTCGCACGCTTTGCTCGGCTGCAAGGGCGCGTCGCGCTCCGACTTCCGCTGGGACGACGAGCAAGGCGAAGCCGGTGTCTACCTGCTCGAGGTCAACACCCAGCCGGGCATGACCCCGCTCAGCCTCGTGCCCGAGCAGGCCCGGCACAAAGGCATCTCCTATGGCGAGCTGGTCGAGCGCTTGATCGAGGAGGCGCTTGCATGAGCGCGGCGCACGTTCGGCGCGGGGGCGGGGGCCGCGCCAACGCGCGCAAGCCCGCGCCCAAGGTCACGGTGCCCAAGAAGCTCGCGAAGAAACTGCCGGTCAGTCATGCCCGGGCCAACAAGCTCGCCGGTCTGGCGCTCGGCGGGTTGTTCCTGGCGATCGGGGCGGTGGTCATCATCGCCATGGATATTCCGGCGAAGGCGGAGCGGTCCGCAGGCGCGGCGATCGGCCGAGCCGGTTTCACTGTCAGCGGCTACCAAATCGTCGGCCTTAAGCACATGGACCGCCGGCCGATCGATGACGTCGTAGGCGAGGAACTGCACCGCGCCGCCGAGGAAGCCGAAAGCACCAAGGCGCCGCAGCCCTTGGTCGATGTCGCGCGCATCCGTGAGCGGCTGCTCCAGTTCGGCTGGGTCAAGGACGCCCGCGTGTCGCGGCGCCTGCCGGACACGCTGGTGGTGGACATTGTCGAACGAACGCCCGCCGCCCTGTGGCAGGATAGCGGGCAATTGGCGTTGATCGACGCCGAGGGCGTCGTGCTCCAGCGCGTGCCGGTCGACAAGATGCCCGACCTGCCGCTGCTGATCGGGCCCGGTGCCAATCGCCAGGCGCGCGGGCTTGGCGTCCTGATGACCGACGTCCCGACCCTGAAGCCGCAGTTGGCATCGGCGACGTGGGTGGGCGGACGGCGCTGGGACCTCAGTTTCCAGTCGGGCGAGACCGTGTCGCTGCCCGAAGGCGATAACGCCCGGACCGCGCTCCAGCATTTCGCCAAGGGCGACAAGGAGAATGGCCTGCTCGGCCGCGGCTTCGTCCGCTTCGACCTGCGCAACTGGGCCCGCGACCACAAGATGACGGTGCAGTTGCCAAAAGGCGCGCAACAACCCGCTGCGTCCCAGAATCAGGTAGGCTAGAGCAAGGCGTGGCCCAGCCCAACGAACAGCAGTTGATCGCCGCACTCGACATTGGCTCGTCCAAGGTCAGCGCGCTGATCGTGACGCCCGGCGAGGATGGCCGGCTGACCGTGCTCGGCACCGGCCAGCGCGAAAGCCGCGGGGTCAAGCGCGGCTACATTACCGACATGGCGGCGAGCGAGTTCGCGGTGCGCGAGGCGGTCGAGCTGGCCGAGCGCATGTCGGGCGTGACGGTCGACGACGTGTGGGCAAGCTATGGCGCCGGCGGGCTGGTCAGCGACGTCGCCAATGTCGAGGTCGAGCTCGGCGGGCATGCCGTCGAGCAGTCGGACATTGACGAGCTGCTGGCGGGCGGCAAGGCGGCCATCGACCGCAACGGCCAGGTCGTGCTCCACGCGCACCCGGCGCTCTATACGATTGACCGCGCGCAGGGCGTGCAGCAGCCGATCGGGCTCCACGCCAACCGGCTTGGCGTCGACATTCACGTGATCGCCGCCGATCCCGCGCCGCTGCGCAACATCGATACGGTCATTCGCTCGGCGCACCTGGGCGTGAAGGCGATCGTCGCGTCGCCGATTGCGGCGGCGCTGGCATGCCTCAGCGATGAGGAGCGCGAGCTTGGCGTTGCCCTGGTCGAGCTTGGCGCCGACGTCACCAACGTCTCGGTGCACTTCGGCGGGATGCTCGTCGGGCTGCGCTCGATCCCGCTCGGCGCGCACGATATCACCAACGACATTGCCTGCGCCTTCGGCGTCCAGCGGCGCGATGCCGAGCGGCTGAAGTGCTTCTACGGCTCGGCGATGACGAGTCCGCGCGACAATCACGAGATGATCGAGGCGAGCCAGATCGGCGCCGAGCCGGGTGCCGAGCCGATGAAGATCACCCGCGCCCAGCTGATGATGGTCATCCGCCAGCGGGTCGAGGAGCTGACCAACGAAATCGAAGGCTCGCTGAAGGGCCTCGGCTTCACCGGCCCGGTCGGGCGCCAGGTGGTGCTGACGGGGGGCGGCGCGGAGCTCAAGAATATCGCCGATTACATGCAGGGCGTGCTCGGGCGCGCGGTGCGGGTCGGCCGGCCCAAGCAGATTACCGGCCTGCCCGACGCGCACAGCGGCCCGGCGTTCTCGACCCTGGTCGGCCTGGCGCTGCTCGCCGGTTCGGGCCGCGGCGACATTCGCGACATCGGCCCGATCGCCCGCGCGACCGCGCCGCGGGGCATGTTCGGGCGGTTGATGACGGCGATGAAGGGCGGGTTCTAGCCGCCCGGTTGGCATGCTAGGCTGCCTGTCTGGCAGGGGGAGCTGGACATGGCGACGATGGTGCAAGGCCGACGCAATCTCGGCACATTGTTCATCATCCTTCTCGGGACCGCAGTCTTCCTCAACTACGTCGATCGCGGCGCGATCAGCATCGCCGCGCCCAAGATGAAGGACGAGCTCGGCCTCTCGCCGGAGACCTACGGCCTCGCTTTTTCCGCCTTCTTCTGGATTTACGCGCCGGTGCAACTGTTCGCCGGTTGGCTGTGCGATCGCTTCTCGGTCTACAAATTGCTGGCGATCGGCATCCTGATCTGGTCCGCTGCAACCCTGCTGATGGGTTTTGCCGGCGGCTTTCTGTCATTGCTGACGCTGCGCGTCATGCTTGGCATCGGCGAGAGCATTTCCTTTCCCGGCAGTTCGAAGATCATTGCCCGCCACGTTCCCGCAGAGCGGCGTGGCATCGCCAATGCCGCAGTGGCCGCCGGTATCGCGTTCGGTCCCGCAGTGGGTACGCTGGTCGGCGGGATGATCCTCGGTTCGCTCGGCTGGCGCTGGATCTTTTTCGGTTTCGGCACGGTGACCCTGTTGTGGCTCCTGCCGTGGCAGCGGACCATCCGCGACCTCCCGGCGACCGGCCATCTCGACGGCGGCACCCGGGTGCCAATGGCCAAGCTGCTGTCGCAATGGCCGCTGTGGTCGATGTCGATCGTCCATGCGCTGGGCAATTATTGCTTCTACTTCCTGCTCGCCTGGCTGCCCTTGTTCCTGACCAAGGCGCGCGGCTTTTCCATTGCGGAAATGACGTTGCTCGCGACGCTCGGTTACGCCGTGCAGGGCGTGTGCTGCTTCGCCTACGGGCATTTCTCTGATTGGTGGACGCGCTCGGGCCGATCGGAGGCATTCTGCCGCCGCTGGATGATGGTCGCCAGCCAGTCGCTCGCGGCGATTGCGCTCTGCGGGCTCGCGTTCGCCCATTCCGCCTGGTCGATCGGCATTCTTCTCTGCCTCGCGGGTGCGGCGTCGGCGTCGCTGTCGATGAACCTCTATGCCGTTGCCCAAATGTTTGCCGGGCCGCGCGCATCCGGGACCTGGGTCGGCTTCCAGAACGCGCTTGGCAACATATCGGGCATCATCGGCCCGCCGATCACCGGCCTGATCGTCCAAAAGGATTTTTCCGGTTTCGGTCTTGCCTGCATCGTCACCGCGGCCATTGCCGCCGTCGGTGCGCTGTGGTGGGCGGTGGGCGTCCCCAAGATCGAGCAGGTCAAGCTCGATTGAACACGGTTCGCATCTGGTGAACCCGATGTTAGGATGTCTGCGGGAAGAGGGGCGCGATGGATAATGATGCCGTACGCACCAGTGGCGATCGAACGCTCGTCGACATGTGGATCGACGGCAAGTCGCGCACCGTTTCGGTAACGAAGGCGGCGATCGAGGTGCATTTGCGCCTGTCGCCCGAGCGCGCCGAGCAAATGTCAGCCGAGGATCGCTGCGAATTCGTCCGCGCCAATTTGCGGATGCTGGCGGCGACCGCGACCGACGTCGTCCGCCAGGGCGACCGCGAGGCGACGGCGGTCGTGATCGAAGCCGAGCATCTCGGCGGCGAAGCGCCGAAGTCGACCGTTGACCGGCGCCAGTCGGGCGATCGCCGCCAGGGCGGAGACCGGCGCAAGGCGAACGCGGGGCCGCCGCCGACCGGCGAGCGCCGCCGCGGCAGTCGCGACCAGCGCAATTAGGGGTTGCTGGCGGCCTTTCGAAAGAGCGCGGCCGAAGCCAGGAACAACGCCGCGAACACGGCCGTCCCGATCAACTCGCGGCCATGCGGGACGAACGGCTCATCGGTTGGCCCGCTGACGGCGATCACGAACGCGACGCCAAGCGCTGCCGCCGTCGCGACCATCACCAGCGCCATGCCATTCGCCTTGCCGCGGACGAGGATCGTGCCGACGATGCCGACCAGCAGCGCGCCGAAGAACAGCAGGTTCGCCGGATTGTGCTCGCTGCCGACGATGCCGACGGCAAGGTTGGCCCAGACGGTCAGGAACGCGCCGAGCAGGGCCAACGCCGCCGCGCCGCGATAGGACCAGTTCGAACTTGCGCGGGCGACCAGCTCGAGCGGCAGCCCAACCGCCAACAGCATCACGCCGAACGCGATGAAGTCACTGGCCGTCCAAGCGACCTCTTTCGTCACTTGCATCGCCACGAACGGGAGGATGAGCAGCGCCGCCGCCGCCCCCCAACCGAGCGGACGCCACGGCACTCTTTTCAGAACCTCGCTTGCCATACACCGGCCTCCATGCATCAATGTCGCCCGACCCTGCCAGCGGGGCAGATGAGGGTCATGAGCAAGGCGTGAGGTTTCCCTGAAAAGCTACAGCTTCGACGTGTTCACGCTCGATCCGGCCGATCGGCAGCTGACCCGTGGCGGTGCGCCGGTGGAGCTCAACGCGCGCTATTTCGATGCACTGGCGCTGCTGGTCGGGGAGCAGGGGCGGCTGGTGTCCAAGGACCGCTTCATGGACGAGGTGTGGCGCGGCATCCCGGTCACCGACGAGGCGCTGACCCAGTGCATCCGCACCTTGCGCAAGCAGCTCGGCGATGATGCCGCGCGCCCGCGTTTCATCGAGACTGTGCCGAAGCACGGCTACCGCTTCATCGCGACGGTCGGCTCGAGCGCCGTTGGCGAGGCCGCGCCGTCGGCGCAAGGTGTGCCCTGGCGCGACACGCTCTTTCTCGCCTCGGCGGGGACGATCGGGGGCGGGATCGCTGGTTTCATCGGCGGCCTCGTTTACGGCTTGGCCGGCGCGTCGCAGCCGCTGGCGCCGGGCATGGGGGCAGTCTCCGTCCTGCTCGTGCTGCTGTGCGTCACGGTGCTAGTCGCGGTGATGGGTGGCATCGGCGTCGCTTCCGGCATTGCCATCGCCGCCCGGCGGCCAGGGACATACTGGCCCATTGCTGGCGGCGCGCTCGGCGGGCTGGTCATCGGCGCGGTCGTGAAGTTTCTCGGGCTCGACGCCTTCAACCTGCTGATCGGCCGCTCGCCCGGCGATATCACCGGGCCGTTTGAGGGGTGCGTGATCGGCGCCGCGGCCGGCATCGCCTATGTCGTTGCCGGCTGGCTGGAGGCGGGACCGCGCTGGCACCGCATCGCCATCGCAATTGCCTGTGGCGCCGCCGGCGGCCTCACCGTCGCTGCGCTCGGCGGGCACATGATGGGCGGCAGCCTCGACCTCCTGGCGCACCAGTTCCCCGACTCGCGCCTGCGCCTCGACCGGCTTGGCGCCTGGTTCGGTGAAGCTGGGTTCGGGCGCATCAGCCAGCTCGTCACCGCCACGCTCGAAGGGGGGCTGTTCGGCGCCGGCGTCGTCACCGCGATGCGCCTGGCGCGGCGGAATTTGGAGGAAAATCGGTGAAACTTAAGTCGTTCGCCTTCATCGCCATTGGAGTCGGATTGAAGTTCATCAGCAAGCAGATCGAGCTGCGGGGCGACGCCGCGCCGCTGTACCCTGGCCAGGTGTCGCCCGAGCGCCTGACCTATCACCTGGCCGCGTTCGCGCTGCTGGTTGGTGCACTCGGCTTCTTCATCGCCGCCGGAGTCGGCATTTACCGTAACTGGCGCAGGCCAACTTGATTCACTTTGGAACAAACTTCGGCCGGTCTGTGGATAAGTGAGTCTTTCCGGCCACGTTTTCCCCAGTTTCGTCGCATCCGTTAACTTTTTTCCTTGGCAGCGGACTCGCGATGATTCAAAGATTCCCATTGAGCGTTCAACGCTTTGGCTGCCCGAGGGGGATTTGAATCATGAGCCTTGATTTCATCCGGCCGGAAGTCGACGAGCTCCGCCCGCGCATCAGCGTCATCGGAGTTGGCGGCGCCGGCGGGAATGCCATCGCCAACATGATGCGCGCCGACGTCCAGGGCGTCGATTTCGTCGTCGCCAACACCGACGCGCAGGCGCTGAACAATTCGGAAGCCGACCGGCGCATCCAGCTGGGCCTGCGCATCACACAGGGCCTCGGCGCGGGCTCGCGGCCGGAGATCGGCCGCGCTGCCGCGGAAGAGACGCTCGAGGAGATCATCCAGTCGCTCGACGGCGCGCACATGTGCTTCATTGCCGCCGGCATGGGCGGCGGCACCGGCACCGGCGCCGCTCCGGTCATCGCCAAGGCCGCCCGCGACAAGGGTATCCTGACGGTCGGCGTGGTCACCAAGCCGTTCGCCTTCGAAGGCGCGCGGCGCTCGCGCTCGGCGGACTCGGGCATTGCCGAGCTCCAGCAGCACGTCGACACGCTGATCGTTATCCCGAACCAGAATCTGTTCCGGCTCGCCAATTCGGAGACGACCTTCAAGGAAGCCTTCGAAATGGCCGACGAGGTCCTCCAGCAGGGCGTCCGCGGCATCACCGACCTGATGGTCATGCCCGGCCTTATCAACCTCGATTTCGCCGACGTCCGCTCGGTGATGAGCGAGATGGGCAAGGCGATGATGGGCACCGGTGAAGCCGATGGCGACAATCGCGCCATCGAGGCCGCCGAAAAGGCGATTTCCAACCCGCTGCTCGACGGCGTCAGCATGAAGGGCGCCAAGGGCGTCATCATCTCGATCACCGGGGGCGAGGACATGCGCCTGATGGAGGTCGACGAGGCCGCCAGCCACATCAAGGAATTGGTCGACCCCGACGCCAACATCATCTGGGGTTCGGCATTCAACAACGACCTTGGCGGCAAGATCCGCGTGTCGGTCGTCGCGACCGGCATCGAAGCCGACGCGCTGGCCCAGCCGGCCCCGGGCAAGGTCTTCACCTTCCCCGCCGCGCGCTCGACCTCGACCGCGATCGTCAAGCGCACCGACGATGAAGCGACGACGATCGAGACCGAAGACACGACGGGCGAGGACGAGTCTCCGCTCGAGCTGACCGAGAGCACGGAAGCCGAGACGATGGAGGAAGACGGCGACGAGCTCGTGCTCGATGCCGACGACATCCTCACCGCGCCGGTCGGCAAGCCGCCGATCGCGCCGCCGACCGACGAAGACTTCGCCGAGGAGGCTCCGGCCGCCGCTCCGGCGACGTCGGGCGGAACGCTGTTCGAGCGCATGTCGAACATCGCGCGCGGCGCGCCCAAAGCGCAGATCGACGAAGAGGATAGCGCGGAGCCCGGCTTCAAGCAGCCGATCGACATTCCGCGCTTCCTCAATCGCCAGAACAACCAGTAGCGCTGGTTCAAAGAATCAAGGGCGGCTCCGGCAACGGCGCCGCCCTTTTTCTTTGCCCGAAGTTGCCCAAATCGGCCCGCTTACCGTCCTTCCGGCACGACCTATCGTAAAGCCTCTAGGCAGAAAGCTCTCGGCAAGATTCAGTTGCCATGGGGAGTTTGATGCGGGGAATCTTGGGACCAAGGTTGCTATTGCTGTGCGCGAGCGCGCTCGCGTCCACGCCGGCCGTGGCGACTGCCGACGGCCAATATGGCTACGGCTACCAGGCGCCGGAGAGCAGCGCCGCTGCGCTCGCCCGCAACGTGCGCACGCTCGCCTCGGCCCCCAAGGATTTCGGGGCACTGATTGCCGCCGGTAAAGCCGCGCTCGAGCTCGGCGATACGCAAGCCGCCGCCGGCTTCTTCGCCCGGGCCGATGAGGTCAACCCGCGCAGCCCGCTGCCACAGGCCGGAATGGGCGCGGTGTCGGTCGCCAATGGCGAAGCCAGCGCCGCCATGCCCTATTTCGGGCGGGCAACACAGCTCGGTGCCAGCCTCTCGCAGATCGCCAGTGACCGCGGCCTCGCGTTCGACCTGCTCGGCCAGCAGAAACAGGCGCAGGCCGACTATCGCGCCGCGCTCAACGGCCCCGACGCGACCGAAGCCCGGCGCCGGCTGGCGCTCAGCCTGGCGATCAGCGGCGACAAGGCCGGTGCGTTGCAGGCGCTCGCCCCGCTCGCCGCCAAAGGCGATGCGGCCGCTGGGCGCGTCCGCGCTTTCGTCCTTGCTCTGAGCGGCGATTCCGGCGGCGCCATGACGGCCATCAACGCCGCGATGCCCGGCAGCTGGTCGCGCGTTTCGCCCCTGCTCCAACGGCTTGCGGCGCTCGCGCCCGGGCAAAAGGCAGCGGCTGTCAATCTCGGCATTTTCCCGGGCGAAAACCCGGCGCAACTCGCGTCCGCTTCCGTCTCCTCGCCTTATTCGGCACGGCCAGCGCAAGGCCCGCCCGTCGATCGCCTGGCGAGTATCGAGGAGCAACTGAACGAGCCGGAGGCCGAGGCCGTCCGGCCAGCACCGCCGCCGGTTCCGGTCGCTTACGCTGCGCCGCCGGCACGCCAGCAGCCCACGGCGACGCGCCTGACGCCCGCCCGCCCGCGGGTATGGCTCCAGCTGGCAAGCGGACCCAATCCGCAAGCGCTGCCGGACCAGTTCCGCCGCATGAAGTCGCGCAATCGCGACCTGTTCGACGGGATCAGCGGCTATGTCGCCAAGGGCGGCGACCGCGCCCGCCTGGTGATCGGCCCGTTCCGCGGACCGTCCGACGCCCAGACCTTTGCCGAAGACCTGCAGACCGCCGGGATCAATGCGTTCAGCTGGACCAATTCCGAATCCGACCAGATTGTGCCACTCGGCACACAATGAACCTTGCCCCAGGGTTGGCTGCCCGGCCTGACCGGTCGCGCGGCCGCCTTCATTCCGAGCTCGACCTCGCGCCGCGGGGCCCGCGCGACATCTTCCAGCGCGATCGCGACCGGATTGTCCATTCGGTCGCCTTCCGTCGCCTGCGCCACAAGACGCAGGTGTTCGTCGCGCCCGACGGCGATCATTTTCGCGTCCGCCTGACCCATTCGATCGAAGTGGCGCAGATCGGCCGGACGATTGCCCGCGCGCTCGGTCTCAACGAGGATCTCACCGAGGCCCTGTGCCTCGCTCACGACCTCGGCCACCCGCCGTTCGGCCACGCCGGCGAAACGGCGCTCGACGCGGCGCTCAGCGACGCCGGCGGGTTCGATCACAACGCCCACAGCATCCGCCTCGTGACCAGGCTCGAAGCGCCATACCCCGACTTCGACGGTCTCAATCTCAGCTGGGAGGCGCTCGAAGGGCTGGCCAAGCACAACGGGCCGGTCGCGACGCCGACCTGGGCGATGGTCGAGGCGAGCGACGCGTTCGACCTCGAGCTTGCCACCTGGCCGAGCCTCGAGGCGCAGGTTGCGGCGATCGCCGACGATATCGCCTATGATAATCACGACATCGACGATGGCCTGCGCTCGGGCATCCTCGCCCTCAACGAGTTGATCGAATTGCCGATTGTCGCGCGGCACTGGGCCACGATCGGCGCCCGGCATCCGGGAATCAGCGACGACAAGCGCCAGCGCGCCCTGGTCCGCGACATGATCGGCGCGATGGTTGGTGACGTGCTGGAGGAGACCCGTCGCCGTATCGGGGAGGCGGGCGTGGAAACAATCGACGAGGTGCGTTCCGCTGGACGCCAACTCGTCGGTTTCTCCGCTGCGATGGGCGAGGAGGAGCGGGGGCTGAAGCGGTTCCTCTATGCCCGCCTCTATGAATCACCCGAGCTCGAACAGGTGCGCGAGGAGGCGGAGCGGATCGTTGCCGGACTGGCCGCGGCGTATCGCGCCGACCCCGGGCTGCTGCCCGAACCGTGGCGGCGGGGCGGCAGCGAAACCGATCGGCTGCGCACGATCGGGGATTTCATCGCCGGCATGACCGATACCTTCGCCATTCGCCGGCACGCGGAACTGGTCGGACCAGTTCACTTGCCCGATCGCTTCTAGCGAAGGATATTCGCGGCGGCAGCGTTAGGTCAGCGATGAATTCGTCCGCCATTGCACTCAATCGCTTCGGCCTCGGCGCGCGCTCCGGCGACGCCGTTCCGGCCGACGGCAAGGCATGGCTGCTGGGCCAGCTCGGCCGCTTCGAGCCACGGCCGAAGCCGCTCGCCGCCGTTCCACCGCGCCGCGAGATCGTCGGCCAACTTGCCGATTACATCGCCGAGCAGCGCATGGCCGGCCGCGCGAAGAAGCAGGCGGCCGCGATGCCGGCCGACCAGCAGGGCGACGGCATCCCCGACTCAGCCAAGCGCTTCCTGCGCAAGGGCATTCGCGACGATTATATGGTGATGGTCGGGGCGCGGCTCGAGGCGGCGCTCACCACCGGCGCGCCGTTCGTCGAGCGGCTGGTGCATTTCTGGGCCAATCATTTCGCGGTGTCGGTCGACAAATTGCCGGTCGTGCCGCTGGCGGGGCTGCTCGAGTTCGAAGCGATCCGCCCGCACGTGCTGGGCAAATTCTCCGACATGCTGATCGCGGTCGAGCAGCATCCGGCGATGTTGCTCTACCTCGACCAGGCGCAGTCGATCGGGCCGGACTCGCGGGCCGGGCAGTTCATCGCCGCGCGCGGCCGCCAGAAGCGCGGGCTCAACGAGAATCTCGCGCGCGAGATCCTCGAGCTGCACACGCTCGGCGTCCGCACCGGCTACACCCAGGCCGACGTTACCGAGTTCGCGCGGGCACTGACCGGGTGGACGGTCGGCGGGCTCGGGCGCGGGCCGGCGGCGCGGATGCTGGGCAACGCGCCGACGGGCGAGTTCGCCTTCGCGGAAATGATCCACCAGCCAGGCGACCGGCTGATCATGGGTCGGCGCTACGACCAGGATGGCGAGCACCAGGCGCAAGCGGTACTGCTCGACCTCGCCGCCAACCCCGCGACGGCTCGACATCTCGCGACTAAGCTCGCGCGGCACTTCGCGGGCGACGACCCACCGCCGGCGATGGTCGACCGGCTGGCCCAGGCCTATCTCCGCAGCGGCGGCGACTTGCCGACCGTCTATCGCGCGCTGGTCGCCTCGCCCGAAGCGTGGGCGCCGCAGCCGCTCAAATTCAAGACGCCGTGGGAATGGTCGGTGTCGGCCTTGCGCGCGCTCAACCAGTCCGAGCTCGATGCGACGACGGCCGGCGCCCTGCTGCAGCAGCTCGGCCAGCCGGTGTGGAAGCCGGGATCCCCCGCCGGTTTCGACGACATCGCCGCCAGCTGGGCTGCGCCCGAGGCGTTGGTCCGTCGCGTCGAAGTCGCCCAGCGCATTGCCGACCGCGCCAGCTCGGCGGTCGATCCGCGCGCGCTGGCGGAGAAGGTGTTGCCGGGAAGTTTGAGCGAACCGACCCGCAGCGCGATCGCGCGGGCCGAAAGCCCGGCCGAGGGCCTCGCCTTGCTGCTGGTCAGCCCCGAGTTCGTGAGGAGATGAGCATGTTCTCCCGCCGGTTCATCCTTGGCGCTGGCAGTGCCGCGGTGGCGAGCTTCGCCCTGCCGCGCATGGCCTTCGCGCGGGCCGACACGCCCAAGCGCTTCGTCTTCATCATCCAGCGCGGCGCGGCCGACGGCCTTGCGATCGTCGCCCCGACTGGCGACCCGGCTTTCCATGGCGTGCGCGGGGACTTCATCCCCGTCCTGCAAAGCGGAGCCAAGCTCGGCAGCTTCTTCACCCTCCACCCGGCGCTGGCCGAGACGGCGAAGCTCTACGCGGCTCGCCAAGCCTTGTTCGTCCACGCCGTCGCCTCGCCCTATCGCGATCGCTCGCATTTCGACGGGCAAAACGTGCTCGAGACGGGCGGCAGCGCCGCCTACCGGGTCAAGGACGGGTGGATGAACCGGCTGCTCGGCTTGCTGCCGGCCGACGAGGGCAAGGCGCTGGCGCTGTCGTCGACGGTGCCGATGGCGCTCCGCGGCGCGCACGATGTTTCGTCCTACGCCGCCTCGGCGCTGCCCGGCGCATCGGACGACCTGCTCGCGCGAGTCGGCAAGCTCTATGAGAGCGACCAGCAGCTCCACGGCCTGTGGGAAGCCGCGATGCAGACGCGCATGACCGCGGGCGACCTCACCGGCAGCGGCCAGAATGGCGCATCAACTGGTGCGCTTGCGGCGAAATTGCTCGCCGGACCGAACGGCGCGCGGATCGCGATGATCGAGACCGGCGGCTGGGATACGCATTCGGGCCAGCGCGGGCGGTTGAACGCGCAGCTGCGCGGGCTCGACCAGATGGTGGCGGCGCTCAAGACCGGGCTCGGGCCGGATTGGACGAATACGCTGGTGATCGTCGCGACCGAGTTCGGCCGCACGGTCGCGCCGAACGGCACCGGCGGCACCGACCACGGCACGGCGTCGGCGGCGATGCTGCTCGGCGGCGCGGTTGCGGGCGGCAAGGTCGTCGCCGACTGGCCCGGGCTGTCGCAGGGTGCGCTTTACGAAGGCCGCGACCTCAAGCCGACGACCGATCTCGATGCGCTGATCGGCGGCGCGCTGGCGCAGCATTACGGGCTCGAGCCCGCACGGACGATGACGGCGCTGTTCCCGGATGCTCGACGGACCGGCCTGCGCGAAGTTTTCATCGCGTAGGCCCGCAATTCTGGCGCGTTGGGCTGCAGCCCTCTTGGCGCTCAGCCGCACCGCGCTGAAGCGGATCGTCCACTGACAGGGGCGAGGCGAGATGGGCGTTGCGGCAAAGAGCCCGACAAGATTCCGTAAGATCGCTCGCGCTGGCGTTCTCGCTGGCGCTCTTGGCTCGCTGACTGCCGCGACCTCAGACCAAGCCTCATATCCCACTGGTTTCCAGCGCTGGGAGCATGTGCACAGCGGCGTCGTCCTGCCCGGCAGCCCCGCTTACCCCGGCTTCGGCGGAATTCACGATACCTATGGCAACGCCATCGCCATGCGCGGTTATCCGGCGGGTAAATATGCCGACGGGTCGGTGTTCGTGTTCGACGTCCATCATGAGGTGGTGGGCAAGGGTAGCATCGAACCGGCCAAACGGCGGCAGGTCGACGTCATGGTGAAGCGAAAGGGCGTCTGGGACTATTTCGAGTTCAAGGGCGACAGCCGGACCGAGCTGAGCGTGACGGTCGCGCAAGGGCGCAGCCAATGCGCTGGCTGCCACGATGGTGCGAAGCGCGACCATGTGTTCCGTGAAGAGGATGCCGCGCCGGCCATGCCGTCCAGCTAGGTGACGAGCCGCGCTGGGCGCGATAGAGGCCCGGCGATGTCCCTTTACGCCCAATATGCCGCGCTTCTCGACGGCGTGCTCGACGACCTCGTGACCGATGGCGCGCTGCCGGCGGAGCTTGACCGCAAGAACGTCACGGTCGAGCCGCCGCGCGATCCGGCGCATGGCGACCTCGCGACCAATGCGGCGATGGTGCTCGCCAAGGCCGCGGGCACCAACCCGCGCGCGCTGGCCGAGGCGATCAAGCCGAAACTCGAGGCGATGCCGACCATCAGTTCGGTCGAGATTGCCGGACCCGGCTTCATCAACCTGCGGCTGGACGCGGACGCGTGGCGCGATGAACTCAAGACCATCCTCCGCCAGGGCGAGGAATATGGCCTGTCGACGATCGGCGGGAACGAGCGGGTCAATGTCGAATATGTCTCGGCCAATCCGACCGGGCCGCTGCACATGGGCCATTGTCGTGGCGCGGTGGTCGGTGACAGCCTCGCCCGGCTGCTCGAGGCCGCGGGCTTCCGCGTCACCAAGGAATATTACGTCAACGACGCAGGCGCGCAGGTCGATACGCTCGCGCGCTCGCTGCACCTCCGCTACCGCGAGGCACTCGGCGAGGACATCGGCGAGATTCCGGAAGGGCTGTATCCGGGCGATTATCTGAAGCCGGTCGCAGCGATCCTGGCGGCCGAATTTGGCGACCGATACGCCGGCGCGCCGGAAGCCGAGTGGCTCGATGCTTTCAGGGAGCGCGCGATCGCGGCGATGCTCGACCTGATCCGCCACGACCTCGGCCTGCTCAATATCCACCACGATTTGTTCTCGTCGGAGGCCGAGTTGCAGCGCTCGGGCGCGGTCGAGCAGGCGATGGACGTGCTGCGCGGCAAGGGCCTGGTCTATGAAGGCGTGCTCGAACGGCCCAAGAGCCTCGACCCGCATGACGAATGGGAGCCGGTCGAGCTGACCCTGTTCCGCTCATCGCAGTTCGGCGACGACCAGGATCGGCCGATGAAGAAATCGGACGGCAGCTGGACCTATTTCGGCGCCGACGCGGCCTATCATTGGCAGAAAGCCCAGACCGCCGATCATTTGGTCAACATCTGGGGTGCCGACCATGCCGGGACGGTCAAGCGCGTCCAGTCGGCGGTGAAGGCGCTGACGGACGGCCGCGTCGACCTCGACGTCAAGATCATCAACATGGTCCGGCTGTTCCGCGGCGGCGAGCCGGTCAAGATGTCGAAGCGCGCGGGCGATTTCGTGACGCTCGCGGACGTTGTGGACGAGGTCGGCAAGGATGTCGTCCGCTTCATGATGCTGACCAAGCGCGCCGACACGCCGCTCGACTTCGACTTCATGAAGGTGGTCGAAGCGTCGAAGGACAATCCGGTCTTCTACGTCCAATATGCCCATGCGCGGATCAGCTCGCTGAAGCGCAAGGCGGCCGACGCCGGGGTGGATCTTGCGGCGCCGGCGGACCTGGCGCTGCTCGACGAGGAGGAATTGGCGCTGGTCAAGCGCGCGGCGCAATATCAGCGCATTGTCGAGAGCGCGGCGATGTCCCACGAGCCGCATCGGATCGCCTTTTATCTCTACGACCTGGCGTCGGATTTCCACGCCTTGTGGAACCGCGGCAACGACGATCCGGGGCGGCGCTTCCTCGTTGAAAATAATCCACAACTTTCGCGGGCACGGCTGGAACTGGCGCTCGGAATCGCGCAAATCATCCGGAGCGGTTTGGCCCTCATGGGAGTGGCCGCGACCGAGGAGATGCGCTGAATATGACCGACAGCCGGGTGGCACTCGGCATGGACCGGCTGCCATGGCTTCCCGACGAACCGGCGCGGCCGGGCGAGGCGCGCAAGGCGTCCAGCCATGGCGTGCTTGGCTGGGCGGTCGCAGCAATATTGCTGGTCGCGGGCGGATCGTACTGGCTCGGCACGCGCAACGCGACCGATAGCCCGGGCAATCCGCCGCAGGTCCAGCCGAGCACGACGTTGACGCTGCCCGACGCGCAGCGGGTCGAGCCGGAGGTGGTCGCACCGGTGACGTCGCCGGACATTCCGCGCGTTGCCGAGCCGGATATCCGCCGCGTGGCCGAACGGCCGGGCAAGCCGACGTGGAAACCCCTGCCGCGCACCGTGCCGAAAGACGTCGCGGAACGTGTCGAGCGGACGATGGCAACCGACGAAATGGACAGGATTGCCGGCTCCCAGGGCGCGGTGGCGCCGAAGGCACAGCCGCCGAAGCCGATCGTGCCGCCCGTTGCCAACACGCAGAACGTGAAGCTGTGGCCGGCGCGTTATTCCGCGGGTGCGACCGGGCGAGTCGTCCAGATCGGCGCCTTCGGCACCCGCCTGCAGGCCAAGATCGGGTGGAAACATATGGCCCGCGCCTATCCGGGCGTCCGCCGGCTGCCCGCCGTCGTGGTCGAGGCGCGCAACTCGCGTGGGCGGCCGTTCTACCGTTTCCAGCTCGGGACGACGTCGCAGGCCCATAGCGAGGTGTTGTGCCAGCGCATGGAGCGCATCCGCTTCAGCTGCGCGGTCGTCGGCTTGCCGGGCGAAAAGCGAGCGGTCGAACGGTGACGGACGAGCGCGGCTATGATGACGGCCAGCTGCCGTGGCTGGCTGCGGTCGAGGATGAGGACGAGCCGCGTGGCGTCTCGGCGCGCAAGATGCTCGCCGCGCTGCTTCTCGTGCTGCTCGCGGTGGCCCTGGTTGCAGCGACCTTTTTCTGGATGGGCCGGCGCGATGCCCGCCTCGGCGGAGCCCCGGAACTGATCAAGGCGGAGCCGGCGCCGTATAAGGTCAAACCGCCCAATCCCGGCGGGCTCGATGTCGCCGGCGACAGCCAGAC
>Ga0068862_100002053_pt1 | contig 18182 bp, 12 predicted proteins | sample KBSSwiS52_FD_66598 | JGI IMG/M metagenome (GOLD analysis project Ga0068862, IMG submission 66598) | Switchgrass rhizosphere microbial communities from Kellogg Biological Station, Michigan, USA - KBS Switchgrass S5-2 | ecosystem: Host-associated > Plants > Roots > Rhizosphere > Soil ... | reverse complement strand
ACCTGCTTCGTGTCGGGCCGTCGTATCACACTGAGATCGGAGCACTCCAGGCCGTGTCTTTGACTGACGGATCGAAAGTCACGCTCGACACCAACACTCGGATCCACGTCGATGTCACGCAGACCGAGCGTCGCGTCGATCTCGAACAGGGCGAAGCGTACTTCGAAGTTGCGAAGGATCTCGCGCGCCCCTTCGTCGTCATCGCGGGCGATAAGCGAATCGTCGCTGTGGGAACGCAATTTTCCGTAAGGAACGAACGAGGCGAGCTCCGCGTGATCGTCACCGAAGGCAGCGTCCAGGTAGAGCGGGGGGCCGGTGAGACGAAGCGCCACATGATGCGGCTGCAGGCTGGGAGCATTGCGCGTGCCGGGCCCGATGCCGTGCTCGTCGAAGAGCAGCCGGTCTCCGAGCTGGAGCAGCTCCTGAGCTGGCGGACCGGGCGCCTGTCCTTCGACGATTCGCGCCTCGCTGATGCCGTTGCAGAGTTCAACCGCTACAACATCCGCAGGATCGTCATCGTGGACCCTGCAGTCGCCGCCATCCGCGTTGGCGGCACCTTCCGGGCGACGAACATCGATGCGTTCGTACGGCTGATTGCCAGCGATTTCCCAATTACGGCCACTCGACAAGGACAGGAGATCGTCCTCACCGGAAAGCCGGCGCTTGAAAAATAGCCATGTCCAGATCAGCTCTCCTCGCTTTGGCCTGCTGCGTGTCCCTCTGCATGCCCGCACTCGCGGACCAGCGCCGGCAGATCGACGTGCCCGCGGGCGAGCTGATCGCCGCGCTCAAGGCACTCACGCAGCAGAGTGGAGTCGATCTTGTTTACCGATCCGAGCAACTCGAAGGGTTGCGCACACAGGGTGTGTCGGGGGCGTTTACTCCGCAGGAGGCGGTGACAAGGCTCCTCGAGGGGACTGCGCTGACTGTCAAGACGGACCCCAGCGGCGCGATGCTCATCGCCCTGCCGCGATCCGCCCCGACAAGCGGATCGACGCTCAGTTCGGCACCGAAGGCGGCTTCTGCCGGTGCTCCGCTCTCAGCCGCTGCAACGGCAAAGTCGCGGCAGACGTCCGCGCAACAACCCGCTGCCAGGTCGGGCGACGCCAAGGTCGAACGCCAGCTCAGCACGGTCACTTCCGAAGTCAATGAATCTGCTTCGCCAGCGGACTACCCGCGCGCCGGCACCGACATCGAAGGCGCGCTGACCGCTTTGGGTGACGCTTTCCTCGACGCCGGTCAGTATGCAAAGGCCGAAGCCTCTTACAACGAGGCGCTGCAACTGGCGGAACGCCACGCCGGACTCGAGAGCGAGCGCGTCCTCGCTCCGCTGCTGGGTTTGGGCAAGACACTCGCTGCATCCGGGCGTCACCAGCAAGCCGTTCCTCGCCTGCAGCGAGCGTTGGCTATCCAGCGCTCGCAATATGGACTGTTCGACTTGCGTCAGCAGGACACGCTGAAGACGTTGGCCGCGAGCCTGACTGCGCTCGATCGCACGGAGGAAGCGCAGGATCTGATGATCTACAGGGTGCGGACCGCCGAAAAGAACTATGGTGAAGCAAACCTGAAGGTCATTCCGGCAGTGTGCGACCTGGGGAATTGGTTCGCCGAAGTCGGCATGTCTGCTGAGGCTCGCATGACTTTTCAGATGGCGCTCAACATCGCCGGAGACAAGGAGTCTCTGAACGCCCCGATTCTCGTTGAGCCGCTGAGAGGTATAGCCCGGGCGTACATGCTCAGGATGAGCTATCCGGAGGACTGGAAGCCGCGACCGCCGCGGCACCACTGCCCCGGCCAGGGCCCGTGCTGGTTTCCGAACAGCCCCCCCGGCGGCGAACCCAGGGAGCTCAACAGGGAAGGCGAGCACGCGCTGCAACGAGCATTGCGGATCCTGGAGGCACAGCCGGGCGCGTCGATGCAGACGCTGATCGAAACGCTGATTCAGATGGGCGATTGGCACCAGATCGAGAAAGCCCCGCGCAAAGCGCTGCCTTACTATCAACGCGCCTGGAAGCTCATCCACGAGGCTGCGAGTCTGTCGAGCTCCGCGGCCACAGCGCTGGACGTACCGGTGCGCGTCTACTATCCGACACCCCAGATCGTGGTTGATGTCCCTGCGGCGTCCGCGAAAGAAACGCGATCCAACTCCGTGCAGGTCGAGTTCACGGTCGCCGCTGATGGGTCAGTCCGGGACGCGCGCATCGTAGATCACGACACGCGCGAGAAATACGCGCAGCAGATTTTCGATGCAGTTCGTGCTGCGCGCTTTCGGCCGAAGTTCGTCGATGGACAAGCGGTCGCGGCCCCCGGGATCACGTATCGCGAAGTCTTCTGGACGGACAAGCCACGGGACTGAGCGGACACGTCAGTGGTTACTTCTCGAGCGCTCACTGTCATTCGCTGATCGCAAGAAGTCCTCGACTATGCGGTGCACGGCCTCGGGGCACTCGAGATAGGCGAAATGGCCACAATCTTTCATAGTCACCAACTTGGCGTTCGGGAGCGCCTGCGCGACGTGCTCCGCAATCGCGACAGGGATGAAGTCGTGGTCACCGGCGATCACAAGTGTCGGGACAGTCACGGTGCTCAACCTGGGAAGCAGATCATACGCGGCGTCTTGCCAGGTCTGCTGCATGAGTTGATCTTCTACTGCCCTCGCCTTGATGATCCCTCCGCTTCCCTGACGGATGAACTGCGCCTTCATGATCGTCATCAGCCTCTCGTAATCGTCGCGGCGTTTCAGCGCGTGCGCGAAGTGAATTCGATACCGGGCAGCAACAGCCTCCGGATCGCCCTGCTTGTACGCATCGCTGGCCATGATTTCGCGCTGCCGGTCCATCTGTGCGCCGATCTCGTGCACATACGCCTTCCGCAGCAGCACGAAGTCTTGAGCGGCGGCTGGCGCTGGATTCATCAGCACGAGGTGCGAGGCGTGCGTGGGATGGCGAACCGCATACTCCAACGCCAGCACTGTGCCCCATGAGTGCGCAAGGATTACGGGAGCTTCCAGTCCAAAGTGACGACGCACGGTTTCGACGTCTTCAATGTCGGATGAAAGCGTGACGAGCTGCGGCTGAACGTTGTCCGCCGATCGCCCGCGCCCCCGTTGGTCGTAGTAGGTGAGCCGTAAGACATCCGCCAATCGATCCAGGTCCGGTAAGAGATAGGCATGGTCGAAATCGGGTCCGCCGTGGAGAACGATCGTCGGCGGACCACGCCCGATCGTGCGAGCGTACAGTGAACCATCGGCAACTGGCACACGGGTCTCCTGTGCTTTCCCCGACTGGCCTGTTTCATCTGCTCGGAGATTCTGCGAAGGAAAGCTCGCCGCAAGCGGCAAGGCGAGACCGACGAGAAGGGCAACTTTCATGACCTATCTCCAGTACAAGCTCGGCATTCGATCCTCCTGGTATCGCTCGAGCACCCACCGGTAGAAGCGTCGATGCTGGAGTTGTTTGCGAAGCGCGCAGATTGTCGGAGCAAAGAGCGCTTCGACCTCGGACTCCGACTCGCCAGGCCTGCACAAGGGCCAAAGCAGCGAGCATGCAGAGAGGTCAGCTCTGGAAAAGCGGTTCCCTACCAGAAATGGGCCGCGCTCGAGCGCCTGGTCCAACCGGTCGAACGCCAGCGCAAAGCGTCGTTCAGCAGCGCTCGCGGTCACTGCGTTGATGTTCATCAACTGGGTCATCTTGACCCGGATGGGCGCGAACGATAACGCGAACAGCGAACGCTGCAGCCACGTCGCATCCGTGCACAGAAATCTCAAGGCGCGATCACGATGCGGAAGCGTGTGGTGGTAGAACCAAAGGCGCAGCGTCACGCCGATTTCCTCGTCCAGGTACTTCTCCCACTCGAGCGCACTGTTTGCGTCTCGCGGATCCGGCGGTGTCAGGCTCCGATCGGGAAAGGTCCGTTCGAGGAAGTCGATAATCTCGGTCGAACCCTGGATCACGGCTTGGTCGGTTTTGAGAATGGGTACGGAGGAGCGTGGGGCCAGCTTTCTGGTGGTTCGCATGTGAAAGCCCGGCAACAGATGCCGCGGGGTGTAGGGAACACCCTTGAAGTCGAGGGCCCAACGTGCTTTCTCCGAGTAGTGCGAGAACGTGAAATCGTACAGCTCGAACATGCTGCCCTCCGGCCGCATTGGCAAATCGCTTCAATGACGCCCGACCAGTCCCTGCAGTGGCGTCCGAGCCGCGGTTCTTTGCTGGAGCAGATCGAGTTTGCCGGACGCCGCGATCGTCAATGCATGCGTCGCGCCCACCGTGCGCTTCAAGATGTCGACGACGACGCGCAAATCCTGTTGCGCGTCTTGCGCGTGACCGGTCGCAAGCAGCGCATCGGCCCGCACCGAGAGCGCATCGGCATATCTGAAAGAGTTCTTGTCTGCATGCGCACCGACGTTCTCCAGCGCGGCGCGGCTGTCTGCGAGCGCTTGCTCGAACTCGCCATGCTGCAATTCGACTCGCGCCAGGTCGACCCTGTACAGCCCGCTCATCCGGCAGTTGCTTCCGAACACAGCGAGAGCCTGATTCACTGCCGTTCGAATGTGCGCGAGGGCCTCAGGCGTACGTCCGGCGCCGGCGAGCGCAAATCCATACAAGCGCTCCGCTTCGATGACGCGCGGATGACTGGGATCGTTGTGGTAGTACTGCACTGTCCTGCGATAGGCCTGCTCACTGATTGTCAGTGCATACGCGGGATCGCGACTGTGTTGCACAGCCAACGCCAGCATCATCAGAGCCGTGACACTTTCGGGATGCTCGGGACCGAGGCTACGTAGCGCAGTGTCGCGCTCTTCACGCGCTGCTGCTTCCGCGGCTGCATAGTGGCCGTCCTCGAGCTCGACGTGCGCCTTGTTCTTCAGCGCGACGATCAGATCCTCTGGGTACGTGCTCGTCCGTGTGCGCAGGCGTGGCAAGAGATCGTCGAGTTGCGAGCGCAGCAGCGCGGTGCGCCCGCGGAATCGATGCACGGGCAGCAACGCAACTCGCGCGTGTGTGGTTAACGGATGCTCCAGTCCGAGCCTCTGCTGCGCCTCATCGACTGCGTGACTCAACACCCGTTCTGCAGCGGCCGTGTTCTGCGAGTTCAGGAGCCCAGTGCCCAGGACCGTCAGGACCTCGACGCGCAGCGCCGGGCTCAAATCCTTGCGCTGCTGGATATCGTTGCTGGCGCGGACCAACAACTCGTCGACGGTATGTGGCTGGACTCGTGCCGCATACGGATTCGCGTCCTGTAAAACCGTGGCGAGCAGCTTGCGGGCATCTTCTGCGCGCTGCGTTTCGACATGGGCCGTGCGCGCCTCCCAGGACGCGACACCGGCACCGGTCACGCTTGTGAGCACAACGAGCGACGCCGCGATCACCGCGAGCTTGTTGCGAGCGATGAACTTGCCCACGATGTAACGCCAGTGATCGGGGCGCGCCAGCACCGGCCGATGGCGCAGATGTCGCTGGATGTCTTCGACGAAAGCGTGCACGGTCGCGTACCGCTCGTGCGGCTCTTTCTTCAGTGCCTGAAGCACGATCAGATCGAGATCGCCACGCAGTGACTTGCGACGATTGGTCGGGGCGACGTCGCTGGGCTTGCGAGGCTGCGCTTCCAGGATTGCGTCCTCCAACGCGCCGCGCGAATCGCGTTTGAGCTCATAAGGGCGAGTCGACGTCAGCAACTCGTACAAGACGACGCCGAGCGAGTAGACGTCTGCCGCGACAGTGATGGGTGCGCCGATGATCTGCTCGGGCGCGGCATACTCCGGCGTGAGTGCCTGCCCGGAAAGCTCGGTCAGGCTGGTACCGGTCGGTGCTGCCTCTTCCAGCAATTTCGCGATGCCGAAGTCGAGCAGTCGCACCTGTCCGGCAGCCGTGACCAGAATGTTCGAAGGCTTGAGATCGCGATGCACGATCAGTTTGGTGTGAGCGTGTGCAACCGCATCGGCAACCTGGAGGAACAGCTTCAGCCGTGCGCGCAACGGCAGACGGCGCGTCTCGCAGTAAACGTCGATGGGCTCGCCCGCTACGTATTCGAGCGCGAGGAAGGGCTGGCCGTCGTCGGCGACGCCGGCGTCGTACAACGTTGCGATGTTCGAATGATTGAGGGCTGCAAGGATCTCGCGCTCGCGCGCCATTCGTTCGGAGAGCAGGGCAGAGCCCCAGGCTCGATGCGGCAACTTCAATGCGACCGGTCGGTTCAGCAAGCCATCGGTACGCTCGGCGAGCCAGACTGCGCCCATGCCGCCGGTGCCGAGCTCTCGTATCAGTCGATAGCGCCCGACGACTTGGTGCTGTGCACCGGTCTGCTCTGCGTTGCCGATCGGGGGTAAAGTGCTGAGGAAGTTTTCGGCGAGCGCGCCGCCAGCCAGCAGGCTACGCAACTGGTCCTTGAGCGGGGCAGGCCAGACGTCCAGTGCCTCCAGCCAGGACAAGCGTTGCTCCGGCGCCAGCTCCAACGCCTCGTCGAGGAGCTGGTTCAGCTGCGCCCCTGCGGCGCCATCTACTGCAAGACTCACGCGAAGATCCCCCACGCGTCGACCGGGCAGCTCTGTACGGTTTCACGCTACCTCTTCTCGCGTCGGGTGGGTACTGCCGAAAGGTCGTCTCGCGGACCCTGACTAAAGGCATACCTACCGAGTGCCGCGCTTCATCGCGTCCGCGGTCGCAGCCGACGCGCAACCGCATCTCTTACCGTAGTTATCAATCACGCAGACCTCCATCGAGTGGTCGGAACAGACTGATGCTGGTGCGCGGTGGGCATGCCACTCTGGAGTCAGCATCGTGCAGCCGGCCAGCGTGAACAGAACCGCGCAGCACAGCGGCCATCTGACAAGCCCACGGTTCACTTTCAGCATCGTCGTACTCCGGAAAGCGCCGGTGTCGCGGCAGGTTCACGCTAGCGACAACGCTCTCGGGTTGCATGAAACTTACCCCAAGAATCCTCAAAGATTGCGTTAGAGCGCCGCAGGGGGATACTGCGTGCAAATGTCTGCTCGTCTTCGCATCGGCGGCCTGACGCTGGATACCGGCCGGCGTCTGGTGCTTTGCGACTCGAAGCCCGTAGCGCTGGGTCCGCTCACCTACCAATTGCTGCTGGCGCTCGTGGCGGCCGCGCCGAACGTGGTGACTCATGATGAGCTCGCTCGTTCCGTCTGGGGCGGACGATCGGTCAGCCCGGAGACGATCAGTCAGCGGATCAAACTGCTGCGAGACGCGCTGGCGGATGATCCGAATCATCCGCGCTATGTCGAAGGAGTGCGCGGGCAAGGCTACAGACTCTTGCCGCGAGTCGAGGTCCTGCCGCAAGAATCGCCAGCGCTGCCTCGGCCCCGATGGGTGCTGCCGCTAGGTATCGCGCTCTCGCTCGTCGCGGCCGCAGCGATCCTGTTCTGGATCATGACGGCGCAGACCCACGCAGTCAGCACGCGCACTTCGGTTGCGGTACTTCCTTTCACCGACCTGAGCCCGGGGCGAGATCAGCAGTACCTGGCGGACGGCATCGCCGAGGAAATCCTCAACCTGCTTTCGAAGGTCACGTCGCTCCGCGTCATTGCGCGCACGTCGTCGTTCTCCTTCCGTGGCAAGGATGCGGATGTCGCCAGCATTGCCAGAACGCTTGGCGTAACGCACGTTGTCGAAGGCAGTGTGCGAAAGGAAGGAGACAGGATCCGCGTGGCCGTCCGTCTCGTAGAGGCGTCGACTGGCAGCCCGTTATGGTCGGAATCGTACGACGAGCCCGTGGGGGACGTCCTGGCGCTGGAAACGAATGTAGCCAGGTCGGTTGGCACGGAGCTCAGGGCGAGCCTGCAGACCCGGGCCGATGTTCCAGCCAAGGGAGTGAACGCAGAAGCGTACGACCTGTACCTGCGGGGTCAGCACGAGCTTCGAATGCGGAGAATCCGTCAAGTCGCCCCCTACCTCGAACGGGCGATCGAGATCGACCCCCACTTCATCCCGGCGTATTACAGCCTCGGTCTCGCTTACCGCGAGGAGGTTGCCGACGTGCAAGTTCCCGTGGCCGAGAACCGGGCAAAGCTGCGCGAGATGGTCGATCGCGGCCTGCGCGTGGTGCCGGACGATCCAGGCTTGCTCGCGCTCAGTGGGCACGTGGCAAGGTATTACGGCGATATCAAGCTCGCAGAGCAGCGACTCGCTACGGCTCAGAAGAAGGATCCCTCGAACAGGATCGTTCGACGTCTGTACGCGAGTTTCAAGCTCGATCAGGGCTACCCGGACGACGCGCTCGCGCTGACTCGTAGCATCCGCGAGCTCGACCCGTTGAATGCAAACCTCTACGTCGGCACCTGGTCTTGCTACATGGATCTCGGGAATGCGAAGGAAGCCCTCGCAACCGCCGAGCATTACCGGGAGATCGTCCCGCCGACCAATCTGACCGGTGACGCCTTGATAGCGATGACGCAGTGGATTCTATTGGGCGATCTTGCCGGGAGCATCGAGCACGCCCGCAAATACACAGTTCCGAACGAACCGCCGCGCGCGGGCACACCCCCCTGGCTGGCGCTGCTGTATTACGACATCGGCGATCTGCAAACGGCCGACTCGCTGATGCAACGCGGAGGATGGGGTTCACGCAGTGACTACGAAATCGTCGCGGTCGACGCCTACCGGCATCTCGTCCACGGAGAAATCGAGGAGGCCCGCCAACTGGCCGTTGCAACGCTGACCGCGCCGAAGAAGATCTGGGGCGGGGACCAGGGCGATGTCATTCTCGTGCGGCTCGCGGTCGATGCGTTGCTCGCAGGGGGTGAGGCTCAGCGAGCTGTGGACTTCCTGGAGACGCTCGCGCCGGAGTATGCCCAGTACAAGGTGCGCAAGGACATCGACCCAGCGGACTTTTCACCCGCTCCGGTGCCGGTCAAGAGTGCGTGGTCGTCGTTCTCTGCTCTCTACTTCGCAGACTATAGCCGCGCGTTGCGCGCAGCAGGCGATGAGGCCGGGGCGAACCAGATGCTGGACCATCTGGAAGCGGTTCTGAAGCTGCGCAGACAGCGAAGACTCTTCATCGAGGAGCGGCACGCCGCGGAAGCGTTCGCGCTGCGCGGGCGGACAGAAGCGGCTTTGGACGCGCTCGAGAAGGCCGAACGCGAGCGCACGATTTACTATCGCTGGCATCTGGTGTTGCTCCACAACGAAATCTTCGCCGGATTTCGCGACCACCCGCGGTTCGTGGCGTTGGTCGAACGCATCCAGCGCGACCTGAGTCGACAGCGCGAGCAGCTGAGCTTCGCGAAAGACTGAGCTGAAGTTGCAGCCTGCTGTCTGAAGCGCATCAAGGAGTGCCGATGGCGAATCAGAGGCGATACGACGCTTTCCTGCTGGTCGCTCTGGCAACGTCAGCGGCGAACGCGGCGGAGGAAAAGCAGCCCGACAATGGCACCGATCCGACGAAGCAGACTCAAGCCGTGACCGTAGCGTACGAGCATATCGCGCTTCGTGACGGCTTCTATCGCGGGACATTCAAGCCTTCGTACAAGCTGCCTCTCGGACCGCACAGCTCGGTCACCCTGCTGGTGCCCATCGTACGAACCGACACCGCCGGTAACGAAGACTACGATCTCGGCGATGCGAGCCTGAAGCTGAGCTACGTCTACAAGCTGACCAGGGATCACGGCATCGTCCTGCAAGGCGAAGTCGTGTTCGATACCGCCGGGCGACCCGAGCTCGGCGGCAATGCCACCGTGCTGAAGGGAACCGTCATCTACGCAAAATTTCTGCAGGGCGGCGCCATCTTCGCTCCCACGCTCGGGCTCAACGAAGGCTTCGGCCCTGACGGGCGGACCGTCAGAAGCCTGGTCGCCGACTTCTACTACGTGCCGAAACTGAGTGACCCTCGTTACTACGTCACGTTCGATCCGGCCCTGACGGCAGACGTGGAGAACGACGCGGAGTTTGCCAGCGTCGCTGTGACTATCGGTCGCGTGATCGGTCCCGCCTTCGGCGGCTCGAGCCAGGTGTACGTGAAGCCTGGCGTATTTCTGGGAGGCGAGCGCTCCGCCGACTGGGGCATCGAGATCGGCTACAAGGTGATCGGATTCTGAGAAGGAGGCGATCGTGAAAGCGCGTACTTTCGTTCTTCGGAATCTCTTACAAACACATAAAGCGGCGATCTCGTCCCCTTCTAGTTAGAATCACGGCTGACGACAGGGGGCCGCTTACCAACTCAAAGAACCAATGCAGAAGTCTCGCTCGCTAGTCATTCTAGCTGCCGGTATCTCAGTCGTCGTACTCATCGCTGCAGGCGTCGCCGCCTTCCTGGCGGTGAAGACGCTATCCGACGCCGGCGACCAACTGGTGCGGTCGAAAGAGATCTCCATCGCTCTCGAACAGGCTCTTTCTTCGTTGCGCGACGCCGAGACTGGGCAGCGCGGCTATCTTCTGACGGGACGCCCGGCCTATCTCGCACCGTACGCGGCGGCAGTCGCGACCGTGAATCAGCAGCTCGACACATTGAGATCGCTCAGCGCTGCGGACCCGACCGCGGCAGCGCGCTTCGCGGAGCTCGAACAATCCGCCCGCATCAAGATGGCCGAGCTGGCGCGAACGATAGCTCTGCATGACGAGGGTCAATCGCAGGCCGCGCTGCAAGTCGTGCTCACCGATGAAGGCAAGAGCACGATGGACCGCATCCGGCAGCTCACCGAGCAGATGCAGGCTCAGGAAAGCAAACGCTACCAGGAGTATCTCGGCCGCGAACGCAGCGCGCGCACCTTGAGTCTGTGGAGCGGCGGGACGGTATCGATTCTCGCCATCGCGCTGCTCGCGTTGCTCGGGTTCATCGTCAGACGCGACACGGCCAAAGTCCGGGCGAGCGAGGAGCAGCTGGCGATCACGCTGCGAAGCATTGGCGATGCAGTCATCGCAACGGATGCCCGCGGCCTCATCACGCTCATGAACCCGGTTGCGGAATCCGTGACCGGATGGACGGCGGTGGATGCGCGCGGTGCGTCTCTGGACTCCGTATTCCGCATCATCAACGAGGACACCCGGATCACGGTCGAAAGTCCCGTCGCGAAAGTCTTGCGAGAAGGCGGCATCGTCGGGTTGGCCAATCACACGCTGCTGATCCGACGCGATGGCAGCGAAGTCGCCATCGAAGACAGCGGTGCTCCGATTCAGGATAGAGACGGCGGCACGATCGGCGTGGTGCTGGTCTTCCGCGACGCTTCGCGCGAGCGCTCAGCCGAACGCGCCTTGCTCGATGCCGATCGCCGTAAGGACGAGTTCCTCGCAACGCTCGCACATGAGCTGCGCAATCCGCTCGCGCCGATCCGGCAGGCGGCGAAGGTGGCGCGAGCGCCGGCAGCGACCGAATCCCAGGTCCGTTGGGCACATGACGTGATCGAGCGGCAGGTCCAGAACATGGCGCGACTGCTCGACGATCTGCTCGACGTATCGCGCATTACTCGCGGCACGATGGAGATCCGCAAAGAGCTCGTTGAGCTGCAGGCTGTCGTGGATGCTGCAATCGAGATCGCGCGCCCGGCCATCGAAGCCCGTCATCACGCTCTGAGCGTCGAGTATCCGGCTGGCACTGAGCTGTATGCGGATCCGCTGCGTCTCGCGCAGGTGATCGCCAACCTGCTGACCAACGCTGCGAAGTACACGAACCCGCATGGACAAATCCGCATCACTGGCCAGTGCAACGGCGGCGAGTTGATCCTGAAGGTCACTGACACCGGCATCGGCATCAGCGCCGAGATGCTCCCGCGAGTCTTCGAGATGTTCGTGCAGGTCAAGAGCGTCCTCGACAAATCCGAAGGCGGGCTGGGCATCGGCCTGGCCCTGGCTCGCGGCTTGGCGGAATTGCACGGCGGATCGCTCGATGCACACAGCGCCGGACTGGGCGGCGGCAGCACGTTTACGTTGCGCCTGCCGTTACCGCAGGCGCCAGCAGCCGTGGCCTCCGCTGACGCTTCCACTGCCGTCGCAACTCGCGGGCCTGCTCGACGGATCCTGGTCGCGGACGACAATGTCGATTCAGCAGACTCGCTCGCCATGCTCTTGCGGCTGCATGGGCATGAGGTTGCGGTCGTGCACGATGGAGTTGAGGCGTTGCGTCGGCTCGAAGAGTTCCGGCCGCAATTTGCGCTGATCGATATCGGCATGCCGAAGATCAACGGCTATGAGGTAGCACGCCGCACTCGCGCCGAGCAGTGGGGCGCGTCCATGCAACTGATTGCACTGACGGGCTGGGGACAGGAACAGGATCGCCGCGAAGCACTGGAGGCTGGCTTCAACCATCACCTGGTGAAACCGGTCGACATGGAAATACTGCTGCAACGGCTGAGCGAGTGATCGATCGCCCATCCGGGCGATATCCTGCGCCGCACGCTTGGAGTAGCGTTTGCACATCGCCGCTACGAGGGAAGCGTCATGCATGCAACTCTTCGCTCCCTGACGCTCACGGCTCTTACCGTGGTCTGTCTGTCGCTGCTCTTCACTTCGGTTGCAATTGCCGAGCTTCAGTACGACCCCGGTCTGATCCGCAATCCACCCCGAGTGCAGCAAGCGACACTGCAGCTCCTCGCCAAACCCACGCAGACCGCGAACGCAGTGCTGCGCGTGACGTTTCAGGATCAGCGCAGGAACACTTCCATCGTGATCAACGGCGGCCGAGCACCGACACTGTTGCGCGATGACGGCAAGGCGCCGGATGCCAAGGCAGGCGATGGCAGCTATGCAGCGCTGGTCAAGGTCAACGCCAAGCAGTACAGCATCGAGCAGCGACGGCGTCTTCAGCTGGCCCAGCGCTTCCAATCTGTGCCGGTATTCGAACAGCGGCAGCTCAAGCGCTGGATTCCATTCCGGCCGTCACGGGTCACCGAGCTGCGCACGGACGTCGCCACCGTCGTGGACAACTTCACCGGTATTCCCTTCGATCTGGATCCTGCGAGCACACTGCTCATCACGGACGTGGACGTCGTGGAGGATCCAACGCGTACTTACGATTCGTGTACCGGCGAGGGCACGCCGATGGGCGCTTGGACGTTCGGACACCTGATGACTGAAATCGCCAATCACTCCGCGACCGGCATCCATGCCGAGGATTTCGTCGAGCACTGGATCGAGGAGTGGACGCAGAATCAGGTCATCAACACATGGAACGTCTTGTCGCGCGCCGGCGCCCAGAACCTGCTCGACGGGTGGCCGCGGCTGCCGAACGGGCGACTCGATCTCGCGGAAGCGCCGTTTCGCCTCCTCGCGATCGTCAACCGCATCGACCTGCGCCAGAACTCGGGTTATGGCGGCACCTCTGGTGGCGAAGCCCGCTTCGTCTTCGGTCTGCTCAACTGCAACGGGGCGCTCGAGCTCGGCGGCGACACCACCGAGTCCACCGTGATTCTGGAATACGGCATCGACAAGTCGACCTGCTTCGGCGTGCGTGACTGGGCGCAGCAATGGCAGGCGCTGGACTCGCTCGTCGTCGGCTCGGCGGCGTTCAACGCAGCGCTGCAGGACATTACCGATCAATTCACGGCCAGCAACGCCCGTCCATCGCAGCTGCCGAACCGCAGCGCCATCAACCAGGTCCGCAGCAACGAGCTGAACTTCTCCCTGGGGCCGTTTTGGCAGCTGCGCGAATCGAGGCTGTGTTCCGCGGACTCCGACTGCAGCGGCAACCTGGAGCACACGACGATCGCGCAGACGCCGGCCGTCGAGCTGCAGAACACGACGGCGTTGCGCGACTTCATCAACGACAACAATTTCGCCATCCTGACGGGCGCGCACACCGTGCCGCTGAGCTATCCGGACGACGAGCCGTTTCTGGGCGGGGCGATCGAACCGGGCGCGGGGTTCGACTGGCTGAACTCAGACCCTCTCAAGTCGACCCTCATCAATATCCATGCGCGTCACGAGTTCGCGAAGGCGACGTGCAATGGCTGTCATACCATCGAGACCTCGACTTCGTTCGTGCACATCGCCAATCGAGACCCGGGCGAGGAATCCAAGCTGTCGGACTTCCTGACGGGAGCGGACATGCCGAAGATGGAACCGGGCACCGGCGACCCGATCACGTTCCACGAACTGCTGGACCGGCAGATGAAGCTGGACGCCACCGCCAACATGACCTGCGGCGCAGTGGGCGACTTCGCCCTGGAGGAGATGTTCATGCCGCATCTGCCCCCGGCGTTCGTGCACTGAGATCACTCGCGCGGGTAGCGCCGTCCGTCCCGATGCGCATAACCCGCGTCGTCCTTTAGCGCATGCAGGTCGATGTCCGGATAGAAGGCTTCGTCGTCAGCCAGTCGACGCGTGCCGATCTCGAGAACGGTCGCTGCACGCGTGGATCGATTCTGGAGATGATGGCCGTCGGCTACGCCCGCCGGGAAGCCCGCACAGTCGCCAGCCTTTAGCAGCTCCTCACCGGCATCGGTCACCAGCGCGACCTCGCCGTCGAGCACATACACAAACTCGTCCTCGATCGTGTGCCAGTGCCGTTGGCTCGACCAGGCGCCCGGCGGCAGCACGAGTAGATTCACGCCGAACTGCGTGAGCCCGGCCGCATCGCCCAGTCGACGCCGAAATCGTTCCCGACAGGGCTCATCGAATGGCGATGGGTAGTCCGTGCCTCGCGAGCCCGGGGTCTGGTCGATCTCAATCTTGCGCGTCATGGTTGCCTCGCTCCAATCGTTATCGAACGATTACCAAAAGATTATCCAAGCGCCATGCAGCGCGCCCGCCAATCTCCCACGGTATAGCGCGTTCGGAGGATCGAAAGCCAACAGACAAGCAAGGGGAAACATCATGATCCGCACCGCCTTCAAGCCTGCAACATTGATAGCCGGGTTCGTGCTCCTGGCCTCCAGCGTGGTCCACGCGGATTCCTTCGGGCCATCGAGCGATCGCAGGCACGGGCCCCCCAGGCCATCCGTGACCACCTACGCCACGGGCCTGACCAGCCCGCGCGGACTGACCTTCGGTCCGGACGGCAGTCTCTACGTAGCGGAAGCGGGCGTAGGCGGCGAATTGGTGCCGACGGACGAGCCCGGCTGCCCGATCAACATCAATATCTATAGCCCGTACTCGGCTGGCTACAGTGGACGCGTGATCCGCGTGCGCGCCAATGGCAAGAAGGAGACGGTCGCCGACAATCTGCCCAGCATGACCGACAACGGCGGCGCCAACTACGGTCCGACCGACGTTGCCTTCATCGGTCACACGCTCTACGTGTTGATCGAGATGGGCGGCTGCTCGCACGGACTGCCCGATAGCCCTGCCGCCATTCTTCGAGTCAACCGCGATGGCTCGACTACCAGTGTTGCCGACCTCAGCGCGTGGCACGCGGCTAACCCGCCGAACTTCATCAAGGACACCGACCCGGCGACGACCGACCAGGAACCGGGCGGGGTGTTCCACTCGATGATCGCGCTCGGCAAGTACCTCTACGTCGTCGAGACCAACCGCGGCTTCCTGCTGCGTGTAGATCCGCGGACCGGCGTGATCGAGAAACTGTATGACATGTCGATCGACAACCGCGAACACAACCCGATCGTGATGACCCGGCGCGGCAACAACTTCTTCGTCGGCACCTTCGGCGAGGATGGCGGACGGTCCGAGCTGGCGGTGTTCAATAAGCACTTCTCCAGCTACACGCTGCCGTTCAAGTCCCGCAACCCGATCGTCGGCCTGGCGTGGCAGTGCGACGATCTCTATGGCGTCGAGATCTTCCCCTTGGAGAATCCATGGTCGACCGACACGGCCAACCTCGTCAGGTTCGATCGCAAGACTGGCAAGCGGACGACGGTGTTGAGCGGATTCGCGAGTCTTCCGAATGGGCTCGTGGAGGGTCCCGACGGTGCGCTGTACACGTCGAATCAGGGCATCTCGTTCGCACCCGGCGACGGCGGCGTGCTGCGCATCCGGCCGTAAGTGCTGCATCCTTCCCCGCGCGCTGTGCGTGCGCGGGGAGGGTGTTTCGCATAGTCAGGGCGCCTCCAGCGTCCGCGCCGCTTCGAGATTGAAGCGCATGTTGTAGTTTCCCTCGTGGCAAGCAGCCTCGAGCAGGCGCTGATTGCTGGAGGTGAAGTGCGTCTCACCCGTCCAGGGACGGTCGTACCAACTCGGGTCTTCGACCGTGAAGCGGTAATTCATCTCTTCGTGCGAGATTCGTGTAAAGCGCTCGGTAACCGTCGTCGCCGGGGATACGAGAAAGATTCCAGTAGGCGAAGTGCGCGCCTTGTCGCTCGCAGTGAAGTACCGCGTCTCAACGACCAGCGTGTCGCCTTCCCACCATCCGATAGCATCGCCCAGCCACGAAGTAATGACTGGGTGCGCATGCTTGGCGTTCATACGAATGACGCGCGCTTCGTGCAGCCACTCCGAGAAGAAGACGATAGTCTTGGCCGTCTGAACGATGAGATAAAGATTGCCCATCGCGATCGACAGGATCGGCGGTTGCACTCCCTGCGACCCAAGGCAGCGCTCGGAGCTGGGACGCTCTTCGGGACCATCCATAGCATTCAGGATGGCTGCCGGTACGGTCGCAACGCTTTTGCGAAACGCGTCATTACCCGGAATCTGCCCGTCCGGCGGTTCGATGACTACCGAGCTGCGCAATGTTCCGCTGACGCGCTCGATGTGGCGCTCATCGGTCCACTCGGTGGGTTCGGTTGGCGTCGTCCGGTCTTCGCCTTGTGCGATCCGTGCCGAGTCGATCTCATGCGCCTGCGCTTCAGAAATGAACAGGTGCGGGTAGCCGGGCGGACGGATAAGAGGAGTGGCACTCGTGTTGACCCACATGCCTTCGAAATTCGGGCGGCCATCATCGTGGCGCGGTGGCTGATACGCGCTGTGCTCCGCCGAAGCTGGCATGGAGAATGAGGCGAGCCAAGCGCACAAGAATGCAGTGGACGTTCGCATCTGTTAATCGGCGCAGCTGGAACGCGCCGCAACTATGCGCCGCCGTTCAGGGTGCTCGCAATACCTTCTGCACGTCGTAGTGGTTGTTCTTGCCTTCATCGACGTGAGTGCCGATGACGCAAAACCCCGCGCTCTCCAGGATCTGAACGTACTGGGCTCTACCCAGCGAGCGACATTCGTGGCCGGTGGCGGTGTCCCGCCAGGTCCCTGTCTCGATCGGCGCTGTGAAAAGAAAGCGACCCTCGGGCAACAGGATTTCCGACACTCGATGTAGCAGGGCGACTTGCTCTGACTCTTCTAGAAGGAAGAGCAGCCCGATGGCTATGGCTGCACCGAATTTTCACCCGAAGTAATCGCTTTCCAGAGCCAGCGAGCATTGAGCAGGGACGCTGGGGAATCGCAAACGGAATCGTTCGAGTAATGTCGGAGACGCGTCGATGGCCCAAACATTAGCGCCGCTTTCCACTAAGACCTGGGTAACTGGATATCCGCCGCCACAGGCGATTTCGACGACATCGGTGCCCGCGCGCAGCTGCCTGGCCCATTGAGCGACGATGGCAGCTCCGGTTCGCGAACTCTCTCGCGCCTCTAGAAATCTGAGCGCATTCATTTCATACGCGCTTGCTGAGCTCATCTGCGCTGCTTCGCATCTTGTGAAGCTTCGTCTACGCGCAGCGACCACAGCTCCGCGAGACCGCGCCACTCGGAGTCCACCTTCACGGCGGCGAAGCTCTCGCGAGCTTGCTGCGTCTCGCCGCTCTTCAGATAGGCGACTCCAAGATCGATGCGCGCCTGGTCCGAATGCTCGAGCGAACCCTTCTGCAGGCCTTTGCGCAGCGCTGCGATCGCTTGGTCATACATTCTCTGACCGAGGTAGATTCGTCCGATGTCTGCGTCGAGTTGTCCGCTGCTGGCGCGTTGCGCCTGCTGAGCGAGATCCTTCACGTCGGCCGGGCTCCTGGCAGTCTTTGCTTGTGCGTACGCGAGCATTCGTCGAAAGCGGGGCTCGTGCTCGCCCGCAAGGACGCCCTGGCGCAAGCCAGTTTCCAGCACGCGAACCGCATCTTCTGGTAATCCGAGATCGGTTGCTCCCAGTGCGAGGTCCTCGTAGTCCGCAGCATCGTCGAGCATGCCCACGTCGAATTTCAAAGCGAGGTAGTAGAAATCGACCCGCTTGGAATGCGGTTGGCGGGACTTGATATCGAGGACGTTGCGCCAGTACTCCGGCTTCGGATGGTGTCGCAGGAGCATCTCCCAGGTCTGCGCGATCTGCTGCCGATCCTTCAGCTGGTAGTAGGAATTCAA
>Ga0068862_100002047_pt1 | contig 18232 bp, 16 predicted proteins | sample KBSSwiS52_FD_66598 | JGI IMG/M metagenome (GOLD analysis project Ga0068862, IMG submission 66598) | Switchgrass rhizosphere microbial communities from Kellogg Biological Station, Michigan, USA - KBS Switchgrass S5-2 | ecosystem: Host-associated > Plants > Roots > Rhizosphere > Soil ... | reverse complement strand
CCACGTCGCTCGGCTAAAGCCTTCGCGCTCCACGTCGCTCGGCTAAAGCCTTCGCGCCCCATGGTGATAGCATCTCCGCGCGCTGGAGCGCGAAGGCTTCAGCCGAGCGTGACCATCTGCGAACTGTGCCGCCAACTCTTCAGCGCTCGATCGGCCTCACCCAAGCGACCGCGATGGTCGTCGGCACCATCGTTGGCTCGTCGATCTTCGTCCAGCCGTCCGAGGTCAGCCGCGCGGTACCGAGTTTCGCCGGCATGCTGCTCGTCTGGGTGGCGGCCGGCGTGCTCACCTGGTTCGGCGCGAGCATCTGCGCCGAGCTCACGTCGGCGTACCCACGTACCGGCGGCGTCTACGTGTTCCTGCGCGAGATGTTCTCGCCCGCCGCCGGGTTCCTGTGGGGCTGGGCGATGTTCTGGAGCATGCACTCGGGCATCATCGCCGCCATCGCCATGGTGTTCGGCCGTTACGCCGCCACGATCGTCCCGATGGGCGATCTCGGCATCCGCGTCACCGCCGTCTTCGGCATCGTCGTGCTGTCCGCGATCAACTACGTCGGGGTCCGGCCGGGCAGCGCGGTGCAGACGGCCCTGACGATGGCGAAGCTCGGGGCCATCGTGCTGCTGCTCGCGCTGCTCTTCGGCGCGGGCGTCCTGCATGCGCCGGCCGCCGCCGGCGAAGTGCAGATCGGCGGCTTCTTTCGGGGCCTGGTTGCCGGGCTGTTCGCATTCGGCGGCTGGCACATGGTGACCTACGCGGCGGAGGAGACGCGCAATCCCGAGCGCACGATTCCGCGCGCATTGATGGTGGGCACTGCCGTTGTGGTCGTCACCTATCTCGGCCTCAACGCCGCCTATCTCCTCGTCCTGCCCTTCAGCCGCGTTCTGACGTCCACGCACATCGCATACGACGCGACGCTGACCGCGGCGGGGCCGGCCGCGGCCTCGGCGATCTCGATCCTGGTGATCGTGTCGTCGCTCGGCGCCAACAGCGGGATCATCCTGGCCGGACCTCGCGTCTACTACGCGATGGCCGAGGACGGGCTGCTGTTTCGCTGGATGGGGGCGGTGCACCCGACGTATCGCACGCCGTACATCGCGATTGTCGCCCAGGCGATCTGGTCGTCCGTGCTGGTGCTCACTGGAACGTACGGAACGCTGGTCTCGCGGGTCGTGTACACGGAGTGGATCTTCTTCGGAGCCCTTGCGCTCGGAACGCTCGCGCTGCGGCGCGGCGCCGGCTACGCGCCGGCATTTCGCGCCGCGGGTTTTCCGGCCGCGCCGGTGCTGTTCGCGATCGTGTGTCTCGTCATGGCGATCAATCAAATCGTGTCGGATCCATTCAACGGCCTGTGGGGACTCGGCCTCGTGCTCCTGGGCCTGCCGGTGTATTTCGTCTGGAGACGTCTTCATGCGCGTGATCGACTTTCACAATCACTACTACCCGCCGAAGTACATGCAGGCGCTGCAGTCGGGACAGAGCAGCGTCAAGGTCACGATCGATAAGGACGGCAACCCGAACCTGCACTATCCCGGCGACTACAACGTCGCGGTCCGCGGCCATCGCGATCTGGCGTACCGGCAGGAGGTGCTCGACACGCACGGCGTCACGCGCCAGGTTGTCACGCTCACGACGCCGGGCACGCATGTCGAGTCGCCGGCGACGGCGGCCAGACTGGCGTCGCTCGTGAACGACGAGTTCAAGGAGGCGATGGAGACGCGTGGCCACCACTTCACCGCGCTGGCCACCCTGCCGCTGAACGACCCGGCGGCATCGGCGCAGGAATTCGAGCGCGCCACGCGTCAGCTCGGCATGCCCGGCGCCATGCTGTTCAGCAACATCAACGGCGTCGCGCTCAGCGACGCGCGGTTCTGGCCGATTTACGAGCGGGCGAACGAGCTCGGGGCGGTGTTGTACATCCACCCCGCGCATCCCGTGAACGTCGACATGATGCGAGAATACTGGCTGATGCCGCTGTGCGGCTTCCTCTTCGATACGACCCTCGCGGCCGCGTCGCTCGTCTTCAACGGCGTCGCGGAACGCTTTCCAAAGATCCGGTGGGCGCTCTGCCATCTCGGCGGCACGATTCCCTACCTCGCCGAACGGCTGGATCGCGGCTTTCATGCGTTCGCGGATTGCCGTGCGCACATCGATCGGCCACCGACGACGTACCTTCGGGAGTTCTACTACGACACGGTCAACTTCGATCAAGGCGCGCTGAAGCTGGCGATCGACTTCGCCGGCGCGGATCACATTCTCGCGGGCAGCGATTACCCGCACCAGATCGGCAGCATTCCGTCGATGCTCGATGCGATCGCGAAGCTGCCAGTGACCGAGGATCAGCGGGACGCGATCCGGTGGCGCACCGCCGCGGGATTGCTGGGACTGGAGGCGAAATGATTCTCAGAGCGCTCGTTGTCGCAGGGTTACTGACGCAGGCGCCCGCCCAGATGACCCGTCTGCCGCAGTTCGAGAACGATCGCGCCGTGTCGTGGAAGAGCGTCATTCCACCGCACACGGAATCCACGCTCCACCGTCACGATCGCTATCGCACCATCGTCGCGATCGTCGGCGGCGATCTGACCCTCGTCGGCGCGGACGGCAAGAAGACCGTCGTGCGCTATGAAACCGGGAAAGCCTACTGGCAGGCGCCGATGCCTTCGGGCGAGATGCACAAGGACGCGAACGAAACGGGCATGACCATCGAGCTCGTGGTGATCGAGGTCAAATGACGCTTGCGGCGTGCGCGCCTTAGCGGCGTGAAACCGGGTTGTCGATCGTGAGTTGACGCACCCACAGTCCGCGTGCCGTTTCCTCGGCGTCACCGAGAGGCGTCGAGAAAATCGGCGACAGCTTGGCCGTTTTTCCTTCTGGCGCCTTGGCGGTGAGCCCGCCCACTCCGCGGAGGCGGAGAATCGCTTCTTCTGGCAGCCGCTGCGACCTTGGCGTCCTGCCGAGTTCGGGTCGCGGCAGCGCGGCAAACACGTCCTCCAAAGCCGGGACTCGTTCCGGGCTGGCGAAGATCAAGAAGTGCTCGCGTCCTCCGACACTCGACACCTGCCAGTCGAACTCCGCGTTGCCGCTCGTCCCGGGAATGCGGTTGGTCTTTCCGGCGGGAACGGGGTTGGCAATCGTCTGGCCGGGCTGTGGAAACAGGAGAAAGGACTCTCCCTGGTCATCCTCGTTGACAATGTAGACGTAGGTCGGCGTCGAAACCCGTACCTTCACGAAGAGTCCGTCACCGGGCGCGACACGTTCGCCCGGGCGCAGCCGCTGTTCGCTCGTGCCTCGAACTCGATACAGCGCCGTGTCAATCTGATAGGCAGATTCGACGGCGGTCGCCGGGGAGCCGGATGCGACGGCGGACGCGCCGCTGGGCGTCGACGTCGTCGCCGCCGACGTCGGTGCTGACGCCGGAGTCGTCAATCGGTGTCCCAGCCAATACGTCGCACCCGCCAGGCCCGCGGCACCGACGAGGGCCGCGGCCACCAGCAGAATCGGTTTGGGCCGTGGCACGGGCTGCGGCGCCGGCCGCACGTCACTGAAATGCGCCAGCGCTGCCTCGAAGGCGCCGACGGTCGCATACCGCTCCTGCGGGTTGACGGAAAGCGCCCGCTCGACCGCATAGACGAAGTCGTCCGGAAGATCGGGACGTACGTCGCGCAGGAATTTGCGTTCGCCGTTCCGGTGAGCGCGTTCGAGCTCGGCTCGCGTTCTTCCTTCGACCGGATAGGCGTCCGTCACGAGATGGTAGAGCAGGACGCCGAGGCTGTAGATCTCTGAGCGCTTCGTGCGCTGCTGTCCTTCGAAGACTTCTGGCGCCACGTAGAGTGGGGTGCCGGCGAAGTCGTCCCCGCCCGATCCGCTCACTTCCGCCTCGGTCCCCAAGTCTTTGCCGGTGCCGAAATCCATCAGCACGGTTCGTCCGCCGGCCGCGCGCATGACGTTGTGCGCCTTGACGTCGCCGTGCACCAGTCCCGCCGCGTGCACCGCAGCGAGCGCCCGGCACAAGTCCACGCCGATACCGGCGGCTTCGCGCGCGCCGTAGGGCCCATTCGACTTCAGCAGGCTGCCGAGCGTGCGTCCGTTGACGAACTCCATCCAGATGCCGATTCGTCCATCGATCTGGTCGGTGCCGTACACCGTGACGACGTTGGGGTGCCGCACGCGGGCGAGATTGCGCGCTTCGGTGGGGAGCTCAAAGGCGGAGTTGAGGAGTTTCAGCGCGACTTCCGAGTCGAGCTTCATATCCCTGGCGCGATAGACGACGCCGAACGAGCCTTTGCCAATCTTTTCGAGCAGGCGAAAGTGCCCCCACACCTCGTGTTCGACCGTCTGGGTCTCCTGGGCGCGGCGCACGTCGGTCGGGGTTTCGGATTCGATCTCCTTCCGATGAAACTGGGCGATGCGGTCCAGCACCGCCATTTCCCGCAGAACAGCCGTGGCGTGACTGGGCGCTTGCGGCGTCGGGAAGTGGGCCCAGTCCACGGCGACGCCATCCGAGACGGCGGTCGCGACTTGGAGGAGGTCGTGTTCGTCAGGCTTGTCCACGGGCCATCTCCTCTGCGAGCCGCACGAGCGCGCGGCTGACGGCCATCTGCGCGGCGGCGATGCTCGGCTTGCCGAGCGCCGTGGCGATGTCCGCGTACGGATAGTTCAGTTCGATGCGCAGCATGATTGCTTCGCGGTCGGTGGGCTTGAGGCGCAGGAGGGCCGACTCGTAGCGTTCGAGCGTCTCGCGCCCGATCGCTTCCTCGAGCGGCGAGGGATCGGAGCCAGCCTTCGCGGGATCCAGCGGTTGCGGCGGCGCATGCCGGGTCGCGCGCCGGATTTCGTCGCGGACGCGGTTGAGGAGCGCCTGCCGCAAATACCCGTGAAAGGCGCCCTCGTGCCGCGGCTCGAAGTCGCCGAGTCGTTTGAGCACCTGGATGAAGGTGTCCTGCACGAGGTCGTGGGTGTCGAGCGCGCCGCGGGCCCAGGCCGGCAGGCGGCCGTGAGCCCAGCGCTGAAGGCGGGGGAGATAGCGGACGCAGAGCTCGTTCTCCGCGGCCGTGTCGCCACTGCGGGCACGGCGAACCAGTTCGATCGACGACTGGGCCTCGACCCGGTTTGTTGCGGTGGAGTCCGACGACTCGCCCGACGGCGATAGTTCGGCCATGATGGCTGACTGCCCGACTGTCAGATTGAGCGTGCCTATCATACCCCTCGCCCCTACCGCAGGCAGGCGCCGCGCCGCGCCGCATCGCGTTGATGCTCCACATGTTGTGAAACGTCCGGATCCGGCCGATCCAACACCCGGACGTGACCTGTCGTGCACGTTTTCGTTAGAAAGCCGTCGACTCGACGTTAATCCTAGGAAACGGGGTGGTGCGACCTGACCAAGTCGGGGCGGGAACCGTGTCGCATGTTGGGGGTCGAAGCGCTTTTGGCCGGTGCGGCCGTTGAGATAGACTCTCACGCTCCGCCCCAACAGCACCGGCAGCGTCGAAAAGTCGTTCCCCGGGAGTCATGGTCTCAGCCGATGGAGAGTGTCCGTGGCTAAGAAAGAGTGGACCGTCATGGTGTACATGGCGGCGGATAATTCCGACAACGAGTACATGCTCGCCGATCTCTCGATCGATGCGTCGAGCGATCTCTACGAGATGATGACCGTTGGCTCGCAGCCGCACGCGGACGTCGTGGTCCAGGTCGATTGGAAAAAACCGAAAGGTGCAGAACGCATTCACATACTGCCGAATGGGTGGGAGCAACTTCAGCACGCTCCGGAACCGATCAACGTGGGCGCTCCCGCGCAGCTGGAGGATTTCGTCGGGTGGGCGCAGAAGCGATTCCCCGCGAAGCACTACTTCTTGATTTTATGGGGACACTCTTTTCGATACGCGTTCGGCTTCGATGGCGGCGATGCCCTGAGCTTCAAGGAACTGTCTGACGTTCTCGACAAACACAACGTGGACATCCTCGGGTTCGACAGCTGCGGGATGAGCGCGATCGAATCTGCGTACCAACTGCGAAGATCGGTCGATCTCATGCTGGCTTCGGAGATTGGCATGCCGCTTCAAGGCTGGCCATACGATCGGATCCTGCAGGCGCTGACGCGAGGTATGAGTCCGCAAGAACTCGGACAAGCGGTGGTGCGTGAATTCGTCACGTCGTATCCAGACAAGACGATTGCCTTGACGCTGCTCAATCTCAAGGTGGCCGGCAGTCTGCTTTCGCCCATGCAGGCGCTCGCCAGCTCGTTGGACGACGCTGTCCAGGGCGACGACGGCCAGCGAGAGGAGATCTTTGGCTTGTTTCGGGACGCCGCCGTTCCAAAGGGCGAACCGATGGTTGACCTGCGAGCGCTGTGCCGGAATCTTACCGTTCTCGATGTCGACGCGAGGGTCCGGGAGGCTGCCGACGCACTGAACGCCGCGTTGGCGGAAGGAAAAGGTTTTGTCGTTGTGCACGGCCGTAGAGGAGCGGCAGCTGAAGGCCTGGGCGGTGTCAGCGCCTACGCGCCGCACGTCGGGATGTCGCGCGACGATTGGTTGGATACCTACGACGATCTGGATTTATCGCGCAATACGACCTGGCGGGCGGTCATCAGGTCTCTCGCATTGGGATTCTAGCAACATCATCAGGAGGCGACAGTGGCTGAGAAAGAAACAGAAAAGGGCCTGATGCACAGCTTCTTCGGTGAAGAGTTGTGCATGGGCTGCAAAGGAATGTTGGTAGTCGCATTTATCGCCCCGACCCAGAAGGATGTCGGCAGTTTCGCGGCGGCCTTTTCCAGGTTTCAAAAGGACCCCGATGGGAACGGCGGCACGGCAGCCACGTCGATGCCGGCCGCGAGGGCACCGAAGGTTCGGATCCGTCCGGGTTTTGTGGATACGCCGACCAGAAAACCCCGAGGCAAGAAAACGAAGCGATGACCGGCGACCCACGACGGGACGCGTTCTGAGCGTCTAATGTTGGTGCCAAGGTGCACAACATTTTTGCGCGTTCGTCTGCAACGGCGATCTCGGTCGCCTGCGTTGTAGGCCTTTGCTCCGCAGCCAACGCACACAAGGCAGGCTGGGAGTCAACACCCGCTCCGTCGTCTTCGGAAAGACTTTCATCGAGAGACATCGGCCCGTGTGACGACGCGGAGTCGGCGGCTCGCGGACTCGTGGCCGCTTCGAAAGCCAGCCACGGCGATGCGTCACTCGAGACGGCGACTGCCGAAGATGCGCTTGTCGAGGCGCTCCTGAACAACGGGAAGGGCAGTCAACCCTTCACGCGAGAGTTGGCGCAGCGGGTTGTTCGGGCTAAAGAAGCACTCGTGGGACCAGACGCGATTGAACTCGCGCCGAGTCTTCGCAACCTGGGCAACGCGATGGTTCCAGCCGGTGACTACCAGGGGGCCGTCCTTCTCTTACAACGCGCGGTATCTCTTCGCGAACGTGCCCGCGACAACAACGACCTCAGCGTTGCGGACAGTTTGAATGACCTGGCGCGCGCGTTGATTGTGGGTCAGCGGTACGAAGAAGCGAAGCAGGTACTCGAACGAGCGCTCGCGATCGAGGAAAGCCATCTCGGGCCGAATCACGAACGTGCGGCGGTCACCTTGGAACAGCTCGGATTGTTGCTGCAGAAACAGGGCAGTTATTCGGCCGCCCGTCCGCTGCTCGAGCGCGTCATGGCGATTCGACGATCCAGTCCTCGCGACCGCCCCGATCTGGCCGAGACACTCAATCTGTACGGCGAGCAGCTCTGGTTCGAGGGCGACCCATCAGCCGCCCGCGAATCCTATCTCCGCGCGGTAGAAGTCGCAGAGGTGACTTGTGGTCAGGGCCATCCCAGGCTTCCCGTCTACTTGAGGAATGTTGCCGCGGCCCGAGCGGCGGTCGGCGATCTCAACGGCGCAGTCGACGCTGGAGAACGCGCCCTCGAATTCGCGGAGGCGAACCTCGGATCAGATCATCCCGAGGTCGCCGGGATCCTGAACGGTCTTGCGATTCGGAAGAAGAATCTGGGGAGGTATGCCGAAGCCCGGAATCTTTACGAACGCGGGCTGCGGATCGCCACCCAGCGCTTCGGCGCCAACCACGACCTGGTGGCGACGTTCAATCACAACCTCGCGCTTCTCAATGCGGAGATCGGTGACATCGCCGAGGCAAAGCGCCAGGAGGACCAGGCCGTGGCCATCTGGGAACGCTTGCTCGGACGGGAGCATCCGTTTGTCGCCACGGCCCTCGATTCGCTCGCCGAAGTGCTCGGCGAGCAGGGACGCGACAACGAGGCCCGCGCCCTGTTCGAGCGCGCCCTGGCAATCCGGGAGCGCACGCTGAAACCAGGGCACCACGATCTGGCCGTGACGCAAATGAATCTGGCCAGAACATTGTTCCGACTCGGCCGCGTGACCAGGGCCGCCGATCTCTCGGCGCGTGCGCTTGCGAGTCTGGAAAATCAGAACACCCAAGACAATCTCGAGCTGGCTCGTGCGACGGTGATACGCGCGGATCTCGAACTCTCGTGGGGCGATGTCGAGAACGCCCGAACTCACTACGAACGCGCTCTGACGATGCGCGAACGGATCCTCGGCAAGTCGAATCCTGCCGTTGCGGAGGCTCGATTCGATCTGGGCAGAGTCCTCGCGCTGAGCGGCGACCGGAGTGGAGCCTTCGAACGCGCGCTCGAAGCCGAGGAGATCGGCCGCGGCCATGTCAATGTGACGCTGCGCTATTTGCCCGAGCGACAGTCTCTCAGCTACGCCGCGAAACGGCCGCGAAGTCTCGACCTTGCGCTGTCGTTGACCGGAGTCGAGGCCGAGCCCCGGGTGAGAGTGTTCGACGCGCTGATCCGAGGCCGCGCACTGGTTCTCGACGAAATGGCGACGCGCCGGCGGGTTGGGCCGGAGGAATCCCGCGAGGATGTGGCCCCGCTGCGGGCCGCGCTCGCCGCATCACAACAGCGCCTGGCCAATCTCGTCGTCAGAGGGCCCGGCGCCGGGCGGCCGGAGCAGTACACGGCACTGGTGGACGCTGCGCGCCGGGACAAGGAACTCGCCGAGCGCGCGTTGGCCGACAAGAGTGCGGCGTTCAGAGATGAGATCGCGCGCGGAGAAATTGGTCTGGACGACGTGCGCCGCGCGCTACCGGCCGGCAGTGCCCTGGTGGCCTTTGCCCGATACGATCGAACGCCTGTCCTCGCACCCGGCGCGCAAGCGCCCCGAGCCATCTCCACGGCAGCGTCGCGGCCCGCCGCGCCCGTTCCTTCGTACGCCGCCTTCGTGGTCCGCGAGGGTCAGTCGCCGATTGCGTTCGTGCCCATCGGATCGGCTGCGAGTATCGATGCCCTCGTCTCGCGCTGGCACGCCGGGATTCTGAACATCGTCGGTGCCGACTCGCCCGGTGAAGTTGAAGATACCTACCGCCTCACTGGCGCCGCGCTGCGAAGGCGTGTCTGGGATCCAGTCACCAGCCATCTGAAGGACGTCAAAACGGTGTTCGTGGTGCCTGACGGCACGCTCAATCTGCTGTCGCTTGCGGCCCTTCCGGTTGGTCGCACCGGATACTTGATCGACCAGGGTCCTGTGATTCACTACCTCTCGGCGGAACGCGATCTGGTCACGAGTTCGCCGGCAGCCGCCGGCAGTCGCGGTCTGCTCGCCGTCGGCGGAGCGGCGTTTGACGATGCCACGCTGTTCACAGGGAAGGCGGTGCGTCCCCGGCCGCCCACACGCGCCCCAGCCGCCGCGGCGGCCGTCGGCGGCCTTCGCGCCAGCTGCGGAGACCTGGGGTCGCTGACGTTCGATCCCCTTGCCGGTACGCTTCAGGAAGTTCGTGAGGTTGCGCGCCTGTGGTCCGATTCGCCAGCTGACGTTCTTGAAAGCCGCGGCGCCAGCGAACGAGCCTTCAAGCAGGCGGCACCGGGTCACCGTGTGCTCCATCTTGCCACGCACGGCTTCTTTCTGGGCAGCACGTGCCGGCCCGCGATCGGTGGCACTCGAGCGGTTGGCGGATTGGCGCCGAGGTTGCCCAGTCAAACGAATGCCGGGCTCGCGGACAATCCGTTGCTGCTGTCGGGCCTGGCGCTCGCGGGCGCCAATCGCCGCGCTGCCGCCGCTCCGGGAGATGACGACGGCATCCTGACGGGCGAAGAGGTCGCGGCATTGAATCTCGGCGGTGTTGAATGGGCTGTTCTCTCCGCGTGTGACACTGGACTAGGCGAAGTGAAGGCTGGCGAGGGTGTGTTCGGTTTGCGCCGCGCCTTCCAGATTGCCGGCGCCCGAACCGTCATCATGAGTCTCTGGTCGGTCGACGACGACGCGACACGAGTCTGGATGCGCGCGCTCTACGAAGGCCGCCTGCAGAAACATCTCAACACCGCCGACGCGATGCAGCAGGCGAGCCTCAGCGTCCTCCGCGCGCGGCGCGCGCGTGGCGAGAGCACGCATCCCTTCTACTGGGCCGGATTCGTCGCGGCTGGCGACTGGCGATAACGGGCGACTTAGACAGTCAGCGCTGGAGCAGGGAGAGGCCGAGCAGGCAAAGCACCACCCCGGCGACCTTGATCGCGGTGATCGGTTCACCGAAGATCGCCGCGCCAATCGGCAGCAGCAGGATCGCCACCAGACCGTTTGTAATCACCGAGGCGATCGAGACAGGCCACGCGGCACGGTAGGTGAGCAGAAACCCGAGCTCGATCATCAGCGCACCGAGTCCGACGGCGGCGACGGCAGGATGCCAGAGGCGCGCGCCTTCCGGCACCGCGCCGGGCCGTGCCACGACATAGATGGCGACACTGGCGAGCAGCGCCGCGGCGTACACACCGATGACCGACGCCATCGGGTCGAACGCCCTCGGCACCGATTTCGCCGCGATGTGATACACCAGGCTGCCGCTGACGACGAGGATCAGCGGAGCGACAACAGCGATTCTCGATATCACCGGCGAGACCTCCTGTCCGACAGATGGCGCGCGTCGCGGCCGCGCGTATGCCACTCCGCGACGACCATCATGAAATGTGCGGGGTGGCGGCCTTCGCACGCGTAGGCGTGCGGGCGATCGGTATGCGCGACCGCCGAGCCGCCGGTTTCGATGACGTAGCTGACATCGCCAAACGCCAGCGCGAGCCGGCCGCGTACGACGTGCAGCAGCTCCTGCGTCCCCTGTGGATGCGCGGGTGCGTCGTAGCGCTCGCCCGGCTTCAGCTCCCACCGCCAGAGCTCGAGCATGTCGGGGCCCGCGGATCCGACCAGCAGCGTCGCGGAGCCGCCCTTCGGCCCCCGCCACAACAGCCGCGGCGCGGACGCCGGCATGACTTCGGCCGGATGTTGGCCGGCCACCTGAACGAGATCCGCGACCGAGGCGCCGAGCGCTGCCGCCACCTTGCACAGCGTGGCGATGGAGGGATTCGCCTGGCCGCTCTCGATCTGGACGAGCATGCCCTTGCTGACGCCGGCCAGCGTGGCGAGGCGATCGAGCGACAACCGCTGGTCGCGCCGGCGGTCGCGGATGCGGCCGGACACGATCTCGAGCAGCTGGCGTTCTTTCACACGCCGATCAATACAACATACTGACCGTATCGGTCAATATAATGACCGATGGGCGCCGCCGCGCCGTGGCGCGCGAACGTGTACGCGTGAATCGCGGTTACTGTTTGGGCTGCCGCTGATAGACGCCGACGGTCTCGGCGGTGCCGATGACGTGCCCCTGCATCGCCTTTTCGACGTCGGCTTTCGTCGCCCCGGCCTGCAACCCCAGCGTCGGCACGTCGAGCGCCGAGAGCGTGAAGTGGTAGTGATGGGAGCCGGTTGGCGGACATGGTCCGCCGTAGCCCGCACGCCGGAACCCGCTGTTCCCCGACACGCCGACCGAGCCCGCCTGGAAATTCTCAGGCAGCTGCGTCGTCGCCGCCGGGATGTCGAAGAGCACCCAGTGCGTGAAGCCGCCAGGCATCGGCACGTCGGGATCGTGCATGATGAGCACGAACGACTTCGCGCCGGCCGGCGCGTCTTTCCAGGCCAGCGCAGGCGACGGATTCGGTTGACCGGCGTCGCACGTGAACTTCGACGGGATACTGCCGCCTTCGGTGAAGGCGGGACTCGAAATCGAAAACGCAGCTGCCGCGATCAGCACACCAAGCATCGAACCTCCTGACCAGTCGCAGCATCGGTCTCAACCTTCAGACTGAGACTGCCGACAGCCACTGACTCGGATGTCACTCCGATTGCAGCGCGCGAGTCGGGTCGACTGTGGCGGCGCGCCGGGCCGGTACGGCGCTCGCCACGAGCGCCACACCGAGGAGTGTCGCCACGACCGCGGCGATCGTCAAGGGGTCGGTGCTGCTCACCTGGAAGAGCTGGCTCGCCAGCACCCGGCTTGCCGCGGTTGCGGCCAGGATGCCCAACACCGCGCCGACCACGACGGGACGCATCGCCTGCGACAGGACTAGCCGCACGACGCTACCGCGCGTCGCGCCGAGCGCCATCCGCACGCCGATCTCCTGAGTCCGCTGGCTGACGAAGTAGGCGATGACTCCGTAGATGCCGCTTGCGGCGAGAAGCAACCCGACGCCGCCGAGGAGACTGAGCAGGACCGTGTTGAAGCGCGCGGTTGCCAACGATCCGGAGAGGCGCTGCTCCATGGTCCGCACGTCGAAGAGCGGCAAATCGCGATCGACGCTCATCACCGCGGCGCTCAGCGGCTTGATCAGCGCGGAGGGATCGCCAGGGGTTCGCGCGACGATGTACAGCGTGCGGAACCAGCTCCAAACCACGTCCGGGACCTGCGCCAGCGGGAGGTAGAACTCCGGCCCTGGCGGAAGTGCCGGCCCGCGCGATCGGATGTCGCCGGCGATGCCGACGATCGTCTTCAGCGCCTCTGGTCCCGGCTCACAGCAGTTGATCCGTTTGCCGATGGGATCCTGTCCCGGAAATGCCAGCGCGGCCAATCGTGCGCTGACGATCATGACCCGCTGCCCATCACGACGATCGCCGTCGTCGAAGTTACGGCCTTTGACAATCGGCACGCCCATCGTCGAGAAGAAGTCGGGCGTGACGACGCGCAGCGTGCTGGAGATCATGTTCGCCATGTTCGCCTCGCGGCCTTCCGGGACGAGACCGTTGGTTCCGCCGCCGCTGCCCATTGCCGCAAACGACGTGATGGCCGCAGCCGAGACGCCGGGGATGGCGACAGCGGCATCGTGAATCTGCCGCAGCGTTTGTGTCACCTGCGCCGGCTCCTTGTAAACGGTGACCGGCAGCGTGATACGGGCGCTCAGCACGCCTCGCGGTTCGAATCCGGTCGACGTGTGCTGCAGCGCGATGGCGCTGCGGATCAACAGGCCGGCGCCGACCAGCAGCAGCAGCGACAGCGCCACTTCGGCGACGATCAGCGCGGCGCGCACGCGGTCGCGATGTCCGCCGGTCGATCCGCGGCCGCCGTCGCGAAGGCCGTTCTGCAGGTCGCGGCGCCGCGACAATCGCAGCGCCGGCGCCAGGCCGCACAGCACGCTGCTGGCCAGCGCGATGGCGATGGCGAAGCCGAACGCCACCGGATCGATGCGCGCCTGTTCGAGCCGCGGCACGTCGCTCGGACTCCACGCGACGACCCCAGTGACGAATGCGCGCGCGATGAACAGCCCCGCCACCGCAGCGCCCATCGCGAGCACGAGGCTCTCGGTGAGCAGTTGACGCACGATGCGCCATTGGCCGGCGCCGAGCGCGGTCCGAAGGGCAATTTCGCGCGCCCGTGCGGCACCGCGCGCCAGCAGCAGGTTGGCGACGTTGCCACATGCGATCAGCAGCACGACTCCGACCGCAGCCAGCAGCGTCAGCAGCCGCTGCCGGTAGTCGCCGATGAGCTGCTCGACGAACGGCACGGTGCCAAAGCTGATCGTCTCGTCGTCTTTTGGAAAATCGCGTCGCAGGCGCATGGCCACCGCGTCGAGTTGACTCTGCACCTGCTGGCGCGTCACGCCGGGCTTCAATCGTCCATAGACGGTGAGATAGTGCTCGTCGTGCGTCGCCCGCTGCTTCGGTGTGAAGGCGATCGGCGTCCAGAGCTCCTCGCTGTCCGTGGTCAGATCGAACGACTCGGGCATCACGCCCAGCAGATGGTAGGGAACGCCGTCCATTCGCACCGTCCGTCCGACGACGTGACTCGCCGCGCCGAACCGGCGGACCCACAGGCGGTGGCTCAGCACGACGACGCGCTCGTTGCCCGGCTGATCCTCGTCGGCCGTGAAGGTGCGTCCCAGCATCGGCCGGACGCCCATGACGTCGAAGTAGTTCGCCGTGACGCGCGCGCCGACGACGCGTTCCGGGGTCGATTCGTCGGCCAGGTTGAAGTTCGCGTAGTTCAGCGCCGAGAGACCGTGTTCGAAGTCCGGGATGGCGGCGTTCGTGTCCACGTAGTTGCCGACCGACATCACGTGCGGCGCGCCCTGCCAGATTTCGCCGACCAGCATCAGCCGCGATGGATCGCGCAACGCCAGCGGCTGCAGGACGACGGCGTAAACGGCGCTGAAGATGGCGGTCGTGCCGCCGATCCCCAGCGCCAGCGTGAGGACGGCGACTGCCGCGAAGCCGGGATTCTTCCGGAGCTGGCGAACCGTGAAGGCGAGATCCTGCATCAGCTCGCCGAAGAACTGCACGCGTTCCATCTGCCGGTTTCTCCTTGTGCCAAGCGAGTTGAGCGTCGTCCGCATCCGGCCGAGATCGCCGAACCGGCGCTCGGCGGTCCGGCGCGCCGATTGCGGATCCATTCCGCGCGCGATGTACTCGCGGGTGCGCATCTCGAGGTGGAAGGCGAGCTCCTCGTCCACTTCGTCGCCAACCCGCGGCCGCCAGAACACACGGTTGAAAAACCCCATGAGCAATCCGCCGGTCAGTTCGTCAACAGCACGCGCGAGATCGCAGCCGCGAAACGGCTCCACTCGGCCGTTTGCGCCGCGAGATGCCGGCGCCCCTTCGGTGTGAGCCGGTAGAACTTCGCGCGACGGCCAAGCTCCGAAAGCCCCCATTCGGCCTCGATCCAGCCCTTCTTTTCCATGCGGTACAGAGCGGGATACAGCGACCCTTCCTCGACCGCCACGACCTCCTCGGTCGTTTCTTCGATGGCGCGGGCAATGGCGTAGCCGTGGCGGCGGCCGCCCGCCAACGTCTTGAGGACCAGCGCGTCCAGGGTGCCGTGCAGCAGTTCCGGAGACGGGTTTGCCATGCCTAGATAATCAAGGTATCACGCCGTTAGACGGCCGGTGGTGACAATTGGTTGCGTTCGCCTTTTCGGTTGAAACCGGAAAAGGATGGGCGTAGCCTTCCCTTCGGTGCGCAGGCCTGAGGCCTGCCGGCCCTCAGTCTGTCCGTTCCTGGAGGTCACATGGAGATCGATCGACGAGCGTTCATCGCGAGTCTCGGAGGTCCTGCCGCTGTCGCCCTCATGGACCATGAGGCGAAGGCTGAAGCGCTCGAGCACTACATGGAGGACAAGCTCGACGAGATGGTCGCGGCCCAGCAGCCGGAGAAGTTCCCGACCGTCGCCGAGATCGAAGCGCAAATCGAGACGCGGCCCTTCAGGCGCGGCACCGGCGGCGTGTTCACCGGCCAGCGCGGACAGAACGTCAAGAAACTCGAGCCGATGCCGGACAAGGCGACGCTCCAGGATTTCTTCCGGCTCCGTTTCGCGCCGGCGAACCACGTGCTGCAGAGCGCGACGCGCGCGTTGAAGACCGGCATGTCCGAGGAGATCGTCCTGGCGTGCCTGCTCCACGACTGCGTCCTGTCGCTCATCAAGCCGGACCACGGCTGGTGGGGCGCGCAGCTGTTCGAGCCGTATATCCCGGAGAAGAGCGCCTTTGCCATCCGCTATCACCAGACGCTGCGCTTCTATCCGGATCAAGAAGCCGGCTACGAGTACCCGGACCAGTACTACCGGATCTTCGGGCACGACTACACGCCGCCGAAGTACATCGAAGACACCTACAAGATGCTGAAGAACCACAAGTGGTACATGGAGCCGCGACTCGTGACGGTGAACGATCTCTACGCGTTCGACCCCAACGCGAAGGTGTCGATCGAGCCGTTCGAGGACATCATCGGCCGCCACTTCAAGCAGCCGAAAGAGGGGCTCGGCTACGACAACAGCTCGAGCGCGCACATGTGGCGGACGCTCGCGCGCCCGGACAATCCGCTGTAAGAACTCCATGCTGAAGGCGTTTAGTGCATCTCTTCTCCTGGCAGCCGTTGCCGCCGCGGCGCAAGCGGGCAAGGCCCAGACGGTCAACGGGCTGCAGATGACCGTCGCCGGCGTCAAACTGATGGAGAAAGCGGGCCTTCGCGACTGTCCGCCCGGGACGAACACGGTGAACGCCGTGCAGCGTCCCGGGGATCAGTTGTCGGTCGTCACGGTGGCGTTCAAGGTGCTTCCCGATTTCAAACCGCGTCCGCCTGGCACGATGAAACGCGCGGTCGCGACGGCGGCCGACGGCACGGCCTATAACACCTCGGTGCAGTTCGTCGACGTCGGGTCGGTGCCGGAATACTCCTGCGACTTTGTGTACCGCGTCCCCAGCGGTACGGTCCTCAAAACGCTGCAGATTGAGGACGCGAAGTTCGACCTCTCGGCCGCCGACAAATGAACAGGTCCGGGCCAAAGCCGGACAGTCGTTCGTGCCACCCAGGTACAATACGTACGCTTTGAGAATCTGCGTGTTCCGTGCTGGTTGCGTACGGCATCACTGATAAAGGGCGCGTGCGGCCTACCAACGAGGACTGCTTCGCGATCCTCGAGCCGCTGGGCTTCTGCGTGATCGCCGACGGCATGGGCGGTCACAATGCCGGCGAGGTCGCCTCCCGCCTTGTGGTCGACACGGTGGTCGAAGTCGTTCAGCAACGAAGCGCGGCTTCATCCGAGCGGTCGCGCGCCCTCGAAGGCTCCGCGCTTAAGGCAGTCGACAGCGCCCTCCATCCGTTCGGCCGCGATCCCACAGTGTCCGAAGAGGGCAATCTCCTCCGCACCGCGATCCTCCTGGCCAACGCGCAGGTCCTCGAGGCCGCTACGATAGCGGAGCAGTATGCAGGGATGGGCACGACCGTCGTCGCCTCCCTCGCGGTCGACGGCCGGCTCATCGTCGCTTCAGTGGGCGACAGTCGTCTGTACCTGTATACCGGCGATCGCCTTCGCCAGCTGACCTCGGACGACTCGTGGGTAGCGACGGTGCTGGCGAGCGATCCCAACGCCGATCCGTTGCTGCTGCAGCATCACCCGATGCGTAACGCGCTGACGAACGTCGTCGGCGCGCGGTCGCACACCGAGGTGCACGTGGTGGAGGAGTCCCTGGCCCCCGGCGACCGCCTGCTGCTGACGACGGACGGGGTGCACGGCGTGGTGGCTGACGATCAGATCGAGCGGATGATGCGGGAAGGCGACGACCCGCGCGAGGTGGCCGATCGGATTCTCGCGATGGCGCTCGCGCGCGGCAGCCGCGACAACTGCACGGCCATCGTCGCTCGCTACTTACGCTGACCAACTCTCAACTCTCAACTCTCAACTCACACTGAGACTTGAAACTTGAGACTTGAGACTTGTTTGAGAGTTCAGCCGACGAACTTGTATCCCGCGCCGTGCACGGTGAGGATGTGCTCGGGTTCGTGCGGTGACTTTTCGATCTTCTGCCGCAGCTTCGCGACGAAGTTGTCGATCGTCCGCGTCGTCGGCGACTCCTCGTAGCCCCACACCTGATTGAGGATCTGTTCGCGCGTGACGACCTGGCCGGTGTGGCCGACCAGGTAGCGCAGCAGGTCGAACTCGCGCGCCGTGAAGTCGATGCGCTGCGCGCCGCGATGGGCCTGGTGCGTCCGGAAGTCGATCTCGATGTCGCCGATGCGGCAGGTCTCGAGGCCGGAGGGCCGTCCGCCGGCGCGGCGCAGAACGGCGCGGACGCGCGCGAGCAGCTCGGTGATGCTGAACGGTTTGGTGACGTAGTCGTCGGCGCCGAGCTCGAGCCCGAGCACCTTCTCCGTCTCCTGCGATCGCGCGGTCAGCATGACCACGGGTGTCGGGTTGGCGCGGGCGCGCAGCTCGCGGCAGACCTCGAACCCGTTCTTGCGCGGCAGCGTGATGTCGAGGATGACCAGGTCCGGAGCGGTCGAGATGGCTTTGGCCAGCCCGTCTTCGCCGTCCGCCGCCGTCACTACCTCATATCCTTCGAGCTCGAGGTTGTCACGCAGACCGAGCAACATCTGCGGCTCGTCCTCGATCACCAGAAT
>Ga0068862_100002046_pt1 | contig 18233 bp, 16 predicted proteins | sample KBSSwiS52_FD_66598 | JGI IMG/M metagenome (GOLD analysis project Ga0068862, IMG submission 66598) | Switchgrass rhizosphere microbial communities from Kellogg Biological Station, Michigan, USA - KBS Switchgrass S5-2 | ecosystem: Host-associated > Plants > Roots > Rhizosphere > Soil ... | reverse complement strand
AAGGCACCAACGGCATCCAGGCGATGGACCTGGTCGGGCGCAAGCTGCCCAAGGACGGCGGCCGCGCGGTGCGCTTGTTCTTCGAGACCGTCGGCCGCGACATCGCCGACGCCAAGGCCGCCGGCGATCCGGGCGGGGTTGCCGCCGCGCTTGAGCCGGCGCTCGCTGACATCCAGGCCGCGACCATGTGGCTCGCCCAGAACGGCATGGCCGATCCCGACAATGCCGGGGCGGGTGCTTATTCCTACATGAACCTGATGGGCCTGGTGTCGCTCGGGTGGATGTGGCTGAAGATGACCGCGGCCTCGACCCGCGCGCTGGCCGAGGGCGCCGAGGACCGGGAGTTCCACGAAAGCAAGCTGACCACCGCGCGCTTCTTCGCGCTACGCGAGTTGCCGATGACCTCGGGCCTGCGGCGCAAGATCGAAGCCGGCGCTGAAACGCTGATGAAGATCCCGGCCGAGGCGTTCTAGGCGGCCCGCGCGGCCTTGCGGAACAGAGCGGCCGACAGCAGCCATAGGCCCGCGAAGCCGCCGTTGAGGATCACCTGACCGGCGGCCCCGGGCGGCTCGTTGCTCGCGGCGATCACGCCCACCGCGCCGGCCAGGGCCTGGAGCGCTGCTGTCGCTAACAGAGCCCGCGCCATTCCGCCCGGCTCGAAGCGCGAGACGATCGCGCCGAGCAACACCGCCCCGAGCACGGCGGCATAGACCAGGTTGAGCGGATTGTTCTCACTGCCGATGATGCCGACCGCGAGGTTGACCCAGATGAGCAGGAACGAGGTTACGACCGCGATCGCCGCCGCCGCGCGATAGGGCAGGCTGTTGCTCATCCGCGCCGCCAGTTCGTAGAGCCCGACCGCGCCAAACAGCAGCACGCCCATGACCACGAAATCGGCGCCGGACCATGGGAAGCGCGCGATCAGTGGGATCAGGAGCAGCAGCGCGGGAAAGCTCCACCGCGCGATCCGCACCCAGTCCGGCCGTTTGTCCGCCTTGCTTGCCATTGTCCCGCCTCCATGCATGAATGTTGAGCGGATCCTGCCAGAGTGGCCGGTGAGCGGCATGAGCAACTCCTGAGGTTTCGCTGAAAAATGACGTCCGGCAGCATCCGCTTCGACCAGTTCACGCTTGATCCGGCCGACCGGCAGCTGCTCCGCGACGGCAAGCGGATCGAGCTCAACGCCCGCTATTTCGACGCGCTCGCCCTGCTCGTCAGCGAACCCGGCAAGCTCCTCTCCAAGGACCGCTTCCTCGACCAGGTGTGGCGCGGGGTGCCGGTTACCGACGAGGCGCTGACCCAGTGCATCAAGACTTTGCGCAACAAGCTCGGCGACGATGCCGGGCGGCCGCGCTTCATCGAAACCGTCCCCAAGCACGGCTACCGCTTCATCGCCCCGGTTACGTCTGCGGGGGCTGAAGCGCCCGCGCCGCCGCCGGTTTCGCGCCCGTCGTGGCGGGACATCGCCTGGCTCGGAATTGCCGGAACTTTTGGTGGCGGGGTCGCGGGGCTGCTCGGCGGGCTGGTCTACGGTTTCGCCGGTGCATCACAGCCGTTGCAGCCGGGGATGGGGGCGATCTCCGTCCTGCTGGTGCTGGTCAGCCTGTCGCTGCTGGTCGCACTGCTCGGCGCCGCGGGGGTGGCCTTCGGGATCGCCGCCACCGGCTTCGCGCCGGGCCGCACAAAGCGGTGGAGCATCGCCGGCGGAGCGCTCGGCGGCCTGATTGTCGGCGCGGTCGTCAAATTGCTCGGCCTCGACGCATTCAACCTGCTGATCGGCCAGTCGCCCGGCGACATCACCGGGCCGTTCGAGGGTGTACTGCTCGGTGCAGCGGTCGGGCTTGGTGCGTGGCTTGCGAGCCGAACGACCTCGATCAGGCGTGGTGCCGGTAACGCCGCATTGTGCGGCGGGGCGGCTGGGGCCGTGCTGCCCCTGCTCGGCGGGCGGATGATGGGCGGCAGCCTTGATTTGCTTGCCCGCCATTTCCCGGCCTCGCGCTTGCGGCTCGACCAGATCGGCGCATTGTTCGGCGAACAGGGCTTCGGGCCGATCAGCCAAGTCGTCACCGGCGGCCTCGAAGGCGCGCTGTTCGGCGGCTGCGTCGTCGGCGCGATGCTGCTCGCCCGCCGCGACTGAGCATCCCTATTTCGTCAGCGTTGTCGCGTCGCCGATGTCGTCGGCGCGCTTGCCCTCGCCGCCGGCGCAGGGCGGGGCGCTGCCCGCAGCATATTTGCCGTTGAGGCAGGCGATGACCCGCGCCCTGACCTGCTTCTTGGCCGGGCCCTGGAACAGCTGCGCCGGGAGGCTCGCCAGCGTCACTTTGGGCGTCGATTGCGCCTTGCCGACCTGCAGCGGCTGCTCCGGTTTCGAGTAACGCGACTTCCAGCAGAAAGCCTTGTCGGCGGGCTTGATCCAGCATTTCTGGTCCGCGCAGAAAGCCCACGGCCCGCCCGCCGCCGAGACGTAACTTGGCACCCGGCAATCGCTGTCCTTGCGGCACACCGCGCTGGCTGGATTTTCGATCACCATGCAGCCGCCGCCGAGGCCGTCGGTCTCAATGCCACTGGCCGATCGCACCATTTGCAGCGAGCCGACCGCCACGCCGGGTCCGGATTGCACGACCGGCAGGGCCTCAATCACCATCCGCTTTTCATTGGGTGACACCGCGGGCGCGGCCGCCGGGGTGACGGCGGCTGCGGTGCCGGTATTCGCGGCCACCGTGGTCGTGTTCACCGCATTGCCACTGTCATCCTTGGACGATTGGCCGCCACAGCCCGTCACGGCAGCTAGCGCCGCCAGGCAGCAGGTCGATCGGATAAAAAATGTCATCAGGCGCCTCCCCGATGCGCGGCGCTCGTGATGCGCCGACGCCGCAATTCCGGCACGCGCGGGTTAGTAACACAGGTTTCAATTTGAATCGAACGCGGCTTTGTCGTGGCGTTGTCGCGAACTGGTTTCTAGAAGCCAGTCACGCAGCAAAAGGGGGACGCATGGACGGGATCTGGAGCTGGCCGCTGGCTGTGATCGTCATCGGCCTGTTGCTGGCCATGCTGGCGGCGCACGAATTCGGCATGTGGGGCCATGGCAAGCTCAAGGGCCGGGCCGACAATAAGAAAAGCGGCAGCAGCGACGAAGGGTTCATCCTGTCCGGCGTGCTCGGGCTGCTCGCCCTGCTCATGGCGTTCTCCTTCTCGATGTCGCTCAACCGCTTCGAGACCCGCCGTGACCTGATGCTCCGCGAGACCAGTGCGCTCGGCAATTTGTCCATGGTCAGCAAGGCGGCCAAGGGGGCGTCCGCTCAGGCCATCGACCCGGCACTACGGCAGTATGCGGAGGCCAGGCTGCAGGCGGTACAGCTGCCGGAAGGCGCCGATCGGGCAGCAGCACAGCGCACCGCCGAAGGCTTGCGCGGCCCGCTTCGGGCGGTGGTCGAGCGTACCGTCATCGAGAATGCGGGCACGACCAGCGCGACCGCGGTCGCCAGCGCCTATGATGCGCTTGAAGACAGCGCGGTGCGGCGGGATGCTATGGCTGCGGCCCATTTGCCCGAACGCGTGCTGTGGCTGCTCGCGGTTTACTGCATCGTGTCCGCGGCGATGCTCGGTTACGCGGTCTCGGCGAGCGGCAGCCGGCACCGCGTCGCGTCGACCAGCTTCTACCTTTTGCTGTCACTGGCGTTCGGCACCATGCTCGATCTCGACCGGCCGCGGAGCGGGGCAATCACCGTGCCCCAGGAGCCGTTCGCGGACGCTGTCCGTTCGCTCGGCTGATCTCGCTCAGCGCTGCGGCGGGGAGTGGATGTGCTGGGTCAGTTCCGGGGTTTCGCCGCCCTCGAGCCGCTTGATATCGGCTTCGACCTCCTCGGCCATCTGCAGCAGGACCGCTGACGCGCTGCGGTCGAGAATGGCCCGGGCGAGACGGCGGCACTGCTCTGCGCGCCCGCGCATCCGTTCGACAACCATGCGGTCTTCATCGTTCACACCGGCCCAATCCGCCCCTCACCGGTCCGTTCCGATAATTCGTGTCGGGACAAGGGTTTCCGGTGCCCCTGTGGCCGGCGAGCCACGTCCGCAAACCGTCCCCGATCGGGACAGGCCGGAACGCCGCATTGCCCCCGCGCCCGCGCGTATGAGACGGTCGCAGGGACCGGCTTGCTAACCCCTTTGCGAGTCGTCGGCGGGTGGGGACCGCGCAAGATTCCCTGAGTAACTAGGGCCCGCCGGCCAGTTCACCCGGCGGGTCCTTTTTTGCGCCTGGCTGAAATTCACAAGGCGTTCATTCAGCTGCGACGGGTTGAACCTGTCCCGCGACGAATGAAGCACCCAACTCCCGTTTCCCACGCGTTTATCCCGGCGAAGGCTCCATTCATTCGAAAGGAGACAAGAGCCATGACTATGATGAATAAAATCCTGATCGGAGGTGCGGGTTTGGCGGCGCTTGCAGCAGCGAGTCCGTCGGCCGCTCAGTACTACGGCTACCAGCCCTACGGTAACGCCTACGGCTATCGGATGAACACCGGCTACGCGACGCAGCAGTGCACGTCGGCGGTCCAGAACCGCCTGTATACGCGCAACGGCGTTGGCGGCATTCTCGGCGCGCTGGTCGGATCCTACGGCTCGAGCGGCCGCGTGGTAGGCATCACCCGGGTCACGCCGAACAACAGCTATGTCCGCGTGCGCGGGCTGGCGAGCAGCGGTCGCTATGCCTACGGCTATGGTGGCTACGGCGCGGCCGATCTGTCGTTCAAATGCGACGTCGATTATCGCGGCTACATTCGCGACATCGACATCAACCGCCGCTAATTGGTGAGTTGAGAAATAAGGAGGAGCGTCGGGTTCGCCCGGCGCTCCTTTCTTGTGTCAGCTGACGACGCGGCGCTCGACGTACCACGGGCTGCGCAGCTCCTCGGCCTTGCGGCGGTCGCGCTTGGGGGCGAGGCGGGCGAGGTCGAACTGATCGCCGAAGCGGATCCCGAACTTGCCTGACTGGGCCCAGCGGACGATGCCGTTGACCGGGCCGACACCGACGATGTCGATGGCGATGGTGGTCCCCGGCGCGACTGCCAGCGGGCATTCGACCAGCGCCCCCATCGAGCTGATATTGCGCAGCTTCACTTCGACCATTTCATCGTCGATGCAGGTAATCGCGCGGCGCATCAGCCGCTGGCGCGGCTCGCGGATGCACTGGTAGCCGTCGGCCTCGACCGAGGCGCTGTTGGCAAGCTTGCTGGCGCTCGCCGCGTCGCCCGGGCGGCCGAAAATATAGCCCTGGACCATGCTCACCCCGAGCTCGCGGATGAGCTGGAGATCGTCGTGGGTCTCGACGCCCTCGGCGCAGGTATCCATGCCGAGCGTCTCGGCCAGGGTGACGATGGCGCGGATGATCGCCGCGTTGCGGTTGGTGGACGAAGCGGCGCCGCGGACGAAGCTCTGGTCGATCTTGATCTTGTCGAACGGGGCCTTCTTCAAATAGCCGAGCGAGCTGTAACCGGTGCCGAAGTCGTCGAGCGCGAGACGGACGCCGAGGCCCTTGAGCTTGGCGAACGTCTCGTCGGTGGTATCGCCGTCGGCGAGGAACACACCCTCGGTAATCTCGAGCTCGAGGCGTTCGGCGCGGACCCCGGTTTCGCTCAGGGCCTGGGCGACAATGCCGACGATCGCGGGGTCGTTGAACTGGAGCGGCGAGAGGTTGACCGCGATGCGCACCTGGTCGGGCCAGGTGGCGGCTTCGGCGAGCGCCGTTTGCAGCACCCATTGGCCGATCTTGCCGATCAGGCCGGCTTCTTCGGCGAGCGGGATGAACTTGTCGGGCGAGATCGGGCCGCGTGCCGAATGGGTCCAGCGGACCAGCGCCTCGAAGCCCGAGATTTCCTCGCCGGCGGCGCGGACGACGGGCTGGTAGACCACGCTCAGCTCGCCGCGGTCGAGCGCCTGCCTGAGGTCGTTTTCGAGCAGCTGGCGTTCGGCCGCCTCGCTGTGCATCGACGGCTGGTAGAAGCAGTGCTTGCCGCGGCCGGCGTCCTTTGCGGCATAGAGCGCGAGGTCGGCATTGCGGACCAAAGCGTCGGCGCTGGAACGCCCGGGGTCGCCAATGGTGATGCCGACCGAGGCGCCGATCATCACCTTGTGGCCTTCGATCACATAAGGCCGCGAAACCTGTTCGATCAGGGTGCGGGCGAGCGATTCCAGCAGGCCAATGTCGACCGTTCCGGGAAGCACGGCCTGGAACTCGTCGCCGCCCAGGCGGCCGATCTGGCCGTGATTGCCCATCACCGACTTCAGGCGATCGGCGACCTGGCGGAGCAGCGCGTCGCCGACCGGGTGGCCGAGCGTGTCGTTGACGTTCTTGAAGCGGTCGAGATCGATCAGGAACAGGCCGCAACCCTTGCGCCGGTGGGTCGAGTTGCGCAGCGCCTCGTCGAGCGTCTGGCGCATCATCGCCCGGTTGGGCAGGCCGGTCAGCGAGTCGAAGCGGGCGAGCCGCGAAATCTCCTGTTCCGAGCGGCGCTGCTCGGTCAGATCGGTGCCGATCCCGCGGAACCCGAGGAAGCGGCCGCGGTCGTCGAAAATCGGGTTGCCGGACAGCGACCAATGGACGTCCTGGTCGCTCGCCGGGCGCACTACCACGTCGGAGAAGGGGAAGCGCGCCGACAGATGGAAGCCGAGCGTCTTGCGTTCCTCGATCGTGTCGAGACACTGGGTGTCGACCGACAGCAAATCGGTGAACTGGCGCCCGAGCAGCTCTTCCGGCTGGCACTGGAAATCCTCGGCGAGCTGGCGCGAGACGTAGGACAAAGTGCCGAGCGAGTCGGTTTCCCAGAACCACCCGCGGCCGGTGTTTTCGAACTCGTCGACGAAATTGAGCGCCTTCTTGGCCTGCCATTCGATGGCCAGCCGGCGGCGTCCCCCGGCGATCGCGCGCCGCGTCACCGCAACGCTGTAGACCGCCATGGCGATGGCCAGCGTGTTGATGGTGAAGGACACCAACGGATTGCTAGAAAAGAACAGGGTTGTGATGGCGGCGATGAGCGCGCTGACGATGGCCAGCGGCGGCGCCGCGACGGCAGCCATCGAGCGGACGAAAAAGCCGGTGGCCATGGCCAGCGTGACAAAGCTCGCATCGCTCAGCTGGAGCGATCCGGTGGCGACGCTCGACAGGCTCGACAGGATGCCGGTCACCGCGATGTAGCCGCACATCATCCGGGCGACCGTATGCGGCGCGAGTTTCAGCTTGCGGCGGTAGATCAGGAGCATACCGGCGGCGACGTCCGCGGCGAGCGACAGGCCGAACGGGAGGAACACCGCGGTCAGCGCCGCCGAACTCGCCGGCGGCCGGTCCTGCAGCAGCAGCGATGTGCCGATGATGATGTGCCCGACGAACAGCAGCCAGGGGGCAACGCTCCAGGCGCCGACGCGCCGTTCGATCAGGGTCTGGTCGACGCTCGATTCGTGATCGATGATGTCGAAAGTCAGCGCCTCACGCGCCGACACGCGCGTGGGCGCGAGGCGTTCGATTTCCGGAGATTTGCCGAACAGAGTTCGACGCATAAATCACTTGTCCCACTTACCCGGACCACCCCTTTGCGCCCGGATATGCGTGAGTCTTTAAACCGTGGCCGGTTAACGCGCCGCCAAACAAGCGCGGTTAGCGGCGCCTTAAGCCTGTTCGGGAAGGAAATCCGGAACCGACAAATAGCGCTCGCCGGTGTCGTAGTTGAAGCCGATGACACGGGCGTTCGGGCCGAGTTCGGGCAGCTTCTGGGCGATCGCCTGCAGGGTGGCGCCGGACGAGATTCCGACCAGCATCCCCTCTTCGCGGGCAGCGCGCCGGGCCATTTCCTTGGCGTCGTTGGGATCGACCTGGATCACCCCGTCGAGCAGGCTGACGTCCATGATCGCCGGGATGAAGCCGGCGCCGATGCCCTGGATCGGGTGCGGGCCGGGCTCGCCGCCCGACAGCACCGGCGACAGGGTCGGCTCGACCGCGAACACCTTGAGCTCCGGCCATTGCTGCTTGAGCACTTCGGCGCAGCCGGTGATGTGGCCGCCGGTGCCGACGCCGGTGATCAAAGCGGTCGGCGGCGCGTCGGCGAAATCGCGCAGGATTTCCTGGGCCGTGGTGCGGCGGTGGATGGCGAGGTTGGCCGGGTTCTCGAACTGCTGCGGCATCCACGCGCCATCGGTCGCGGCGATGATCTCCTCGGCGCGGGCGATCGAGCCCTTCATGCCCTTTTCGCGCGGAGTCAGCTCGAACTCGGCGCCATAAGCGAGCATCAGCCGCCGCCGCTCGATGCTCATGCTGTCGGGCATGACCAGGATCAGCCGGTAACCCTTGACCGCGGCGACCATGGCGAGGCCGATGCCGGTGTTGCCCGAAGTCGGCTCGACGATCACGCCGCCGGGCTTGAGCTTGCCCGAGGTCTCGGCGTCCTCGACCATCGCCATCGCGATACGGTCCTTGATCGACCCGCCGGGATTGCCGCGCTCCTGCTTGATCCACACTTCGGCGTCGGGGCCGAACAAGCGGTTGATGCGGACGTGCGGCGTGTTGCCGATGGTCTCGAGAATGGTGCCGGCCTTCATCCCATATTCTCCTTCATTGGCGCGCCCCGAAAGGTGGGGGCGGCGAAGCTGGTTGCAACCCGGACGTTAAACGCCGCTGGCGACCACGTCGGCCTCCTCGGGCGCCGGCCGCGGAAGCTCGAACTTGCGGGCACGGCGCAGCTCGGGGAACAGCCCGGCCCAGAGCAGGGTCACGGCGACCGCCGCTACCCCGCCCGCGACCGTCGCCGCCACCGGGCCGAGCAAAGCCGCGGTGAAGCCGCTGCGGGTCTCGCCGAGCTCGTTCGACGCCGAGATGGCGAGGGTCGAGACCGCCGCGACCCGGCCACGCATCTCGTCCGGGGTGTAGAGCTGAATCAGCGACTGGCGGATGTAGACCGAGAACATGTCGGCCGCGCCGAGCAATGCGAGCATGGCGAGCGACAACGTGAACGAGCGCGAAATCCCGAAGACGGCGGTGGCGGCGCCGAATATGACGACCGCGCTCAGCATCTTCACCCCGACGTTGGTTTTCAGCGGGCGGATCGAAAAGAAGATCGCGGTCAGGGTCGCACCGACTGCGGGCGCGGCGCGAAGCGGGCCGAGGCCGTCGGGGCCGACTTGCAGGATGTCGCGCGCATAGACCGGCAGCATCGCCGTCACGCCGCCGAGCAGCACCGCGAACAGATCGAGCGTGATCGCGCCGAGCACCAGCCGGTTGCGGCGGACGTAGGCGAGCCCATCGACCATCTGGCTGAACGGGCTGCCGGGCTTCAGCACCGTTCGTGGCAAGGGCCCGATGGTGAACAGGCAGACGACCGAGAATGCGAACAGCGCGGCGCTCAGCGCGTAGGGCAAGTGCGGCGTCACGTCGTAGAGGATGCCGCCGAGCGCCGGGCCGGCGATCGCCCCCGCCTGCCACGCCGCCGAACTCAAAGCGATGGCGTTGGGCAGGATTTCGCGCGGCACCAGGTTGGGCGCCAGCGCGCCCAAAGCGGGCCCGGCGAAGGCGCGCGCGACGCCGAGCAAGGCGGCCACGCCGAACAGGATCGGCAGCGAGATGAAGCCGCCCCAGGTCGCGGCGAACAGGATCAAAGCGCACAGCAATTCGAGCGAAATCACCGCCCGCGCGATGTGCCGGCGGTCGAGCCGGTCGGCGGTCCAGCCGCTGATCGGCGTCAGCAGGAAAAGAGGCACGAACTGGACGAGGCCGATCAGCCCGAGCCGGAACGAGGCTTCGCGAATGCTCATCGTCTCGCGGGCGATGTCGTAGACCTGCCAGCCGATGACGATGACCATCGCCATCTGGGCGAGCGTCGTCGCCAGCCGCGCCAGCCAGAACGAGCGGAAGGCGGGAATGCGGAGCGGTTCGGGGAGGAAGCTCACCCGGGCCGCCTAGCCGCCCGTCCGGCCAGCGCCAAGACCAGCGCGCCGAATATTGCCGAGAGCAGGGATCCGAGGAGGACGCCGACCTTGACCTCCTCCTGCGCCGCGACCGAGGTCGGGAAGGCGAGCAGCCCGATGAACAGGCTCATGGTGAAGCCGATCCCGCACAGCAACGCGACGCCATAGATTTGCGCCAGCGAGGCGCCCTCGGGCATCGGCGCGAGGCGGAGGCGGATTGCGGCCCACACCGACGCGAACACGCCCAGCTGCTTGCCCAGGAACAGCCCGGCGGCGATGCCGAGCGGAATCGGCGCGGCGAGGCTCGCCAGCGACATTCCGGACAGCGACACGCCGGCATTGGCCAGGCCGAACAACGGCACGATCAGGAACCCGACCCACGGGGCGAGGGCGTGCTCGAGGCTGTGGAGCGGTGACGAGGCCTCGTTGGCACGGAGTGGAATGAACAGGGCCAACGTGACCCCGGCCATGGTCGGGTGGACGCCCGAGCGAAAAACGCAGAACCACAGCGCCAAGCCGAGCAGGAGGTAGGGCCACAGGCGGGCGACCCCGGCCCTGTTGAGCGCGGCAAGCGCGACGACGATGACCGCCGCCAGCCCGAGCCACATCAGGCTCAGCTGCGCCGTGTAGAAGATCGCGATGATCAGCACCGCGCCGAGATCGTCGATGATCGCCACCGCCAGCAGCAGCAGCTTCAACGACGGCGGCACGCGCGATCCGAGCAACGCGAGCACACCGAGGGCAAAGGCAATGTCGGTCGCGGCAGGGATCGCCCAGCCATGCAGGGAGTCGGTGCCGCGATTGATGATGAGATAGAACAGCGCGGGCAGGGCCATGCCGCTGGCCGCGGCGATGCCCGGCAGGATCCGCTGCGGCCAGGTCGCCAGTTGCCCGCCGACGAGCTCGCGCTTCATCTCCAGCCCGACGAACAGGAAGAATACGGACATCAGCGCGTCGTTGATCCAGTGGATCACACTCAAGGGGCCGAGCTTGGTTTCGAGGCTCGCGAAGTAGAGCGATGCTGCCGCCGAATTGGCGAGCACCAGCGCCAGCACGGCGGCGCCGATCAGGACCAGGCCACCGCTTGCTTCGCTGTCGAGAAATTCGCGGAGCGCACTGGCTTCGCGATCGGCGCGCGAGATCATCGCCTCGCCATAACAGCCGCGCCAGCGGAGGCCAGTCCATCCGCGCCGTTCGTCGGTTCGCCGACGTTCACTTGCCGCGTGGCGGGCACGTAGCTAGGCCCCGCCGCTTCGAGAGGAGAGAGGGATGCGTGGATTATTGGTTGCGTCGGCCATGGCGGCGGCGCTGGTGGTTGCAGGGTGCAAGGCTGGCAACGCGCCGGACAATGGCACTCAGGCGGCCGCACTGCAGGGCGATTGGCCGAGCTTCGTCAACGGCTTCATCGAGGCCACTTTCAAGGCCAATCCGGGCTTCGCGGTCGCCCAGGGGCGCCACGAATATGACGGCCAGATCGGCGACCTGTCGCAAGCGGGCATCGACAGCGAGGTCGCGCGGCTGAAGAAAGCGATTACCGACGCGGAAGGCTTCACCGACGATAAATTGACGCCCGAGCAGCGTTATCAGCGCGATTATCTGATCGCGGTCGCCAAGGGTCAGTTGTTCTGGATCGATCCGGCCGGCGCCGACCAGCCGCACAACAACCCCGCGTCCTACCTCGGGGCGCTCGATCCGTCGGTCTACATCACCGTGCCCTATGCGCCCAAGGAACAGCGCCTGAAGGCGTACATCAAGTTCCTCCAGACGGTGCCGAAGAGCGCGGCCGACATGCGCGCCAACATCAAGACACCGATGGCGACTAGCTTCGTCGACTACGCCAAGAACGCGTTCACCGGCTTCGTCGCTTATTATCCGGGTGACGGGACCGCGGCGTGGAAGGGTGTTGGCACGCCCGAGGACCAGGCCGCGCTCAAGACCGCCACCGACGCCGCGGTGAAGGCGATGCAGGAGACGGTGACCTGGGTCGAAGGCCAGCGCGCCGCATCGACGCCAAATTTCGCGCTCGGCAAGGACAAGTTCCAGCGCATGCTCGCCGACACCGAAATGGTCACGACCCCGGTCGAGCAGCTTGAGCAGATCGGCCGCGCCGATCTGGCGTCGAACCAGAAACTGCTGGGCGAGGCCTGCTCACGCTACGCCCCGGGCGCGACGATCGAAGCTTGCATGCTCAAGATGAACGCCGACAAGCCCGTCGGCGGCGCGGTTGCCGGAGCCCGTTCACAGCTCGCAGGCCTCAAGCAGTTCATCATCGACCATGACATCGTCACCATCCCCGGACCGGAAGAAGCGAAGGTCGAGGAAGCGCCACCATACAACCGGCAGAATGCGGCCTACATCAACATCCCCGGCCCGTATGAGAAGAACCTGCCGTCGGTCTATTACATCGCGCCGCCGGACCCGACCTGGCCCAAGGCCGAGCAGGAAGCGTTCATTCCGGGCAAGTCGGACCTGCTGTTCACCTCGGTCCACGAAGTGTGGCCCGGCCATTTCCTCAACTTCCTCCACGCCAACCGTTCGAAGGACATGTTCGGCCGGGTGTTCGTCGGTTACGCCTTCGCCGAGGGCTGGGCGCATTACAGCGAGGAAATGATGCGGGTGAAGGGCGTCGGCGGCGGCACCGACGAGGTGATGATCGGCCAGCTGTCGAACGCCTTGCTGCGCGATTGCCGCTTCCTCTCGGCGATCGGCATGCACACCGGGTCGATGACCCAGGCGCAGAGCTACGACCTGTTCCGCAACCAATGCTACCAGGATCCGGGCAACGCCAAGCAGCAGGCGGCGCGCGGGACCTACGACCCGGCCTATCTCAACTACACGATGGGCAAGCTCATGATCCGCAAGCTGCGCGACGATTGGTCGGCGAGCCGCGGCGGCGAGAAAGCGTGGAAGGCGTTCCACGACCAGTTCCTGAGCTATGGCGGGCCGCCGATCCCGCTGGTCCGGCAGCAGATGATGAAGGGCAAGGCCGAGGCGGTGTTTTAGGCCTTTTCGTTCGCTGTTTGTTCCTATAGAGTAGCGCGCGATGGCCAAGGTCAAAGCGCGCTACGTCTGCCAGGCTTGCGGGTCGGTCGCGACGCGTTGGCAGGGGCAATGCACCGACTGCGCGGAATGGAACACGCTCGTCCAGGAAGCGGCCGAGGTGACCAGCATCTTCGCCGCCAAGCATAACCTCCAGGGCGGCGGTCGCGTGGTCCAGCTGATCGGGCTCAACACCCCCGCCGCGCTGCCCCAGCGGCTGCCGAGCGGCATCCCCGAATTCGACCGCGCGATCGGCGGCGGGATCGTGCCCGGATCGGCGATGCTGGTCGGCGGCGACCCGGGCATCGGCAAGTCGACGTTGCAGCTCCAGGTCGCGGCGCGGCTGGCCGCTGCGGGCCACCACGTCGTCTATGTCTCGGGCGAGGAATCGGCCGAGCAGGTGCGGCTGCGCGCGGTCCGGCTTGGGCTCGGCAGCGCGCCGGTGCGGCTCGCCGCGGCGACCTCGGTGCGCGATATCCTGACCACGCTCGGCGATGACGCCCCGGCCATGCTCGTCATCGATTCCATCCAGACCATGCACAGCGATTTGATCGAGGGCGCGCCCGGTACCGTCAGCCAGGTCCGCGCCTCCGCGCAGGAACTGGTGCGCTTCGCCAAGGAGCGCGGCACGGCGGTCGTGCTCGTCGGCCACGTCACCAAGGACGGCACCATCGCCGGCCCGCGCGTGCTCGAACATATGGTCGACACAGTGCTGAGCTTCGAGGGCGAGCGCAGCCACCAATATCGCATCCTCCGCGCGATGAAGAACCGCTTCGGCGGCACCGACGAGATCGGCGTGTTCGCGATGGAAACCGAGGGCCTGACCGAAGTGCCCAACCCCTCGGCCCTGTTCCTCACCCACCGCGGCGAGCCGGTCAGCGGGACCAGCGTGTTCCCGGCGATCGAGGGCTCGCGCCCGGTGCTGGTCGAAATCCAGGCGCTGACCGTGCGGCTGGCGAGCGGGGCGACGCCGCGCCGCGCGGCGGTCGGTTGGGACAGCGGGCGGCTGGCGATGATTCTTGCGGTGCTCGAGGCGCGGTGCGGGCTGAGCTTCGCGACTGCGGAAGTCTATCTCAACGTCGCCGGCGGTTACCGCCTCAGCGACCCGGCGGCGGACCTCGCGGTCGCGGCGGCATTGGTGTCGGCTTTGTCCGAACGGCCGGTGCCGAGCGAGGCGGTGGTGCTCGGCGAGATCGCATTGTCGGGCGAAATCCGCCCGGTCGCGCACGCCGGGCTGCGGCTCAAGGAATCAGCCAAGCTCGGGTTTGAGACCGCCTGGGCGCCCAAAAGCGTCAAGGGCGGCGAGGGCCTCCGCCTCGCCGAATTCACCAACCTGCGTGAACTGGTCGATCAGATTTTGGGGCGGTGATCCTTTCAGGATCCCTCATGCGTGAGGGTTTCAGCTTCGGCGAGCAAACCTCGCAGGATCCGCATCCCATCGTCAGCAGCAGGAAGTTCTACTTCCGCCGCTCGTTTCCGTATGCTCTCCAAGCTGGGATCGGCGATCGGGACTGACGTGAAGTCATCCCAGTCCCATTCGCCGCCCCGGCCTTCGATGAAATTACGCAAATAGGTCGTGACCTCCGAAGCGGAGAGCTTCGCTTTCAAGCCAAACACGCTCGAGATAAATCCGGCGACGAGCGCCACGGGGACGAGAGCAATCGCTAAAAGCACCTTGGCGGAAGTGGAGACCGCACGAAGCATCATCAAACCGCATCACAAACGATCCGCCGCAGCGCCCAGCGCAAGTGCGGGCGGCCGTCGATCACCTCGAAGCCGATCTCGCGGTACATTGCGTCGGCGACCTCGCCGGGTTCGAGGTCGGGCATCCAGAACAGGGAGCGGCAGAATTCGCCGGCTTCGGCGAGGCTGTCGAACGCCCAGCGGACCACCACCAACGCATCATCGGCAATCGCGAACCCCGCGGCCTCGATCAGCCCAGCGGTGCGATCGTCGAGGAACAGCCCGATATGCCCCATCGGGTTGTGGGTATTGACGAAGCCGTTGAGGAAACGCGCGGGGGGCGTGCCCGCCGCGACGTCGCAGATCACCCCGCGGCCGCCATCGTTGAGCAACCGCCGCATCTCGCCGAATACAGCCGGCAAGTCGGGCTCGTGGTGCAGCGCGGCGAGGCTGACCAGGCAATCGGCGGCGCCATCGGCGAGCGGGACTTCGGCGATCGAGCCCTTGATGCACACCGTGCCGACCGGGCAGGCGCGGACGAAATCGTCGGACGGGTCGACTCCGACGTAGCTGAGGCCTGGGGGCAGATGCGCGGCAAGATAGCCGCCGCCCGACGGCATGTCGCACAGCAACCCTTCGCGCTTCGCCAGGGGCTCGATCACGGCCGCAAACTCGGCGTCGCGGGCATGCGGGCAGGCTGCCATCGCGGCATGATAAGCGGCGCCGCGCTCGGCAAAGATCTCGGCGTAATTGTCGAACATCAGCCGCCCGCGAACTGGACCTTCGCCAAATGCGGGACCTCGGGCTTGAGGCCGAGCAGCTCGCGGAAGGCCGCCTGGGCGGGGTCGAGGCATTTGGTCAGGTAGATGAACTGCGGGTCCTTGGTCGGCCACAACGGGAAGAAGTTCATCGTCGCATTGGCCTCGAACAGCACCAGATCGCCGCTCCGGGTGATGGCGAAATCCATGCCGAAGAAATCGAGTGGCATGCGCTCGCGGACGTGGCGGAACACTTCGCGGACCGCGGGCGCGAACGGGTCGGCGCTGTCGAACAGGGCGCGTTCTTCGGCGACCAGCGCGGGATGCTGCGACATGAAGCGGGTGCGGTCCTTCACATGGACGTTCCACACATCGCCGACGATCATGTGGCGAAGGATGACGTGTGGCCCGATGAAATAGACACGGAACTTGCGGAACAGGCCGTCGGCGCCGGAGAAATCGACGAACTGGGTCGCGACATGCTCGCCCGGGCCGAGCGCCGCGACCGCCTCGTCCACGCGGTCGAACAGGCCGACGATCTTGCCGGTATGGGTGCCGGCCTGGCGCAGGATGATGGGCGCGATGATGCCCGCTTTGTCGAGAGTTCGCGCCGCCACGTTAGCCTTGCTGCCGTGGAGGCGGACGGCCTTGGGCACGATCAGCCCGGGGATGCCGTTCAGCATCCGCGACACCTGGTCGCGGGTCGTGCGCAGCACCGCTTCGGGCCGGTTGATCACCCGTCCCGGGACGCCGCGCAGCAGCTTCTTGAGGTTCTCGAGGACCTTGGAGTTCTGCTCGGCCTCGGTGATCAGATTGACCAAAGTACGGTAGCCGGTGAGGTCGGCCAGGCGCCCCTGGCGGAAGTAATTGCGGGTGATGTGCAAGCGGTGGTGCGGCTCGCGCTCAAGCAGCAGCTTGGTCAGGTCGGTAGTGCCTGAGACGTAGATTTTTTCATCGGTGCGGACGATGCGCTCATTCTCGTCGCCGCCGCCGATGATGAAGAGTAGATCCGGGTCTCCCGCCATGGCCTGATGAATGGCCGATACGCCAGTTATCGGCAAGCGGCTCGCAATGACGAAAAGAGCTTGCTAGCGCCGCCGGCATGACCGCGCTCGACGTCTTCGTGTTCCTGCTGCTGATCGGCGGCGCCGCGATCGGCTTCGTGCGCGGCTTCGTCCACGAGGTGATCTCGCTGCTCGCATGGATCGTCGCCATCGCCATGCTCAAGCTGTTCCACACCCAATTGTGGAGCGGGCTCATCGGCACCTTCGGCAGCAGCCCGGCGGCCGCCGCCGTGCTCGCCTTCGCCATCCTGTTCATCCCCAGCTTCCTCGCGGTGAAGCTGGTCGCTCGGCAACTCGGCGGGAAGACCCGGCGCTCGCCGGTGCTCGGGCCGGTCGACCGGGTGCTCGGCGGCGGCTTCGGAATGCTCAAGGGGCTGCTCGGCGCGACCCTGTTCTTCCTCCTCGCCAACCTCGCGACCGACATGGTCTATGGCCCGCAGGCCGAGCGGCCGGAGTGGATGAAATCGTCGCGGACCTATCCGTTGCTCAATTCGAGCGGGCGCGCCATCGTCGACTGGGTCGAGGCGCGGCGGCATAAGCCGGCCGTGGAACAGGACAAATGATCCGCCTGCACGACACCATGGCGCGCGAGAAGCGCGAGTTCGTCCCGGCCGACCCGAAGCGCATCACCATGTATGTGTGTGGGCCGACGGTCTACGGTCGCGCCCACATCGGCAACGCCCGCCCGGCGGTGGTGTTCGACCTGCTGCGCCGCGTGCTCGAACAGCATTATCCCGACAGCGACGTGATCTACGCCCGCAACGTCACCGATATCGATGACAAGATCATCAATTCGGCGCGCGAGGACGGAGTCGACCCGTCGGTGATCACCGAGCGGTTCGAGCGCTTCTATCTCGACGACATGGGCGCGCTCGGCGTCCGGCCGCCGACCCTGGCGCCGCATGCGACGCAGGAAATCGGCCCGATGGTCGCGATGATCGAGCGGCTGGTCGAACTCGGCAACGCTTATGAGGCCGAGGGCCATGTGCTGTTCTCGGTGCCGAGCGATCCCGATTACGGCGTGCTCAGCCGCCGCGACCGCGAGGCGATGATCGCCGGGGCGCGGGTCGAGGTCGCGCCGTACAAGCGCGACCCGGCTGATTTCGTGCTGTGGAAGCCAAGCGACGACGGGGTGATCGGCTGGGACAGCCCGTGGGGCCGCGGCCGCCCCGGCTGGCACATTGAATGCTCGGCGATGATCCAGGCGCATTTCGGCGAAACCATCGACATCCACGGCGGCGGGCTCGACCTCATCTTCCCGCACCATGAGAATGAAATCGCGCAGAGCCGCTGTGCCCACGGCGGGGCGCCACTGGCGCGTTATTGGGTGCACAACGGCTTCGTCGACATGGGCGCCGAGAAGATGTCGAAAAGCCTCGGCAACATCATCACGCCCGAGGAATTGCTCAAGACGCACCGCGGCGAGACCCTGCGGCTGGCGCTGCTGTCGGCGCATTACCGCCAGCCGCTGCCGTGGACCGATGCGCTGGTCGCCCAGGCCAAGGCCACACTCGACGGTCTGTACCGCAAGGCCGGTGATGCCGAGCCGGGCGAGGTCGATCAGGGCGTGCTCGATGCCCTGGCCGACGATCTCAACACGCCGCTGGCACTGTCGCGGCTGTCGGCAATCGACGAGCCGGCGACGCTCAAGGCGAGTGCCAACCTGCTCGGCCTGCTCGGCAGTTCGGCGGACGACTGGTTCATGGGCGACGAGGATGCGGGAGCGATCGAAGCCCGCATCGCC
>Ga0068862_100002042_pt1 | contig 18255 bp, 18 predicted proteins | sample KBSSwiS52_FD_66598 | JGI IMG/M metagenome (GOLD analysis project Ga0068862, IMG submission 66598) | Switchgrass rhizosphere microbial communities from Kellogg Biological Station, Michigan, USA - KBS Switchgrass S5-2 | ecosystem: Host-associated > Plants > Roots > Rhizosphere > Soil ... | reverse complement strand
CCTCGAGCTTGGCCGCCCACTCGCGCATCGCCGGCGGTGCGTCCACGTCGCCGCGGGCGACCGTTGGCCAGTAACTTTCCATCATCTCGTAGGTGACGCGGCCCCACAGCATTGCTCCGCTCTCGTCCATGAGGCGGGTGAAGAAAGCGTGTGTCTCGTCGTCGGCGATTCCTTCCTGGTGGTCGACGCAGCCGTCGAGGGTGACGTTGATGATGAAGGTCAAGAGTCCCAAGGTATCCTCCGCTCGCTGGAAAAGTCAGGTCGCATGCGTGCCCACCGCTCGTTGCAGGTTACTACGCGCTGCTTGCTCGAGGGTACGAATGATCATACGGCCACGTAGATATTGAGCTTACCCATAGCGCGGTCTAGCGCCGTTGTTAAGCCGCGCGCCGTCTCTTGGCGCGTCGGCTCTTCAACAACTTGTTAGAGCTCTTCACTTGCCGGGAATCCTTTCCCACTTGTCGAGGATGGCTGCGAATCGTTTCTGCAATTGTTCTTGCTCCGCATACAGTCGCTCCTGGGTTTCAAGCAAGCTTGCCGCGCGTTCCTGCTGCTGCGCGGTGCGTTCTAGTTGCTCCTGCACTTTTCTTGTTTGCTTGTCATATGCGTCCATCTGCTCTGCGACTCTGGCGCTCTGCTCGGACGAAGATGAACTGCCGTGATGCCGGGTCGAGAAGCTTGCGATAAAAATCAGAATAAGCCCCCAGATGACACCCGAAATCAGGGCGAACGCCGCAGATTTGCCAACGAATACCAGGATTGCCTTACCGCGCATGGCTTGCTTCACTCCGTTTCACGACTCACTTATCCTGCTCTAATGGTTGAGCTGAGCGGCGCGCACGCCGACGTTTGAGCTTGGCACTTATGCATCACGCGTCCGCGCACTCATGACGAATAACCTAGCACGTGCAGACTAACTTGGTGGCCCGAGAGCACATAAGCACCTGAGCGCAGACGGATTGCGAGTCGACTTTGGTCCCTGCTCGCTAATCGCGAGGGCAAAAGCACGCGCAACGACTTGCAACCTGCATAATTCACGGCGCGTTGTCCGTGGACACCAGCGCGTCAGCTCACGCCTCATCTTTGGTCGCGGAAAAGCCTTTGAGCAATACATACGACGTCATCGTCGTCGGCTCGCGTTGTGCCGGCTCGCCGACCGCGATGCTGCTGGCGCGAAAGGGTTATCGCGTCCTGCTCGTCGACCGCGCGACGTTTCCGAGCGACACGATTTCAACCCACGTCGTGCATCCCCTTGCCGTTTCCGCCCTCAGGAGATGGGGATTGGCCGAGGCTCTGGCCGCGACCGGATGCCCGCCCATCGCTACGTATGCGTTCCACTTTGGAAAGTTCGTGCTCGCCGGCACGCCGGGAACGGCAGATGAGCCGATCGCGTATTGTCCGAGGCGGATCATTCTCGACAAGTTGCTGCTCGATGCCGCGGCTGCGGCCGGCGCCGAAATCCGCGAAGGCTTTGTCGTCGAGGAGATCGTGGTCGAAGATGGACGGGTCGTCGGGATCAAGGGCCGCTCGAAACAAGGTACGAGGGTCACCGAACGCGCTGCTGTCGTTGTCGGTGCAGATGGCAGGAATTCGATCGTCGCAAACGCCGTTGCTCCGCAGAAGTACAACGAACAGCCGGCCCTGCTTGCGCCGTACTACCTGTACTGCAGTGGCCTGCCGATGGCTGGTCGATACGAGACCTACATGCTGCGCAATCGCGGCCTGGCAGTGGCACCGACCCATGATGGCCTGACAATCGTGATCGTCGCCTGGCCGTACGCCGAATTCGCCGCCAACAAGCACGATCTCGAAAGCAGTGCTCTCGCGGTGATCGATCTCGCGCCGGAATTTGCCGAACGCTTCCGTGCAGCAAAGCGCGAGACGCGCGTGTTCGGCATGCCAACGCCGAACTATTTCCGCAAACCTTATGGTCCGGGCTGGACACTGGTCGGCGATGCCGGTTACATCCGAGATCCAATCACGGCACAAGGCATCCGCGATGCGTTCCGCGACGCCGAGGCCTGTGCATTGGCACTGGATCAATCATTTGGCGGCGCGTCGTCGTACGAGAACGCCATGAGCAACTATCAGCGATCGAGAGATGCAAGTGTCCTGTCGATGTACGAGTACACGTGCAAGTTCGCAACACTCCAGGCACCGTCTCCGGAAATGCGGCAGCTCTTCAAAGCGATGCGCGGCAATCAGCAGGCGATGGACGATTTCGCACGAATGAATGCGGGCACCGTGTCGCCGGCGGAGTTCCTGGCGCAGCATAACGTCAGTGCGATCATGGCCGCCGCGTCGGCGGGGAACCATCGATGAGTCCATCGAAGAAGAGTGCAGGCCGCATTCGCGCCGGCATGGGCGGCTGGAACTACGAACCCTGGCGCACGACGTTCTACCCGAAACAGGTTTCCAAGGCTCAGGAACTGCACTACGCCAGCCGGCAAGTCACCGCGATCGAGGTCAACGGCACGTTCTATCGCTTGCAATCGCCGGCAGTGTTCGCGAAGTGGTGCGACGAGACGCCTGATGACTTCGTGTTCTCGCTCAAGGCGCCCCGCTTTCTCGTCAACCGTCGCGACCTGCGTACCATGGCTGAAGGCCTGACTCGCTTCATCGATAGCGGCCTGTCGCAGTTGCAGACAAAGCTCGGTCCACTCAACTGGCAGTTGGCGCCGACCAAGCCGTTCGACGCCGCGGAAATCGAGGATTTCCTCCGCATGCTGCCCAGGGAAGTGGATGGAGTCCCCCTGCGCCACGCTCTCGAGGTCAGACACGAGAGCTTCATGACACCCGAGTATCTGGAGATCGCGCGCAAGCATCGGGTAGCCACTGTATTTGCAGATACAGACGAACATCCGAGCTTCGCGGACGTTACGGCCGACTTCGTCTATGCACGCCTGATGCGCACCGTTTCTGCCGAGCCGACCGGATACGCAAAGACGGCACTCGCAACGTGGGCCAAGCAAGCTGGGCGATGGGCATCCGGCGAAGACCCGAGCAGCCTTCCGCGCGTCGAGAAAGGCGCTCGCAAAGAAGGCCCGCGCGACGTCTTCATGTTCTTCATCAGCGGAGCGAAAGAACGCGCACCGGCAGCTGCGCAGCACCTCCTCACTCTGTTGGACTGATAGCCGGCTAGTTGCCCCTACCTCGCAGCTGGTTGACGAAAAGCACGCTCTGATCGCCGAGCACGCTGCCCGAACCGAGCGTCACCAGCACGCTGGTGCTACCGACCTGCTGCCCATTCAGATACACGGCGACCTGCGTGTACCCAGTCGGCATTTGTTCCGCGACCGTGTAACTGCCTGCCGTGAGCCCGCAGATCTGGGCGTCCGTGGTTCCCAGTTCGTTGGTGAAATATGCGTTGGTACTGCCGATTGAGTCCGTCACAGAGATCTGCCAGTTCGCGCCGGGCGCTGTCTCCCCGTTCGCTTGCAGGAGTTGCTTGTCGACCTTGATGCAGAACGTCCTGCTGCTGCTCGCAGCCGCTGTCTTGAAGGCGTCCGTCTTCGAACGCGACGCGATGAAGCCGTGGAAGCAGCCTGCGACAGCGCTGCAGTCGTTGGCCACTCGGCTGGGATCGCCGACGAATCCGCGGCCCTTGAGTGTTCCGTCGCCTGCGGGCGTGACCCACACCTTGTACACACCGCTGCTGTTGGGTGTGTCGAGAAACGGCGCATCGGGTGCGGCGCACAGCTCCACGGTGCGTGCTCCGATGCTGCCGTGATCTGCTTCGACGTACGTTGCGTGCGTACCAGTCGGACAATTGCCGGTGATCACACCGTTCGCAACGCTGATACACCGGTGACTGACGGGGTCGGTGCTCAACAGTGTTTTGCCGGAAGCATCGGTGACCTGGAAGTAATAGTCGCCGTCAGGAAGGCTGGCCGCGGTCGGCGGGGAGTTCGGGCCGGGCCCGCCATCCAGATACACGCCGTTCACGCCGCACTTGCTGAGATAGTGCGCGTTGCCATTCACGGCGTTGCCGTGCTGATCCGTAGTGAAGATGGCGCCGGGAAGCGCTCGTGTCGCTGCGTGCGCGGATGCGACCAACAGGGCCGCGCTTAGGCACGCAGTCAGCCGGGATGAGATCTTCATGCATGGACTCCCGCTCGAGGTAGCTGCTCGCTATCGGGCGGCCATGCTTTGCGCGCGGCTGCAGGCAGTCAATGCGCAACTCCCTGTTGCGGCCATTATTATTTTGAAGTGAGACGCGCTGCAGATTTGGCTGGAACGTTTCGCAGAGCTCGCACGTGTACCAGCAATCGGGCCGGGTTATTCGCAGTCCTTGACAAGGACATCGTCACGGCGCATTGCGCGCCGTGACCTTCGCACCCGCCGCAAGCGGCGTCACGTGAATCAGCTCCCCCGGGTTCTCGTCTTCTACCATCCACAAGGTGCCGTCCGGCGCTTGCTCTACATCGCGAATGCGCTTGCCGACGTCCCAGCGCTCAGCCAGCTTCGCACCGCCTTTGCCGTCGAACTCGATGCGGTTGAGCGACATGCTCTGCAGTCCTGAAATGAGACCATTGCCTTGCCACTGCGGGAACACTTTGTCGCTCGTGTAGAACATGAGATTGCCGGGCGCGATAACGGGCACCCAATAGAGCACCGGTTTTTGAAACTCAGGGCGGGTGTCGTGACTCGGAATCGGCGTGCCGTTGTAGTTCATGCCATACGACACCAGCGGCCAGCCGTAATTCTTCCCCTTCTCGATCAGGTTCAGCTCATCGCCACCGCGTGGGCCGTGCTCCACTTCCCACAACTCGCCGTTGGGTGCGAACGCCAGTCCATACGGCGTGCGAAAGCCGGTGGCCCACGTCTCGGACGGCGTGAGGTTCGGACCCTTGAAGGTGTAGGTGCTGACGGGTCGGGCGGTCTTCGCAGCTTCAGTGTCGCGCGGCGGATCGATCAACGGAATCGTGCTCGCACCGGTCTTGCCGGCGTAGGGATTGCCCGGCGCAGGCTTGCCATCCAGCGTCAGTCGCAGAATTTTTCCCTCGGGTTGATCCGGGTCTTGCGCGGGCGTAAAGCGCTGACGTTCGCCCACCGAGAGAAACAGGTACTGACCGTCAGGCGAGAACGCGACCGCCGCGCCCTCCTGTCCGCCTTTGCCTGTGGGCAGTTGACGCCAGATCACCTCATAGTTATCGAGCCGCGCACCGGACTGGGTGAAGGTGAGCTTCGCCCGAGCCAACGCGAGACCGCCACCGTAGCTGCCGGGCGCTGCATACGTGAGATAGATGCTTTGATCGGTGGCGTACTTGGGCGAGAGATACACGCCGTGCATGCCGTTCTGCCCTTCGTAGTAGACAGCGGGCGTGTTGCCGAGCGCGGCAATCTTCTGCCCCTCTTTCGACACCAGCCAGACCGGCCCGACTTTTTCGGTCACCAGCATGCGACCGTCGGGCAGGAAGGCGATGCGCCACGGTAACGCGAACGTACTCGTCGTGGTCAGGGTGAACGGCAGCTTCGCCTCGGCCTTCTGCTCGCCGACATTGACCTGGGCCCACGAGTTCGAAAACGTCAGGACCGCAGCCAGACAGACCAAGTTTGTAGATTTCATCGCGCGATTCTACGCAACCGGCGGACCGCCCACACGACGATAATAATCACGCCGCCAAGGCATAGCAGCGGTGCAGCGATCGCAAGAATCGAAACCGCCGCCGCACCCGCAGTCTCCGCAGTACTCACGACGGGGTTGCCCAACCCGCCCGTCAGCGCAGCGCTCTTCGCGCGCACTACCGCAGTCGTTCCCTTCGTGAGGGCTGCAATTCCACCGCCGGCGATCACGGCAATCGGCCACCGTACCTCAGGCGGCATGTCCACCATTACTGAAGCGCTTGCCAGAATGCCTGCGATCACCGCGAGCGGACCTGCCAGGACATCCAGAAGATGGTCCAGTCCGGGAATGTAGAAGGCCAGGACTTCCAGCAGCGCTGCAGTACCCAGCGCGACCAGCGCGGGCGTACTTTGGAGCCAGGCGAAAGATTCAGTGAGCGGCACCCAGCCCGCGCGCGCAGCGAAGCCCGCAACGAGCAACGGAATGAACACACGAAAGCCGGTCGCCGCGGCCAGCCCGATGCCGAGTGCGACGCTGAACAGCAGGTGGAAAGAGTCACTCACAGCCGGATCTTAGGGCGGCGCACTCGTGCGGCGAACGACCCGCTGGAAGAACAGGCTGTTGGGGACTTGTAGCACAGAACTCGCCGGGCCAGGTCCGCTCTCGGTGAGAGTCGTGTAGATCAAATGGATGGCAGTGACCGTGCCGCGCAGTCCCGGCTTCTCCCCGTTCTCGAGGACTTCGATGGAGTCGCCCACTCGAAACGGTCGGGTGGTGAGTAAGAGCAGCGCGCAGAAGGCATTGCTGAGCACGGACCAGGCAGCAAAGAGCGCAACCGCGCCGACCGCCAGGAAGCCGGTCACCCCGGACCACAGCACCTTGGCCGATACGCCCAGGGATTTCAGCACGAGCAGGATCGCGACCAGATTGATCAGCGTTGAGGCGGCCCGGCGCGCTGCCTCGGTAAGTTGGGTGGGGAGCAACTTCTTCTGCCCCAGATTCGTGAGGAGCCAGCGCACCAGTCTGCGCAACAGCCAGGCGCCGATGACGATCAGTGCGACCGCAATCACGACATCCAGCACCTGGTACGGCTCGAATGACCAGTGCGTAAAAAGCTCGAACAAATCGGCTCGCTGTAGCGCGGTGGGCACGGACGACCCCTTGAGTTGGACGTGGGCTTCTTCTACACCTCTTCTGACCCGGCAGCCCTTCGTAGATCGGGCGCCCCATCGCGCTATTTGCTCCGCTGTTTGGACTTTGCCGCATCCTGCCTGACGCGCAGCGCGGCGATACGAGCGATGAGGTCGTAGGGAATGGGCTGGTCCAGGGGAAAGCGGAGATTCCCTTTCTCACCTGCGTAACGCGCAGCAGCCTTCTGAATGCGTGCATCGCCCGAGACCGGCGGATAAAGGCCAATGTGATTCTTGAATGCTGCGAAGTACAGAAGAATCCCGTTCTGTTTGAAGGCCGGCATTCTGTAGCTGATGACTTCCTGAGCATCAGGCGCCGACTCGCGGATCACCTGACGCACGCGCTGGAGAATGGCTTGCACGTCTGGCGCGAAGCCCTTGATGTATTCGTCAACGTTCATAGGACGCTTACCACCGTGCCTGACTGCTGCCGAGGCGCGCCGCCGCTCGATCCCATTGCATTTCAATTCCATGGACCGTGACCGGGCCGCGCAGGCGGCGTGCAGCTCCGAATTCGCTTTGCTCTTGCTTCGCCTGCCAGTCGCCATCGTCAGCGCGCACGATTTCGCCGGCGCCATCAGCGCGAGGTCCATCGATCAAGAGCGCAGCGCTGCGCGCCAGCGACAATCGCGCTGTGCAGCCCCTGGAAGTCTTGAGTTGCTCGGTGAGCCCACGAATCGCAGCGGCTGCAATCAGATATCCCGTTGCATGATCCAACGCCTGAACCGGCAGCGGCGTCGGACGAGGACGTTGCAACCGGCGCATGCCTTCATCTGCAATGCCGGCGCTCATCTGCACCAGACTGTCGAAGCCTCGGCGATTGCACCATGGACCCGCCCACGCGTAGGCATTGAGTGAGACGTCGACGAGATCTGGGCGCAGCTCGCGTCTGCGATCGGCACCGAGACCGAGTGCCTCGAGTGCATCGGCGCGATAGCCATGAATCAGCACATCGCTCTCTTGCAGCAGCTGCTCGAATATCGAGCGGCCTCGTGGAGTGCGCAGATCGAGGCGCGCGCAGCGCTTGCCCAAAGTGACCTCGGGCACGACACCGGGCTCGTCCCACTCGGGCGGATCGATACGCAACACGTCGGCGCCGAAGCCGGCCAGAAATCGCGTCGCCACTGGACCAGCCAGCACGCGCGTGAGATCGAGCACGCGAGCACCGCGCAGTGGACGCGACGTCTCGGGTCGCCACGTCGAAGGTTGGTGACCCGCAGTCTGATGGATGTGAACCAAAGGCTCTGCGGAGACCGCGGCGCCTTGCTCATGTTCGCGCCAATCCGCCAACGAACGCATCGCCGCTGCGCAGCCATTCGCTTGCACGATTGCTTGTTCAAGTGCGTCGCGCTTCCACTTGGCGACAGCACGAGTCACTGCGTCTCGTTCGGGTGGTACGCCCAGCACACTCAGCGCCGCGGCTCGATGATGGGGCGCATTGGTGTGCAGTCGGATCCAGCCGTCAGCGGCTGCGTAGTCACCGGCAATTGCGTCCCACAGGCTTGGCATCGACCAACCCACCGGCTGAATCGATCCGATGTACCAGAGACTGGCCAACTTTCGATCGACCGTAACCGCATTGGCGCGTCCGCTTCCCGCGGCCAGCAACTCGCCGATGGCGAGTCCTGCTGCGCCAACAGCCGCCGACGCGAAATCCTCGACTGCAAAGACGGAGGGCAGCACACCGCTGCCGCGAAACTCGACACTCGATAGCAAGTTGGGCGGGCCGCCGAGACCCGCCCACAATGCGGCAAGAAAGTCATGCGAAGCTTGCATGGTCATTCGTGCGTCAGCGCATCGGAGGGCCTATGCCTAACGCGCTGGCGATCGGTCGAAGACGACCTTGCCGCCGACGATCGTGAGATCCACTTGCGTGTGCAACAACTGTTCGGGCGCAATCGTCAGCGGGTCGCTATCGAGAACGATCAGGTCGGCGAGCTTGCCGACTTCGATCGTGCCCTTGGCCTTCTCCTCGAACGTCAGATACGGTCCGCTCGCCGTGTACATGCGAATCGCCTCCTGGATCGACACCGCTTCCTCGGCGCCATGCACGGTGCCACTCATCCCCCTGCGCGTGGTGGCCGCGTACAACCCAACCATCGGTCCGATGGGCAAGTTGTCCGAGCCGAGCGCCACGAACAGTCGGTACTTGTTCGCCGGCGTTGCCACGGAGTTCAGATGCGCGATCCGCTCCTCATCGAGCGTCTGCACATAGCGCCCTTCGAGCGTGTAGCTGAAGTTCGGCTGCTGCGCGATCATGATCTTGTCCGCCGCCATGACCTGCATCGTTTGTTCCGGCGGCATCATCGTGAAGTGATCCAGGAACCAGCGATGATCTTTCTGCACGATCCCGCTCGTACGCAGCGCATGAGAGTACGCATTCACGGTCTGCACGATCGCAGCGTCACCGATAGCGTGGAGTCCCAGCTGCCAGCCAAGCTCAGCGCAGGATCGACAGTGAGCACTTTCCCGCCAGTCAGAACGAGGTCAGCAGGCTCCTGCCGCGCGCAGGAAGTCAGCATGCAGACTGCGCTCATTGTCGCAACGACGTACCCGCACCGACCTTCGCGAGTCATGCACACACCCCAGCTATCACACCCAGCGCTGGTGGATATTGTGGCTGAGCTGCGGCCGTCCGTCACTCCGAGGTCTTGACGAACACTTCGTGTGCGCGTAGTTGGTTCGCATGGATCTGCAATTGACCGACCGACTCAGCTTGGTTTCCGGCAGCACTGCCGGGATTGGATTTGCGATCGCCGAAACGCTCGCGCGTGAAGGTGCGCGCGTCATCGTGAACGGGCGCAAGCAGGAGGCCGTCGACGCGGCAGTCGCATCGATCAAAGCTTCGACGGGCCGTGACGCGCTCGGTTTCGCCGGCGACCTCAGTAAAGCCGAGCAGGCCGAGGCGCTGGTGAAACGCTACCCGGGCGTCGAGATTCTCGTGAACAATCTCGGCATCTTCGAGCCGAAGCCGTTCGAGGAAATTCCAGATGCCGACTGGCTGCGGTTCTTCGACGTCAATGTGTTGAGCGGCGTGCGCCTTGCGCGGCTCTACCTGCCCGCGATGCGTCGTGCGAATTGGGGACGAATCATTTTCATCTCGAGCGAAAGTGGCGTGCAGATTCCAGCGGAGATGATCCACTACGGAATGACCAAGACCGCGCAACTGGCCGTGTCCAGAGGACTGGCCGAGTCGCTCGCGGGCACCAACATCACCGTGAACAGCATCCTGCCCGGGCCCACGAAGTCGCGCGGCGTGGGCGATTTCGTCGATCAACTCGCCCAGTCGCGAGGCATGTCCGTCGCAGCCCTGGAAAAGGAGTTCTTCGCGCACGCGCGTCCGACGTCTTTGATCAAGCGGTTCGCCTCCACGCAGGAAGTGGCTTCCATGGTGGCTTACATCGCTAGCCCGCTTGCATCTGCCACCACGGGTGCAGCGTTGAGAGTCGATGGCGGTGTAGTGAAGAGTGCAGTTTGATGAGCGCCGAACTGCGCATTCGTCTCTCTTAGCCTCCCCGACACGAATCGCCAACCGCAATCTGCGGATAGCGGCACACGAGTATTTCGCGCTCGGTACGTCCTTCCACGACTCGGCGAGCGATGATCTTCGCTGGTGAGTTGCCGTGCAGATGCCAGTCCACGAGCAGCTCGAGCGGATCGAACTCATACGTCGTCTTGCCGCCGAACGCCGGGCCCGGACAATGGCCCATGCCGGGCACCATGAAGAGTCGGACCGAATCTCGAACAACCTTGCTGCCCATCCGACGCTGCACGCTTTCGTAGTAATCCGTATTTGCCGTGGGCGGAATCGCCGTATCGTTCCACCCTCCAAACATCAGCAGCTTGCCGCCTCGATCCACGAATGGCGTCAGGTCTGGATCGACCGCACTGAGTGACGCGGCGACGCGCGTGGCTCGCTCGAGATCGCGGTCATAGTCGAGCGGTCGTGCAGTGTGATCCCACGTCGGATCTTCGAAGACCAGGTACTTGAAGAAATCGAGCGCGTAGCTCGACGGCTGCTCCGCTGCAATCGCCGAGGCCCAACCGAGCTCGCTGCCAGGCATCAGTGGCCCGAAGATCTTTGCCTTCGTTCGTGGGTTGATGACTGGAGAGTAAATAGCCCGCGCGGTATCCACTTGCTCGGCGGTCAGGCAATCAGCTCCGTCCGCGGCCTTGCATCGCACGATAGCCGGATCGAACCCGCAGTCGCGAGGATCTGCAATCAGTCCATCGACCGTGCCGTCGCGCGCGTCGCACGCTCGAATCGCCGCGCGGTTGAGTGCGGCCAGTTTTTCCGCAGGCAGAAGATGCGCCTGACTGCGATGGGCCGCCTCCCACACCCACATCTGTGCGAACGCGAAGTGACTTGTATCGTGAGCGATGCCTCCGACGGCGATACCGTCGAAGTCCGCCGGATAGCGCTGAGCCGCCTTGAGACCTTGGCGGCCCGCGCCGCCACAGCCGGTAAAGTACGAAGCACGCGGCGCTGCTCCATAAAACGCACTCGCGAGCACCTTTGCCAAACTTGCCGTCGAGTGCCACGCTCGCTCGCCGACATCAACTAGCCTCTCTGGTTGGTGCAACAGAAAACTAGCGCCGCGCTCACCATTCCCGCCTGCGTCGGTGGTAGCTGTCGCATAGCCCAGCTGCAGCGCTCCCGCGAGAACAACAGGATCCATCGAGCCGCCGTAGAAGCTGTAGCCACGCGCGAGAAACATTCCGTTCCAGCGCTCGGACGGGAGCCATACCTCGACGCGTATCGAGCTACTCGCGCTCGTGCGGATGCTGGCTGTCACACGACAAAAAGCGGGTAGTGCGCGAAACAGCTCCGCACGATCATTGACCGGCTGGTAAGCACCCGACGCGATGAGATCCAGGCTCGAGATCGTCGTCCCGGCAGGCGCCTGCGCGGAAAGCTCCCGGCAAGCAAGCGTCGTATCAGTTGCTGCTCCAGTCCGTGCGAACGACTGGGCAACGACGACGACCAGCAGGAAGAGCGTTCGTGAAATCACTACTTCGCCGGCTGCTTGCGGACGAGGAACGCCACGACGTCATCGAGTTCCGCATCCGAGAGCTCGGTCTTGCGAAATGTCGGCATGAAGCTGATGCCCTGACGCACGAACACCTTTATCGCTTCTGGAGTGAGGTCATCACGATCGACCAGTGCCGCAGGGCGAACGCCTTGGTAGCGGTTTGCCAGCGCCGTCGTGCCTGGCATCGTCTCGCGGGTCGGACCCAGGCGATCGTGACAGCCCTGGCACCACTGCTCGTACAGTCGCTCGCCGCGACTGGCGTCGGCCGCGACTGCAGACGTCGACGCAGTGATAGCGAGAGCGACCAACAGACTCGCGCGCATCGTCATTCCTTGCGGTAACGCCGCGGCCAGATGCCACCGCGGCCGGGGGAGAGAATGCCGTTCGGATCGACCGCGTCCTTCATCGTCTCGCAGAATTTTCGCAATGCGCTGTTGTTGTTGGCGTAGACGCTCGCCACGAGATCCTGGAACGCGGCCGGCGCGCGATATTCCGCCCAGCCGTGATCGGCGCAAGTCTTCACCAGTCGATCGAACAGCTTCAGATGTCGCGCGTTGCTGGACGCGTCGTCGTAGACGAGGAAGTCGTAGTAGAGAACGTACGTCTTCGGGAATGGGCCGCCGCCGCCCTGCCATCCCCACCGCTTCAGGATCTCCGGCTCGTTCGCATCCGCCATTACCTTCCTGACCGTGCGATTCATCGCGAAGATGTCGTCGGCGTGCGCCCTGAACAGCGGCGAGAAATAATAGTGCCCGCGGTTCACGCCCTGATTCGCGAGCCGCTGGAAGCCCCACAGATTCGGCATGCCCAGCCCCACCCATTGATCCACCGGCACAGTCGTGAGGTCGAGCGGGAAATCCCGCGCCGTGCCCGCGCTGAAAGTGGCATGCGGCAGCAGCTTCGCGAAGTGCTCGCGTGCATGGTCGAGCGTTGCCTCGACGATCTTCGCAGGTCCCCACACCGTGCCGTTCACTGCGGAGTTCGGGATTCCAGTCGCGATCGACAGTGCGTCCCAGTCACTCGCAGCGCCATCACCCGGGCGCGACAACAGCTGCTCGACCTCCGGAATGTTTCGCGAGCGCATGCCGACGGTCGAGTTGTTGGCGCCGCGCAGAGGATTGCGCGCGCCGGAGCTGCGAATGATCCCTTTGTGACGCAGCATCTGGATCGCATCGACCATCGGACCGAAGTCGTCGTGCTTGGACGACGACACGCTGAACCCCTGCATCCGCTCCGGCTCGGGCTCGAGCCAGAAGATCATCTTCGTGACGATGCCGAAGTTCGCCTGCGGGAACAGACCCGAGACGTCGGGTCCGAAACCGTACTTGTACACGGGCCACAGCTTGGCGTTACTCACCGCACCGGAACCGGTACGAATCACCTCGCCGTCCGGCAGCACGGCCTCGATGCCGCAGACGCGCGCGAAGTTGTCACCGAGAAAGCCGACGCCGTGATCGAGCGAGTTGCCTACTGGCCCACCCGCGCCGTTCTCAGCAGCGGACACCAGCAACGGAATGTTCCGCTCGCGCAGGTAGTGACTCAGCTCGATGAAGCTGACGCCGGGCTCCAGCACCGCGTAGCAATCGGTGACGTTGATCTCGATGACGCGATTCATCCGCTTGAGATCGACGACCACTGAGCCCGACAGCGTCGGCGCGGCGCCGCCGTAACCGAGATTGCGGCCGGTGGAAGTCGCGAACAGTGGAACACGATGTTTGTTGGCAATACGTACCACCGCCTGCACCTGTTCGACGGAGACCGGAGCGACCGCGGCGCTCGCGACGATCTCCTTGTCCGGCATGCCGCGAAAAGGCGTGTAGACATCGCGATACAGCGCGAGGTCATCTTCGCTGGTGAAGACCTGCTCCGCACCGAGCGCGGATGTGAACTCGCGGATCGCCGCTTTGAAGGCGCTTTCGTTGACGCCGGAGGGAAGTGTCATGCCGGCACCGGTGCGATCAGCCAGGCGACGAGAGCGTCGCTCGTGAACGAATGATCTTGCGCCGAAAGGATGTTCGATCGGCGCTTGGTTACCGTCGCGTAGCGTGCGGGCCAGTCACACACGAGGCTCGCAGCCGCAGCCGGATCGCCGCTCTGCGCCGCCTTGCATACGGTCGCGGGACCATAGGCCTCGCCGCTGTCCATCACCTGCAGGAACACCAGGCGCAGGCGCGGCGTCTCACCCAGCAACCTCAAGCCGAACAACTGGGAGTGCGGCGTGAGACCGGCCACTGCAATCGCACTCTCGCGCCATCGCGGCATCAGGTCGCGCACATATAGTGAGGCAACGTCGCCACCAGTGTCGGAAGTCTCGGCTCCCCGACGGCGCGCTTCGGTCGCGAAGCACACACTCTGTGGATGAGCGCCGTCGAAGACAACTCGATGCAGCGGCAAGGCACTGTCCGCCCTGGCGAACGAACCAGGGAGGGCCGCGATCAGGCCCACTCCTCCGACGACCTGAAAGATCTGCCTACGCGTGACGATCGCGGCCTTCATTTGGATCTTCGGTTCTGGCGCTACTGCTATAACGCACGGCCCGAGGCGAGTCGGACATCGTCCCTCCGCTAGTCTCAACTAGCGGTTTCAGTTGCCTCGTCAGGCGGTCGCGGCGCTCGCACCCTGCGGAGCGAAATCCGGAGTGGTAGCGTTAACGCATGCCCAATCTACGCTGGTCATACATGGACCACTGGCGCGAGCCATCGCCGCGAGGCCTGGTCACCCAGTACGCGTCAGTGCGCAGCATGGACCGCTTCATCAAGCAACTCGTCGCGCTGGGTTTCGCGGGCATCGATACCTTCTTCTTCAGCCTGCCGCAGTTCGAAGCGATGTTCGGTTCGCTGCCGAATTTCGAGAACTTCATGCGCGAGCGCGGCATGGACAAGATCGTCAACGTCTTCTTCGCCAAGCCCAACGCGACGCCGGGCTTCGCATTTCACGAGCGGAGCGACCACGACAACATCGTCGCGGCTTGCGAGAGAATCCTGGAGCGCTGTCGCGACATTTCGGTGGAAGGGTTGATCGTCATGCCGACGAACACCTACTGGCAGATGGAGCCGGTCACCGACGACAGGATCGGCGTGATTGCCGATCTCTGGAACCGCGTTGGCGAAATGACTCGTCGCCGTGGAGCGAAGACCAGCATCCACCACGAGTTCTGGTGCGGCATCCGTACGCTCGAACAGATCGAGCGCTTCTACGAGCTGACCGATCCCGAGCTGGTCTACTTCTTCTGCGACACCGCGCAGCACGTGATTGCGCACGTCGATCCAGTAGCGCTGTACGAGAAGTACCACGCGCGCTGCTCGGGCTTTCATTTCAAGGACACGCACGACGTGGATACGACCGAAGACTTCCGCAGGCCTCCCGACGCAGAGCTGCTTTCCCCAACGGTCGAGCGATGGTTCTGGGAGATGGGAACGCCGGAGGGCCTGGTGGACTTTCCCGCGCTCATGCGCGCCATGAAGAAACATGAGTACAAGGGTTGGGTGGCGCTCGAGCACGATAAGGCGGATATCGGCGGCAGCAACTACGCCGAGGCTACTGCCGTCGGCAAATGGTATGCCGACAACGTCCTGTCGAAGATCTACGCCTGAGTCGACGCGCGATGCCCAGCATCAAATTCTCCTACGCGCTCAATAGTTGGCGCCCCACTTACGACAGCTTCGTCCGGCGCGAACAGCATGCACGAGCGCTGAAGACGATTTCAGTCTCCGGCTTCCGCTCGGTTGAGTTGTCGTGCGGCGCGGGCCGCTGGGAGCCGCTGGGCAACCGCGAGATGATGGAGACGAACCACGGCTCGATCGACGGCTTCGTCGACTTTCTTCGGTCGTGCGCCATCGACGCCGTTTCGAGCTACTTCTTCGATCCAGGTGTGTTCCTGTCGAGTGCCGGCGTGCCGCTCGCGGTCGCCAATCCTGCCGATCGCGCGGAGATTGTCGAGCGAGCGCGCGAGTACTTGATCATGTTGCCGCTGCTGGGTGGCGACCGATTGGTGGTAAAGCCAGCGCCGGCGTACTGGCGCAGTGGCGAACCCTCGCAACCGTTGCTGCGGAACATCGCCGAGCTATGGAATCAAGTCGGTGAGATTGCAGCTCAGCAGCGTGTGAAAGTCGCGATGCATCTCGACTGCCTCTGCGCGATCAGGTCCGAGGCAGCGATCGACCGGCTGCTCGACGCGACCAACCCGCAGAGCGTCGGGCTTGCGATCGATACTGCCGAGTTGACGCTAGCCGGGCTCGATCCAGTGGCGGTCTATGACCGGTTCGCCGAGCGCGTCAATCACGTCCAGTTCAAGGACGTCCTGCTGCGTGACGACCTCGGCGAAGCAACGCAGAGCAATGCCGAGCTGAACTTTCTGTCGGGCGGCGGCTCACGCGAGGTCGCGCGATGGTTCTGGGAAATGGGAACGCCCGGCGGTTTGGTGGACTTCCCGGCGTTGCTGTCGCGGCTGCAAGCCCGCGGCTACGACGGTTGGATCGTCGTCGAGAGCGATCAAAGCCCGTATCCCGCGACCAGCGCCATGCTCAATGGCTGGTATGTAAACCGTGTCCTCGCACCACGACGGTAACGCGCACGCAGTCGCCGGCGCCCGGCAGGCACTCGTGCTCATCTGCCTGAACGCGATGCCGATTCTCGCCAACGCGTCGCTCGTGCCGAGCCTGCCGAACTTCCTCAAACATTTCGCCGCAGTACCCGGCGCCAACTTCTGGGTGCCGATGATCATCACGTTGCCCACGCTGTGCATCGGATTGTTCTCGGCTGTCGCGGGAGTTCTCGCCGACCGCTGGGGACGACGCCGTCTGATACTCGCCGCGCTTGGCGTGTTCGTCGCGTGCGGCATGGCTCCGTTGTTGCTCGACGAGTTGCACTGGATTCTGCTGGCGCGTGTGGGGCTCGGCATCGCCGAGGCCTGCACGTTGACGGCTGGCAATGCACTCATGGGCGATTACTTCTCCGGCGAAACGCGCCGCAAGTGGCTCAGCTACGAAACCATTCTCGGTCCGATCGTCGGGTCTGGCGTTCTGATTTCCGGCGGCTACCTCGGCACGCTGTGGTGGCGCGGACCGTTCCTTCTATATGGAATCGGCCTGCTGGTGCTGATTGGCGTGCTGCTGCTCGTGTGGGAACCCGAACGCAAGCAGCGCGAAACGGTCGATGCGACGGTTGGCAGTTTTCCATGGAAGACGGCTGCGCTCGTGTCCGCGGGCACGCTGATCGCGGCCATGCCGTTCTTCTCGCAGAACATCCAGCATGGACGCATCTTTGCTGCGCTCGGGCTCAGCTCGTCGTTCGACATCAGCTTGTACGCGATGATGGCCAGCGTCGGCACGGTCCTCGGCGCCTATACGTTCCGCATTCTCCCGGTCCGTCGCATCGAGCAGATTCTTACGCTGGTGTTCGGCCTGTTCGCGATCAGCTTCATCGCGCTGTCTTTCAAGCCGCCGCTCGGTATCGGCACCGCCATTGACGCGATCGGCCAACTTGCCGGCGGCATGTGTTATCCGGCGGTGCTCGCCTGGGCTCTGAGCCGTTTCCCGCCGGAATATCGCGGTCGCGGCGTGGGCGTGTGGAGCGGCAGCTTCTACGTCGGATCCTTCGTCAGCGGCGTGGTCATCGGAGTGATCGGACGTTTTACCGATGGCTTTCTGCAGAGCCTCGGCGTCATCGGGTTTGCCTGTGCAGCCATCTCTGTCGGATTGCTGATCGCAAATCTTCGGGCAGGGAGTTCGGCGCCAAGTCGGAGCGCAGCATGAGGTTGTCTGCTTGCATCGAATGGCTGTTCGCCAATGAAGTCCCGGACTTCGCGGATCGCATCCGCGCTTGCGCCCGGGCCGGCATTCAGGCCATCGAGTTCCACCTGTGGCGGGACAAGCAGCTCGATGCAATCGCGGCCGCGCTCGATGAGACCGGTATCGAGCTGGTTGCATTGATAAACGACCCGCGCCGGCATCTTACGAAGCGCGAGACACACGTCGACTTCTTCGCTGACTTCGCTGAGGCGCTGCAAGTTGCGCAGCGCCTGAACGCCGCCGCCGTCCTCGCAACCATCGGTCCAGCGCCCAATGATCGCCCGCGCAGCGAACAGCGCGCGGCCGTGGTCGAAGCATTCTCGCAAGCAGCGCGCATGGCTCACGCTGCTGGCAAGGTCGTGTTCATCGAGGCGCTCAACAGCGTCGTCGACCATCCGGGATTCTTTCTCACTTCAACCGCGGAGGCGCTCGACATCGCCGACGAGGTGAATCATCCCGGATTGAAGGTGCTCTACGATTTCTATCACTCGATCATGATGGGCGAGGATCCGCGCTCAGTCCTCACCGGTCGTATGCACCGCGTCGGTCACGTGCAGGTGGCCGACGCACCTGGCCGTCATGAACCTGGTAGCGGGAAGATCGATTGGCCCGCACAAATGCGCCTGCTTGCGGAGCTGGGATATACCGGCGCGATCGGACTCGAGTACAAGCCCCGA